>VFQT010003286.1_pt1 | contig 14996 bp, 12 predicted proteins | sample 3512381 | NCBI WGS metagenome assembly VFQT01 (sample SAMN10412376, study PRJNA504923) | tailings metagenome | isolation source: Relicate 2 Philex TSF3 active mining site | place: Philippines: Tuba, Benguet | collected 2017-08-29 | reverse complement strand
TGATACATGCTGCCGAGTGGTGCCACGTGTTCCATGATATGACGTTTGCCCGCATAGGCACCGACAGGGAGCCCACCGCCGATAACTTTGCCGAGGCAGGTAATGTCGGGGTCGAGTCCCCAGAGTGCTTGTGCACCGCCTAGGGCGGCCCGGAACCCGGTCATGACTTCATCCATGATGAACAATGCGCCATGGGTATGACAGAGATGTTGAATGTGATGCAGAAAAGGTGGTTGAGGCAACACAAAACCCATGTTTGCTGCAATAGGCTCAACAATCACGGCTGCAATGTCGGCCGGGTACTGGGCAAAGAGTTGGTCTAGCGCATCCACATCGTTGTACTCAACGACGAGGGTATCTGCGGTGGTTGCACTGGTAACCCCGGGCGAATCCGGTAGGCCAAGTGTGGCAATACCACTCCCTGCCTGTACGAGAAGCATATCAGCATGGCCATGATAATTACCGGCAAACTTGACGATTTTGGATCGGCCGGTTACTGCGCGTGCGAGCCGGAGGGCACTCATGCAGGCTTCGGTACCGCTGTTGACGAAACGAATCATTTCGACAGAGGGTATGAGTTCAATGATGAGTTGGGCCAAGCGGGATTCAAGCTCGTGTGGTGTACCAAAGCTGGTACCAGACTGGGCGATGGCACAAATATGCGCAACTACGTCGGGGTGGGCATGGCCGAGGATGAGCGGGCCCCATGATTGAACATAATCGATGTAGCGATGATCGTCGACATCCCACATGTAGGCGCCTTGACCGCGTTGCATGAACCGTGGCGTGCCGCCAACGCCGCGGAAGGCGCGTACGGGGCTGTTGACTCCTCCGGGAATGAGGGTTTGGGCGTGAGCGAAGCATTGTTCAGAGCGTGGAATCTGCATGGGTAACCTCCGTTATTGCGTGTTGGATGGTGGTGGCAATGTGCTGGGCTTGGCGGATGCAGTCGGGGATGCCAATTCCGTCAAAAGAACTGCCTGCGAAGTAGAGTTGGGGCGGCGTCATCTCAGCAAGTCGCTGTTGCCAATCACGATGACCAAGATCGTATTGCGGGTTGCCGTTTGGCCAACGAAATACCGATGCGTCGATGATGGTCGGCGGTGTCCCGAAGAGCATTTGGATTTCGCTTTGGGCGGCGGCAATGACCTGTTGATCGTCGGCAGTAAGCAGGATGCTACGCCCAAAAAATAGCCGTACGAGTGCGTATTGCTCGGGTGCGCGCTGGGCGAATTTGACCGAAGAAATGGTCAGGGCACTGAAATTGCGTCCTTGGCTGCGTGGAATGACGATGCCAAAGCCGTCGATGTGTGGCGGTATGACAGAGGCTGGGATGAGTAGTGATACGGTACCAGTACTGATGGTTCGTTGCTGCGCGAGATGGGCTGCGAGTGTTGGGTGGTGTTGGGTGAGCATGGCGGCACAGACGTGTGCTGGCGTGGTCAGTACCACATGGGTGAACTCATGATTGCCTTGTTGGGTATGGATTGTGCATGTCTGTTGTTGTGCTGAAATGGCGTGTACCGGTGTATTGAGGTGTATTTGAGCCCGCAACTGGCGGTGCAGGTGAGTGATGAGTTGTGTCATGCCATGGCGCAGTGACACAAATGGGCTTTGGGTGCGCGGGGTGGGTGGTTTGGCGCGCAATGCGCGTATCAGACTGCCGTGTTGTTGTTCGAGGGTATGGTAGGTGGGGAATGTGGCCTGCATGCTCATCGTGGTGGGATCTGCGTTGTAGATACTGGCCATGAGCGGTATGGCTACAAGGTCGAGCATGGCCGGCCCAAAGCGGCGTACCACAAAATCTTGCAAGCTTTCGTCGTGCTGATGGGGGCGGGCTGGGATAAAGAATTCTGCGAGGATACGAAGTTTCTCATGCCAATGAAATAACGAGCTCCGCAAGAACGTCGTAATCTGGGTGGGGATGATGAGCTGCATACCACTGGGCATCGGATGTAGCTGGCCATTGCGCAGGACGTAGAGTGTGCGTCGTTGTGTATTGGTGGGGATGAGTTGGTCAGCAAGGCCAATCTCATTGATGAGATCAAGCGCCCAGGGTTTGGTGGTGAGCAACGCATCTGGGCCAGCTTCGATGATGGCTGAGCCAAGTGGGCTGTCGATTACTTCGGTGAGAATTTTGCCACCAATGCGCTGGTGCTGTTCGAAGATGGTGATATCTGCATGTGGGATTTTTTGCTGTAGGTACCACGCCGTAGCAAGACCAGTAATGCCGGATCCTACGATGGCGATATGTGGGTTATTGTGCATAGTATTGCTCTGAATAGGTATGCACATAGTCGACAAGGAATTTGACATGATCGACTGGTGTATGTTGCAAAATCCCGTGGCCGAGATTGAAAATATGCTGCCCCTGATGCCCAATGCGATCGATGATGTGACGTGCCGCTGTGGCGATGACCGTGGTGTCTGCGAAGAGTATCATCGGGTCAAGGTTGCCTTGCAGGATGGTATGTGGGCCGAGGATCGACCGAGCATGGTCAATATCGCAACGCCAGTCTACGCCCATGATGTCGCCGCCGGCGGCTCGCATGTCGGGGAGCAACCCGGTGGTGTTGGTGCCGAAATGGATGATGGGCACCTGGGCTTGCTGTGCGATGGCGATGGTCTGGCGAGTATAGGGGGCCACATACGTGCGATAGTCGTACGGACTGAGTTCGCCCACCCAGCTATCAAATAGCTGGAGTACGTGGGCGCCTGCTTGGGCTTGGGCGAGGAGGAATTCCCCACTGGTGCGGGCGAGGAGGCTCATCAGTTGATGCCAGATATCCGGATGTTGATACATGAGTTGTTTGAGTTTGAGGCGTTGCGTGCCCCCACTGCCTTCAATGGCATAACTCGCCAGTGTGAAAGGAGCGCCAGCAAATCCAATGAGCGGAATGCCACGGGGAGTCAGCTCTTGGTTTACCAAGTGAATTGCACTGAGGGTGGCCGCCAAAGATTCGCGAGGATCGGTGTAATGTAGGGCCTGTACATCGGCAAGTGTGCGAATCGGATTGTGGATGAGCGGTCCCTCACCTTTGACAAATTCGAGGTCGAAGCCAAGCCCGGTCAGTGGTGGCAGGATGTCGGCAAAAATAATCGCTGCATCCAGGTCAAAGGCATTGATGGGTTGCAGGGTGACTTCGCAGGCGAGTTCGGGTGTGCGGATAATATCGAGAATGCCGTGTTGTTGGCGCAGTGCACGGTATTCGGGCATGTAGCGTCCTGCTTGGCGCATCAACCAGATGGGGGTACGATCTATCGAAAGACCATGACAGGCGCGAAAGAAGCGATTGTTGTTGACAGAGGTCATACGTGTATTCCTATTCTGCGAGCCAAGTGGCAATATCTTTGGCGAAATACGTCAGGATGAAATCTGCGCCAGCGCGTTTGATGGCGAGCGTAGTTTCCATGACTGCACTACGATAATCAATCCAACCGTTGGCTGCTGCGGCGCAAATCATGGCGTATTCACCGCTGACCTGATAGGCTGCCACCGGGACATGACATGCTTGGCGTGTGGCAGCGATGATGTCGAGATAAGCGATGGCAGGTTTGACCATCACCATATCAGCGCCCTGTGCAAGGTCGAGTGTGAGTTCACGGAGCGCTTCGCGGCTATTGCCTGGTTGCATTTGATACTGGTGGCGATCGCCAAAAGTTGGTGGACTTTCAGCTGCTTCACGAAATGGTCCATAGAAACTGCTTGCGTACTTTATGGCATAGCTGAGGATGCTGACATGCTGGTAGCCATGCTGATCCAATCCAGCTCGCATACTGGCTACCATGCCATCAATCATGCCGGATGGAGCTACGATATCGGCGCCAGCACGGGCATGTGCAATGGCGACTTGCGAGATGATGGCGAGCGTGGGGTCATTGAGCACATATCCGGTGGGCAGATTGGTGGTGTAGTGTGTCGATTGTGGTGTGTTGATGATGCCGCAGTGCCCATGATCGGTGTATTCGCACATGCAGACATCGGTGATGACAATCAGGTCAGGGAAGGCGGTTTTGATGGCACGGATGGCCTGGGCAATGATGCCGTCGTCGGCGAAGTTTTCACTGCCGATGGCATCTTTGTGGTCTGGAATCCCAAATAGCATGACACCCAAGATGCCCAAATCAACGAGTTGAGCGATTTCTTGGAGGAGCGTATCGACAGAATACTGACATTGACCAGGCATAGAGGTAATCGGAGTACGAATACCTTGCCCATGGCGTACAAAGAACGGAGCAATGAGATCCGCAGTGCGGATGTGTGTTTCGGCCACCAATGTGCGTAGTGCTGGTGTGTGACGTAAGCGACGTGGTCGATGACTATACACGGAGTCCATACCATTCTCCATCTTCATGAAAATATGCATGGAGAGCGTCCATCCATGCGGCGGTGGTCATCTCGGGTGTGTAGATATGTGGCGTAATGCCGAGTTTTTGGCAGGCATCGTATGTGCTAGCACCGAATGCGGCATAGACCACATGCTGGAGATCATGACGGGTAATGGTGTCGATTAGCAGGCGTTCGATAAACGCATGTACAGCACTTCCACTATGCCAGGTAATCACATCAACTTGCTGGGCATCGAGTAATTGGCGGAATCCAAGACCGCTATTGACGGTCTTGTGTTGATATACGTTGATGCGTTCTACGACAAATGTGGCGTCGTGGAAGTGGTTCGGTGCAGTTGGGATGGTAAACCAGCAGGCTCGATGTGGATGGAAGTGGTGTAATTCGCTTACTAATGCCTGAGCATTGTGATGGGTAGGGACGAAATCCGGCGTGCGCTGCCAGTATTGTTGGATTGTTTGGGCTGTTTGATGTCCCACTGCTGCAATGCGCACATGGATGGGGATATGCCACGCTATCCGGTGATGCACACATTGTTGATGGATGGATTGCACCGCATTACTGCTGGTAATTACTAGCCAATCGTAATGCCCAGCCTGTAATTGTTGGGCGATGGTCGTGAGGTAGGGAGCACTCAATGTGGGTACAACTTCTAAACAGGGGAAGACAATCGGACAGGCATAACTGCGTGTTAGTGCATGGACAAAAGGTTGCGCTTGCTCTTGTGTGCGTGTGATGATGATGTATTTGCCGACAATACTCATAGACGTTACTCTCTGGCACGCTGTAAGAATTTCTGTGCCCCTTGCTCGATCAGGGTATGCGCAATGGCATGGCCTGCTTCGATGACTTCGGCTGTACTTGTACATGGGATGATGTGGTGCGCGCGCATGGCATGTGTGCCGTCAGGTGTACCAACCCACAGTGCAATATGCAGGTGATTGCTTGCGTCGCTGAGGGTGGCGTGTACTGCGACAGGTGCACTACATCCGCCCCCGAGTTCATGTAGAATCGTGCGTTCTGCGGTCGTGGCGAGCGCAGTCTCGTGATGATGTATCGGATCTAGGAGCATTCGCATTGGTAGAGTATCAATGGTCTGAATGGCAAGTGCGCCTTGACCAGGGGCTGGAATCATGTCTCGTGTATCGAGAATGTGTGTGTGCGAGGATATTAATCCGAGTCGTGCCAGACCGGCTTCCGCCAAGATGATGGCGTCATAGGGGCTATCATCTGCCATCGCTTTGGCGATACGACTGTCAATATTGCCACGAATATCCATGATACGGAGGTCGGGGCGACGGTTGAGGAGTTGCGCTTTGCGGCGGGTGCTACTGCTCCCCACGCATGCTCCATGAGGGAGTGTGTGCCAGGTATAGCCATGACGGCTCACAATGACGTCGGCAGCGGATGCCCGTGCTGGTATGGCTGTGATGCTGAGTCCAGCAGTGGTCTCGGTAGGCATATCCTTGAGGCTGTGTACAGCCAAATGAATGTCACCGGCGAATAATGCGCGTTCGAGCTCGACAGTGAAGACGCCTTTTCCGCCTACGAGTGGCAAGGGAGTGTGTTGATCGCGATCGCCCTGGGTGCTGATAATGCGTATCTGCACATCAATGCCTGGGTACTGGTGGCGAATTTGCTGTGCGACATACTGGCTTTGCCAGAGTGCGAGTGGTGAACCGCGTGTGCCAATAATGAGTTGTGTGGGAATCACAGATAAACCTTTTGTTGTCTTGACAAACTAGCGTGTATTGCGATCACAAGTGGTGCGCGACGGTATGGTGTGTTGTTGGGTGGCTGCTTTCCGCAGTGCAATTGTGTTCGGATGCAAGAGTTTTTGTGTGAGTCGGTGCCCAAACTCTTGCAGAATTCGGTGAGAATTTTGGGGATATCGATCAAGTTTGCGGAGCGCCCGCTTGAGTTCGGTTGCATATAGTTCAGACCCCCAATCGCGTAAATTGACGATATCGGTCTTCGCCATTTGTTGGGTTTGCCACGCATACCACTGTGTCAAGTGTTGTGCAATGATGTGCTCGACGGCGGGTATCGCTTGTTCGCGTAGGGCATGATGTGCATCGATGACATGTTGGAGGTCATCAATGCTATAGAGGTTGACCCAAGACAAGTTGGCGAGTGCAGGTGCAACATTGCGAGGCATGCCAATATCGATGATGGTGCATTGATGTGTCGACGGAATTGTGATGCACGAAAGAGATTCTGCGCATAATATCGGTGTATCTGCGGCAGTGGCAACGATGACCGCACTGTGATGCACCAGTGCTTGGTGGCGCGATTCCCACGGCACAATGCTGGCCCCGAAACGCACCGCAAGATCGTGTGCTGGTTGAGGGGAACGATTACCAATGCTGACCGGCACACCTAGTTTATGCAGAGCGCCAACGGCAAGTGTCCCCATTTCGCCTGCACCAAGCACGAGGACCCGTGGTGGGTACGCAGGGTGCTGTTGTAGCAGTAATTCAACGGCTGTATGCGATATGGAAGTTGTGTGTCGGCCAATATCGGTGTGTTGTCGTGCACGCCTACCAGCCTTCAGGGCCAGTAGAAACAAACGATGTAACGGCTGTTGGGCCTGTAGGTGATGCATGCATGATCGGATTTGCCCGAGGATTTGCGCTTCGCCGAGCGTAATCGAATCAAGTCCACATGCGACGCGCATAATGTGACGGCTGGCATGTTCATCCGTGTACCAGTAACAATGCGCAGCCAGCAGATTGGCGTCAATGGCGTAGATTGTGGTCAAGTACTGGATGAGTTCTGCCTGTGAAAAACGATGGTATTGGTGAGCACAGTACAGTTCAAATCGATTGCATGTTTGCAAGATGACGCTAGTAGTCCCAGGGATGTGCTGGTGTATATCTGATGTACTATGCTGCAGTTGGGCTAGGCGCTCGCGTATGGCAATTGGTGCAGTGCGTACATGGAATCCGAGCAGAGCTACAGTAGTCATGTTACGTCGTCCTTGCAGGTGCAGATGATGGCGCCAAACAACAGTTGAGGGGACACACATCATGATTCGCGGGACGATGGCCTACTGCAGGGCGATCTGATTGCCCGTAGAGACGTTCTTCGATGAGGTCGGCAATCATTTCGATGAATTGCGGGTGTTCTGCCACCGTGGCGACGCGGCTGAACCCGATAGCGTGAGTCTGTGCGGTGAGTTGTGCCTCATGATCAAGATCATTGATGACTTCCATGTGATCACTCATAAAACCGATGGGCATCACATACACATGTTGAAATCCGTCGGATTTGGCGGCATGAATAGCATCGTTGATATCGGGCTCGAGCCACGGTACATGGGGTGCCCCACTCCGACTTTGGAAAACCAGAGCGTAATCAGCAATGCCTACGGCATCTGCGATGAGTCGGCTGGTTTCATTGAGTTGAGCTTCATACGCACTTTGTCTGGCCATGGCAACCGGGATACTGTGAGCAGTAAACAACACCTTGGCATTGGTTAGCCCAGTGGCTGTGTGTGCAATTGCATCGTTGATGAGGTCAACTTGGGCCGCGATAAAGCGTGGATGATTGTAGTACGTGCGGATTTTGTCGAAGCGTGGTGCATCATGTAGCGCATTACATGCGGAAATGATGTCTTCGCGGTACTGTCGACATCCCGAATAACAACTAAATCCCGAAGTCACGAATGTTAGTGCTTCGCGAATGCCATCTGACTGCATCTGCGCAATCGTATCGCTTACCAATGGGTGCCAGTTGCGATTTCCGAAATAAATCGGCAGATTGATGTCACGGTCGGCGAGTACCTGGCGCAGTCGTGCGATGACGGCACGGTTTTGCTCGTTGATGGGGCTGACGCCGCCTACGGCATAGTAATGCTCTGCAACTGCCAGGAGTCGTTCGCGTGGGACGTTACGCCCGCTGACGACGCGCTCCAAAAATGGCATGACATCATCGTACCCTTCTGGACCTCCAAACGACATGACCAAAATCGCGTCGTAGGCATGGGCAACGGTATCGTACCGTGGACTATCGTGACTACTTGCACCATGGATGCTCATTGTGTATGCTCCTCCGTTGGTCGGATGCGAATCTGCAACATGTCGTGATGAATGCGTGTTTCAAAGGTCTCTACGGATTTGCGCACCACTCCGTCAATGGCAGCGCCCGTGCGAATGTCGAATTTGCCATAATGCCACGGACATACCACACTGCACTCCTCGTGGTCGATTTGTCCTTCGCTGAGTGGCCCACGTGCATGACTACAGCGGTTGTTGATGGCGTAATATTGATCTTCAATGCGGAATACCGCAATCATCTTGCCGAAATGAAAACTCGTATGTATGCCGTTTTGTGGGAATTCTGTGAGAGCACATACATCTTGCCAATCGTATTGGGCACTCGGCGTAACTACCTCAACCGGTAATGGTGGTCCACCAAGTGCGTCGAGTGCCTCGGGGAGTGTGACATTTGTGCAGGCAAATAATGGTGTGTCTTGAAGCGTGTACATGCTTACCGTTGTTTCACGTAACTCCTGTACCAGATCCAAAAAATCTGATGGTTCGTCCGTTTCGAATGCCACAATGAACTCGTAATCATCAATGCCAAAGCTATAGGTGGTATTCAGCCGAATCGAAGGGTATTTGCGTCCTATTTCAATGTGTTCATCCATCATGCCCTGTCGCGCAGATTGAGATAGCTGGTACCAGGCTCTGGTTTTGATAAATGGGTAGATAAATACATATTTGGCTTCTGATGGGTCAATAATGAGTTGCTCGGCACGGTCATCGTCAGATTGACCACGGATTTCGTATATCGAGCGCTTGGTCTGTGAAAAATACGAGTGGGTCATCCGCAAATAGCCGGCAAGTGCTGTGCGGTTGATCGCTATAGCGAGTTGTTGAAATACGATGGGCGTTTCAGCGATTTGCCATAACAGCAGGTCAGTATCGGCACGGCTTCCGGTGAGTGTGTATGGACGCAGTAACATGCGGCGTTCGAATGTGGTAATGACATCGAGAAATTCTTGTTTGTGCGCCTGTTGTACTTCGCTCGCCAATCGCCGCCACTCCGGGTCTATTTGATAAAAGGCAAATCGTACATATTGCCGTCGCGATAAATGGTTGGCACGTGTGCGTAGATCGTGAGTGATAGGTGGAGTGGCAATTTTTGGGCGCATTGATAGCTTCTCCCTGTAATGAATAAAACCATGCAGAGTGTATCAACGAGGTCCTTGGTATTTATGAGAGCGTTGTGAGAGGTATTGCTGTCTTATGTTTTTAAAATAGTTGACGATGTATTTTAAAAATGTTGATTAAAAATAATTAAATTCAAAAAAATGTAAAAAATAAAATAGAATACAACTGACCGGTCGGTAGAAAGTCTAACTGACCGGTCGGTGAATACTCCAGATATGTTGTGGTCATACAGGACTATATTGAGGGCTTATATGTGGTTAGGACTATGAATCCCAGCTACCCCAATCGCCCCCGACATCACCATCCATGTCGGGGGTGTCGATGTCTCCGTCGAGGTATTGTTCGGCCAAATGAGCGTCGGTGGTGTGCGAGGCGAGGTCCGAATCGGATTGGTGGTTCCAGAACAGCCAGGCCAGCCCGATACCGGCCCAAAAACTCGCATCGTTGCCGTAGTGCTGCTGATAGCGGCGATTGCGGCCACTGATGCCACCGATGAGTGCCAAGCCGGCCCAGATGAGTGCGACAGCGCAGAGGCAAGTAAACAGTCCGTTCATGGTGATACTCCTTGGCTCGCTCGTAGAACAGTGCATGTGCCTAGCATAGCACGGGTATCGTCATCACGTACAACTGGTAGTTAAATGTGTTCGGTGCGTAGACGTTGGATGCGGGCCGCGGTGAGCGGGTAGGCGCTCACGATGGGGGCGAGGCGGGCCCAGATCTGTGGGTTATGCAGGCCGCGGAGGCGGGCACTCAGGCGTTGGCGGAGTTGATCGTCAAACAGGTGGTCGGCTTGATCGGGTGAGGTGGCGCGGGCCACGAGCTGCCACACATCATCGAGGGCGCGATACCCGAGCGGGCGTTGGACGTCTGCCAATACCGCCTGCACCTGGGTGATGGTCTGCCATTGGCCGTCATCAATGGGGTGAGGGTGCCGTTTGCGCCAGGCTTCGAGATCAACGGGGGGCATTTCGAGCACGAGCATGCGATCGAGTACGCGCGTGGTGAGGGGGTAGGTGCTGTCATCATCGTTGATGGTGCCAATCCAGGCAATATTGGCAGGGAGCGGCAGGGGATTAGGCAACAGGTCACCATCGCTGAGGCGGACTTGGTGGCCGGGTACGCCGAGGTCGATGAGACGATCGCTGCTTTCGAGTGCCGAAAAAATCGGTGCCAGGTAGTACTCGGGGCGCGCCAGGTTGAGTTCGTCGAGGCACACCACAAACGGTTGCTGTGGATTGCGCAGAGCCTGATACATCAGCCTGGTCAAAGGAGTCGCATGGAAGGCATCGGCCAGCGCATTGTAGTAGCCCAAAATATCGCGGGCATGGTGCCAATCGGGCTGTACAGCAATGCGCACATAGGCCGGATGTTCTTGGTGGGGTTGGAGATCATACAGGGCATCCGCATAGCGGCGAGCCAGTGCGCTTTTGCCGACTCCAGGTGGCCCAGCGAGCAGTACAAACGGGCGTTGTTGCAGACTGAGGTGCAGTTGGGTCACAAATGCTGGTGGGATGATGAGATCGCTCTGACTGACCCGGGCGGCGATTGTGGCTACGTCGGGAGTGGTGGTATAGGTGACCGGCACTTCGCGAATGCTGGGAGGAGCTGGAATGATGTGCTGGATGATGCGATCGTGGATGTCGAGCAATGTGACGAGGTGAGGGGTGACCCATGCCGCCAAGTCGGCCGAGGTGAGCCGTTCGTCGGTGAGTGGCAAACTATGGCCAGCGAGGAGTGGCCCGGCCCGCCGTTGGGCCAGGTAGTGCTCGTACCACGGGGTTGTTGCAGGTAAGTGCTGCACACCACGGTAGCGGACTTCGGTGCAGGCCAGCAAGTGTTGCGCAATGCTGCCGTCGTCACGTGCCAATAGGCGCTGCAGAGCTGCCCGTAGGCGTGGAGCAATCTGGAGTGCGACCACGAATTGTGCGGTGGATTCGTCGATGCTGATGTAGATGCCACCACCACGGGGTGGGCGATCGATGACTAGGTAATAGGCAGAATGTGGTGCTTTTCGTGCCAGACGGAAGCTGGTGGTGTAGAGATCCCAGCGCCGTGGCAGGGTGTTTTGCCCATGTGGGTAGAGATGCTCGGCGAGCGCCATGAATTGTGGCAACAAGATGTCTTCGTAGTAGCGCTGACGTTCGCTTTCGGTGAGGTTGGATGGTGGCAGTGTGAATCCGTGGAACGGCTCGGGCATGGGCTCCTCACAGGCGTTCAACTGAAACGAATGTCTGTGGCACGTTGGCCACGGCGCCAGTCTTGGGCGGCCATGGCACGACTTCCTGCGGCTTGTACGGTCTCAAGGAGCAGGGCACCAATGCCACAGGTGATGGCCGGCCCAGCTGGGATGTCGTGTAGCTGACCGGGATCTCCGGCGAGGTCATCAGCGATTGCGTGGGCATGGAGGATGCGCAAGGGGGCATCGCCGTAGTGACAAAACGTGCCTGGCCAGGGGTCGTAGGCTCGAATCATACGGGCAATGGTGCTGGCGGGTTGGTGCCAATCGATGCGGCCATCGTCGCGGCTCAGTAGACCGATGTAGCTGGCCTGTGCGTCGTCTTGGGCAGTGGGTATGAGTTGGCCACTGACATAGGCGTCGAGGTGGTCGCAGAGCAGGTTTGCCCCCACATGAAACAGTGCTTCGGTGAGTGCGCCGGCCCGAGCATCGGCGGGCATTGGTTGGCGATGCTGGGCCAACAATGGGCCTGCGTCCATTTTGGCAGTGAGTTTGATGACCGACACGCCGACCTCTGTGTCACCGGCCAAAATGGCACTGGTGACGGGGGCTGGACCGCGGTGGAGGGGCAGGAGCGACGGGTGAATGTTGAGGTAGCCGTGCGCGGGGATGGTGAGTATGTTTTTGCGCAAAATCTCGCCATAGGCGGCGACCACGCCAACGTCGGGGCGTAGGTCGGCAATCTGTGCAACGACGGCGTCGTCTTTGAGGGTTTCTGGTTGGAGAATGACCGGTACACCCAGTTCTTGGGCCGCCACTTTGACAGGTGGTGGCATGAGCTGGCGCCCGCGTCCACTGGGACGATCGGGCTGTGTGACGACTGCCACAATCTCGACCCCGGGATGTGCGGCTAGGGCCCGCAGGGGGATGGTGGCAATATGGGGAGTTCCGAGATAGATGACGCGCATGGGTGGGTGGTTCCCTTTGGATGACAATGCATTGTGCCGTGTATTGCTGGCATCATACCATTTTCTGATTGGGCTCGGGGAGCGGTGCGCGCCCATAACGCCCCACGGTGATGATCCCCACGATGATGAATGCACCACCAATGATCTGGCTCAGGCGGATGGGTTCGCCGAGCAAGGGCACTGCAAGCAGGGCAGCAATGATGACCTGGCTGAGCAGGGTGACCGAAGTAATCGAAGCTGGCAGGTGCCCGAGAGCGTAGTTGATGGCAATCCAGCCGACAGTTTGTGAGAGCAAGCCGAGCAACAGCAAATAGCCCCACGATTGCCAACTAAACCCCCATAGCGGCACCCCGAGCAATAGTGCCACGGGCAGGATGGTCAATGCGGCAATGGCTAGCGACCACACCATGAAAGTAATCGTGTCGGTGCCGGTGCGGGCTTGGCCGGTGCTGGTGAGGTAGCCTGCATAGCAGACGCTCGCCCCAGCTGCGAGTAGGAGGCCCAGGGCGTCATCGGGGTTGATCTGCAGGTCGCCACGCATGACGACGATCATGCCCAGCATGGCCAGCGCGAGCCCCAGCCAGTAATAGCGGGTCAGGCGTTCGCGGAAGAGGAGGAGTGCGGCGAGCCCCACCCACAGCGGTGCGTTATTGGCCATAAGGGTGGCGCTCGTGGCAGGGGCTCGCATCAGGCTTTCGTTCCAAAAGATGAGGTCAATGCCAAAAAATAGCCCACCAGCGATGACTGCCCACCGAATCCGCCCCGTGGGCAGGGCGCGGCGGCGTTGGATGGCGATGGGGATGAGGACGATACAGCCGATGAACACACGATAAAACGCCGATGTGGTGCCGGGTACACCGGCAAGTTTGACGATAATGGGCGAAATACTGATGGCGATAATGCCTAGTACGAGTGCAATCCAGGCGCGCCGTAGTGTGGTGTCCATGCGTGGTATGTGCTTTCCTACTTGAGGTGGGAGTCTGATGATAATGCCATAGCGTACCACAAAAACCGTTTGTGGTGAGTGTGGCATGGCAATCACATAGTTTATTAATGTACATACGGGGACGAACAGGGCAAACATGGTATCATAAATAATGAGAATATCGCCCTTCGGCTCGTCCCACGCCTGTAGACGACGACGCCGGATTGTGACGGAGGGTTATTTATGCATCCTGCGGTAGAGGCATTGTTTCCGATTGCGTTGATGTTGCTGGCCGCCAAAATGGCGGGGCTGGTGAGTCTGCGTTATGGTATGCCTGCAGTTTTCGGCGAATTGTTGGTTGGATTGGCACTTGGTCCATCGCTACTGAATGTGGTCGAGCTCGACAAGACGACCAAAGTGATTGCCGAAATCGGTGTGGTGTTGTTGATGTTTATGGCTGGCATGGAAACCGACGTGCGTGCCATGCAAAGTGTGGGTCGGCCGGCGTTTTTAACGGCCATCGGTGGTTTGATTTTGCCACTTGCCGCGGGTACAGCAGCCATGTTGGTGTTTGAAGCCGACATGAAAACTGCCGTGTTGGTCGGTGCTGTGTTGATGGCGACAAGCGTCAGCATTTCTGCTCAAACACTGCGTGAGCTTGGCCTGATGCGTACGCGCGAGGGCTCGGTGATTTTGGGTGCTGCAATTATCGACGACGTACTCGGTGTGTTGATTTTTGCGGTCGTGATGAACTTGATGCTCGGTACCGGTGATCTGGTGACGACACTGATTCGTATGGTGTTGTTCTTCCCGGTGGCATGGTTTATTGCTGACAAGGCTATTCCGTTCCTGCGTCGTTTCGAGGCTCGTATTCCCCAACAAGAGACACTGGTTGCGATTATTGTAGCCATTGTGCTGTTTTATGCGTGGTCAGCTGAGGCATTCGGGAGTGTTGCCGCCATTATCGGCTCGTACCTGCTCGGTGTGGTGATGGCACGACACGTGCCGCATTCGCATGTCGCTCATGGTGGTATTGCCACGGTGGCGTACGGCATTTTCGTGCCCATCTTCTTTGTGAGTATCGGCCTACAAGCCAACATCAATGACGTCCTTGGTGCGCCATTGTTGGTCATTGTGTTGACGGTGTTGGCGATATTGACCAAGTTGATTGGTGGCGGTATCGGGGCACGTCTCGGTGGCATCAACTGGAAGAATTCGTGGTTGGTCGGCGCTGGCATGATTTCACGTGGTGAGGTGGCTCTGGTACTCGCCGGTGTGGCGTTGAGCTCGGGTGCCGTCAACACGTCGATTTTCTCGGCATTAGTGGTCATGGCAGTAGTGACAACATTGGTTACCCCGCCGTTGTTGCGAGTGCTCGCCCCCAAGCAAGATGAATCACTCG
>VFQT010003285.1_pt1 | contig 14999 bp, 13 predicted proteins | sample 3512381 | NCBI WGS metagenome assembly VFQT01 (sample SAMN10412376, study PRJNA504923) | tailings metagenome | isolation source: Relicate 2 Philex TSF3 active mining site | place: Philippines: Tuba, Benguet | collected 2017-08-29 | reverse complement strand
GCCGGCAGATTTACAGTCTGCTCCCTTTGGCCGCTCGGGCATCGACCCATGTATGCGGGAAGAGCGTATCGGCCTCGGTCAGGAGCGACCACCCCGTACGATCTCCTCCATGCCGTCTTTCGACATCGTCTCCGACGTCGACCGCCAAGAAGTCCGCAACGCCATCGATCAGGCCCAGCGAGAGATCTCGACCCGGTTCGACTTCAAGAACACCAACTCCAGCATCGAACAGAAGGACCTCGTCATCACCTTGCACACCGTGAGCGAGGATCGACTGAAGGCCTTGCGACTCGTTCTCGAGGAGCGCCTGGTGAAACGGGGAGTCTCGCTGAAGGGTCTCGACTGGGGCAAGGTCGACGAAGCCACGCAGAACACGGTTCGACAGGTGCTCACCATCAAGGTCGGCATCTCTTCCGACAAGGCGCGTGAGATCAATCGCACCATCAAGGAGAAAGGCCCGAAAGGTGTGAGCAGTCAGACCCAGGGCGAGACCGTGCGCGTCACCGGGAAGAAGCGAGACGACCTACAAGACGTCATCGCCCTTCTGAAGGAATCCGACCTCGGCATTCCGCTGCAGTTCGAGAACTTCCGCGACTGACCGTCAGTCCTCCGACGGTGATTCCGTCGCGCGCCGCTTCAACTCCGCGACGACACTCGCATCAGCAAGAGTCGTCGTGTCACCGAGGTTGCGGCCTTCGGCGACGTCACGCAACAAGCGACGCATGATCTTGCCGCTGCGCGTCTTGGGAAGATCAGGGGTGAAGTAGACGGTCTTGGGTTTGGCGATCGCGCCGATCTCCTTGGCCACGTGGTTGCGCAGATCGGTCTCGTTCACCTCCGCTCCACCACGCAAGGTCACGTACGCGATGATCGCCTGTCCGGTCGTCGGGTCGTTGGCACCCACCACGGCGGCCTCGGCCACGCTCGGATGCGACACGAGTGCACTCTCGACCTCGGTCGTCGAGATGCGATGTCCACTCACGTTCATCACGTCGTCGACACGTCCGAGCAACCAGAGATAGCCCTCCGCGTCGAGCTTGGCTCCGTCACCGGCGAAGTACCGATCGGGGAAACGACTCCAGTACGTCTCGCGATAACGATCACTGTCGCCCCAGATTCCGCGGAGCATGCCGGGCCACGGACGGGTCAGGGTGAGATAACCACCACCCTGTTCGATACGGCGACCGGCATCGTCGACGACTTCGGCCGACACGCCGGGAATGGCGAAGGTCGCCGAACCGGGCTTCAGAGTCGTGGCACCGGGAAGTGGACTGATCATGATCCCACCGGTCTCGGTCTGCCACCACGTGTCGACGACCGGACACTTCCCACCACCGATGTGCTCGCGGTACCAGATCCACGCCTCCGGGTTGATGGGCTCCCCCACCGATCCGAGCAATCGCAACGACGACAAGTCGTGTTTGGCCGGTTCGTCGGTCCCCCACTTCATGAACGTGCGAATCGCCGTCGGCGCGGTGTAGAAGATCGACACCTTGTACTTCTCGACGATCGACCAGAAACGATCGTTGGCCGGATGGTTCGGAACACCTTCGTACATCACCTGTGTCGCGCCGTTCGACAACGGCCCATAGACGATGTAGCTGTGACCGGTGATCCAGCCGACGTCGGCAGTGCACCAGTACACATCGGTGTCGGGATGCAGATCGAACACGTACTTGTGCGTGTAGGTGACGTGCGTGAGATAGCCGCCCGTCGTGTGCATGATTCCTTTGGGTTTGCCAGTGGTTCCCGAGGTGTAGAGAAGGAACAGCAACTGCTCGCTGTCCATCGGTTCGGCCGGACAATCCTGCGACGCCGATGCCATCAGATCGTGATACCAGTGATCACGGCCGGCAACCATGTCGACGGTGTTGCCACCCCGCTTCACCACCACCACGTGCTCGATGGTCGGCGTGTTGGCGACGGCTTCATCGGCTGCGCTCTTCAGTGGGAACACCTCACCGCGTCGGTACCCGCCATCAGCGGTGATCAACACCTTCGCCCCGGCGTCGTCGATGCGATCGGCGAGGGCCTGCGACGAGAAGCCGCCGAAGACCACGCTGTGTGCGGCGCCGATGCGCGCGCACGCGAGCATCGCGACGGCCGCTTCCGGAATCATCGGGAGGTAGATGTTGATGCGGTCGCCCTTCTGGACCCCGAGACCCTTCAACACGTTGGCGAACTTCTTGACCTCGTCGAGCAGATCGCGATACGTGATCGTTCGCGTGTCACCCGGCTCACCCTCCCAATGAATGGCGACCTTGTCACCACGACCCGCCTCCACGTGGCGATCGAGACAGTTGTACGACACGTTGAGACGCCCACCGACGAACCACTTCGCATCGGGCAGATCCCATTCGCAGATCGTGTGCCAGTCGGTGTCCCAATGAAGGAGTTCAGCGGCCTGACGTGCCCAGAACCCTTCGTCGTCGCGCGCGGCATCGTCGTAGAGATGTGTCCCGACCGCCAGACTTCGCGACTGGAAGTCGGCCGGCGGTGGGAACTTGCGGTTCTCCAGCAACAGATCGTCGATGTTGGTCGTCTCGTCGTTCGACATGGATCCCCCCAGGTCGCGAATGAACTCTTGTCGCCCGACTCTAGGCGACTAGAACAGAGAGGCCATGTCCGAATCCGTCACTGCTCAGTCGTCGGAGTCCGACGTTCGCTTCGGTCCGGCCGAGTGGGGCCTGTCGGCGATCATCGCCGTCGTCTGGGGAAGTTCGTTTCTCTGGATCTCGATCGCGATCGATCATGTCGCTGCGCCGGTGGTACCGCTCGGACGAAATTTCTTCGGAGTTCTCGCCCTCGCGACGTTTCCCGCCGCACGAGTCGGAATCGAGCGCGCCGATCGCTGGCGCGTCGGCCTGCTGTCCCTCGTGTGGATGGGCATCCCCTTCCTGCTGTTCCCCATCGCCGAGCGGACCGTCTCATCGGCGGTCACCGGAATGTTGAACGGCGGTCTGCCCGTCGTCGCCGTCGTCGTGACGGCACTCTGGATCCGACGGGCACCCTCGCTGTATCGAACCGCCGCAGTCGTGGTCGGCTTCGTCGGCATCGCCATCATCTCGCTCTCGTCGATCGCCGCCGAATCCGACGGCCCAACCGCCGATGTGGGTGGCGTGTCCCTGCTTCTCGTCTCACTCGTCTGCTACTCGACGGCGGTGAATCTGGCCGCTCCACTCCAGAAGAAGTACGGGACTTTGCGTCTGATGTTCTGGACTCAGGTCGGTGCCGTGCTCTGGGCCCTACCACTCGGCGTCCCGGCACTCTTCCGCAGCGAACACACCCTGAGCGCGTGGGGGTCGATCTTCGTGCTCGGCGCCGTTGGGACCGGAATCGCCTTCGTCGTGTACGGGACGCTGTTGGGTCGAGCCGGGCCGATTCGCGGCATGATCGGCAACTTCTTCACACCCATCGTGAGCGTGCTTCTCGGGGTGTCGTTCCGTGATGAGCACATCTCGTGGTGGGCCGTGCTCGGTATGGCGATCGTCGTGGTGGGTGCCGTCATGACATCCCGCCCCGAACCCGACTGAAACGTCGACGCGACCCAGCGCCGACCCGGGTGTTGCCGTCGAACTGGTGGCAGATCAGCACGAAAGACGAGTCGTTTTTGCCACCAGAATCACCAAGACAGGACGGTGAAGGAGCCGAGGGAGGACGGGTCGAGGAGGGCTTCGGCTTCACTCACGCGACTGCGCATCGTCATCGCACGTAGCCCCGGCCGGGCCGCTTCGGCCTCCCACACCCGTTTGCCTTCGGCGACCAAGTCGTCGATTCCCCACACCTGCAAGAACTGCGCCTGTGATCGCACACTGAGTGCCGGACCGAGCCCCGCCTCGAGTTGATCGACGCACACGTCGGTCGTCACGTCCTGGCGACCCACGTCGCGGAGATAATGCGCACCGCGTTCCTGGCCGCGATAGGTCCGCAACCACTCGCGCCACGGACGTTGCGCCAACGACGCGGTGATCGGAACCATGTAATCGATCACCAACAAACGACCTTCGAGACGATCCTTCACGTCCCGCAACATCTGCACACCGCGTTCGTGCCACGGCACCCGCGCACCGTGGGGAACACGATCCGGCAGACGAACCGGAAACGCGTCGTCGGCCTCTCGAAGCACTTCGCTCGCGGAATCACCGTCACGCAGGATCCAGGCCTCCCGCCATCCACCGTCGAACACCATCAAACGGAACGGCACGTTGTCGACGAGCTCATTGGCGATCACTACTCCCGACAACGAACCATCGGGCAACGACTCGATCGACGTCACACCCTCTGGATGCCGAGATCGCTGTTCGGCCGACACCTCCACGGCGACGTAACGCGACGGATCACCACCGAGACATTCCGGGGCGGACGCGAGGATCGATCGGGCGAGTGTTCCCGGTCCGGCGCCGAGGTCGTAGACGTGAAAGTCGTCCGGCACTCCGAGCTCACGCCACATCGCATCGCACCAACGCGCGAGCACCGCACCGAAGAGCGGCCCGACTTCGGGTGACGTGATGAAGTCACCCCGACGGCCAGCCCGACCGCCAGACGTGTAGAAACCCCGTGGTCCGTAGAGCGCGTCGTCGAGGAATTCGTCGAATCGAACGAGGTCGCGTTCGTCCGCCATCGAGATGGGATCAGCCGCCGAATGCGCCGACCAGATCGGCCAGATCACCGAAGCGCAACACCGTTCCCGGCAGGATGCCGAGGACGAGGGTCGCCACTGCCGTGATGGTCATGGCGGCGACGAGCGAGCTCGGAGTGCGCACGGCGGTGGTTTCACCGTGCGGCGTGGGCTTCATCCAGATCTCTCGCATGACGTTGCCGTAGTAACCGAAGGCGATCACGGAGTTGACCGCGCCGATCACGGCGATGCCGTAGGCCCAACCGTTACCCGCTTCGAGCACCGCACGGAAGGCAGCGAACTTGGCGATCCAGCCGCCGAGCGGTGGGATACCGGCCAGCGAGGCGAGGAACAAGGTCATCAGCACACCGAGACCCGGTGCATACGAGAACAGACCGCCGAGGCTCGAGATCTCGCCACTACGAGTCGTGCGGCTGGCCGTGATCACCACGGCGAACATCCCGAGGTTCATGGCCGCATAAACGAGCAAGTAGACGACCACCGCTTGCAGCGCCGGCTCGGCCGCGTCACCAGTGCCGGCGACGGCGAGCGGCATCAGGATGAAACCACCCTGGCTGATCGACGAGTACGCGAGCATGCGGACGATATTCGACTGACGCAGAGCGACGAGATTGCCCACGGTCATCGTGAGCGCAGCGACGACCCAGAGGAACGGCTGCCACACGTCCTTGGCCTGCGGGAACCCGACGTAGATCACGGTCACGAGAGCGACGAAACCAGCCGCCTTGCTCGCCACCGACAAGAAAGCGGTGATCGGTGTGGGAGCTCCTTCGTAGGTATCGGGGGCCCAGGTGTGGAACGGAACCGCCGACACCTTGAACGCGAAGCCCACGATCACGAAGACCACGGACAAGACGTGCACACCACCGAAATCTCCGTCGACGGTGATGTTCCGCCCGATGTCGGTGAGAAGGGTCGAGCCCGTCACGCCGTACAGCAGGCTCATGCCGTACAGCATGACCGCCGAGGCGAACACGCCGAGCAGGTAGTACTTCACACCCGCTTCGTTGCTCTTGCGATCACGCTTACGCCAAGCGGCCAGCATGTAGGCGGGAATGCTGAGGAATTCGAGGGCGACGAAGATGCTGACCAGATCGCGGCTCGATGCCATCATCACCATTCCGGTGATCGACGTGAGTAGCAACGTGTAGTACTCGCCCTGGTGGTAGTCGCCTTCTTCCACGTGATTCTGCGACAGCAACACCACGACGTAACCGGCGATCAGGAACAAGGCCTTCAGGGTGAGCGCGAATTCGTCGACCACGTAACGGCCGTCGAAGAGAGACCGCACGTCGGAGTCGTGGACGGCGAGAGTCACGACCGGCAGAAGTGCACCGAGGAGCACGAATCCGGTGAGGGAGGACGTGACCCACTTCTTCGATTCGCTCACGAAGAGGTCGACGAGAATGACGAGGCAGATACCCGCGGCCAGGATGATCTCGGGCGCGATGGCGTGATAGTCGATCGTCGGCGACTGCCACGGCACCTGAGCGAGAATCGAGGACAACACGGATCAGCCTCCGAAGGCCGCGAGGGCGACTTCGACCGCCGGGTCGAAGATCTCGAACATCAGTTGCGGATACACGCCGAACACGACGATGGCGATGAGGAACGGCGTCCAGGCGATCCACTCGTACGTGTTCACATCGTGCAAGTCGTCGTGACCGTGATCACCATGTCCGTGATCACCATGTCCGTGATCACCGTGACCGTCGTGCGATCCTCCGGCGAATTCGGGCTTGGGCTCACCGAACGCGGTGCGCTGGAACATCCACAACAGATACGCCGCGGCAAGCACGGTGCCGATGGCGGCGATCACCATGTACGTCCGGAAGGTCTCGACCGGCAGGCCATCGGCGGGCGAATAGGCCGACAGGATCGCCGGGAACTCGCCCCAGAAACCGGCCAGGCCGGGGAGGCCGAGCGACGCCATGGCGCTGAAACCGAGGATCCAACCCAACTTCGGCATTTGCTTCAACATGCCGCCGAGCCGCGCGATCTCGAGGGTGTGGTAGCGGTCCTTCACACTTCCGGCGACGAAGAACAGCATGCCGGTGATCAAACCGTGGGCCACCATGCCGAACAGCGCGGCATTGAAACCCATCGGGGTGAGTGTCGAGATGCCGAGCATCACGAATCCCATGTGCGCAACCGACGAGAAGGCGATGAGCCGCTTCATGTCGGTCTGGGCGAGACAGCCGAGCGCTCCGTAGATGATGCCGATCACCGCCAGCAGGCCGATCCACGGGGCCCACTCCTTGGCCGCTTCGGGAAGGATCGGGATCGCGATGCGCACGAAGCCGTACGTTCCGAGCTTCAGCAAGATGGCGGCCAGGATCACCGAACCCTGCGTGGGAGCCTGCGTGTGGGCGTCGGGCAACCAGGTGTGGAAGGGGAACATCGGAACCTTGACGGCGAATCCGATGAACATGCCACCGAAGATCCAGATCTGCGCCGAACGGCCGAGCAGTCCGCCGTACTCGGTGAGCATCGGAATCGAGAACGACGCCTCGACTCCTTCGGGAACCGCACCGCGCACCTTGAAGAACAGGGCGATGAAGGCGACGAGCATGAGTGCCGACCCGAACATCGTGTAGAGGAAGAACTTGAGCGACGCGTACTGACGCTGCTCGCCACCCCACACACCGATCATGAAGTACATCGGCAGAAGCACCACTTCGAAGAACACGAAGAAGAGGATCAGGTCCTGCGAGATGAACGTTCCGGCCATGCCCGTCTGCAGGATGAGCATCAGGCTGAGGAAGGCCTTCGGGTTACCGGGGGACGGGATGTGATTCCACGAATAGATCATGACGAGCACGGTCACGACCATCGACAAGAAGTAGAGCGGAAGGCTCATTCCGTCGAGGCCGATCGTGTAGTTGCTCGAGATGACCTTGATCCACTCGGTGTCGGCGAAGAACTGCAGAGTTCCCGCCTGATCGAAGTCGAACTGGGTGAGGGTGTAGACGCCCACCCCCAACGTGGCCACCGCAGTCACGAGAGCCACCAGCTTGTGCAGCTCTTCGTCGGCCTTGGGGATGAAAAGCATCACCACCACACCGACCATGGGCAAGAAAGTGCCGACGGTCAGTAGCCAGTTCTGGTCACGGAGTACTTCCATGCCGTATCTCCTCAGGTGTTGATGATGACGAGTACGAGAGCGCCGATGGCGGCCGCAGCGAACAGCAGCGCTCCGTACTGATTGACCTTGCCGGACTGAATGGGACGCAGGGCCCCACCCGTGCCTCGGGCCGCGGCGCCCGAGGTGTTCACCGCGCCGTCGACGACGCGCTGATCGATGTTTCGGTAGACCCAACCGGCGATGCGGCGGGAGATGCGACCTGACGCATCGACGATGGCGTCGATGACGTTCTGGTTGAACCAGTACGCGGCCTTGGCGATCGGATGGGCGACCGCACGTACGACGACCTTCTCGTACAGGGCGTCGAGGTAGTACTTGTTCCACAGGAACTGATAGCCGCCGCGCAGAACTTTGTGACGTTCGGTCAGACCGACGAGTCGACGATTGCGACGCGTGTAGTACTGGACGCTGAAGATCCAACTCGACACCAGACCAGCGGCCACGATGCCGAGGGACAAGAGGCCCTTGCTCCACTTGAACTTCGCATGGCTGACAGCCGGGAAGTAGCAGACCTCTCCCATCGGTGGGGCCTCGTACGAGCAGCCAGCTGAGGCGCCTTCTTCCCCGCCTTCGGCACTCGCGGCCGACGACACGTCGACGACGGTGAGGGCTTCACCAGGACCCGATGCCATCGTGGAATCGGCGGCGACGAAGGCCGGGCTCGGCTCGACGTACTTCTTGAACCGTTCCCAGCTCGAACCGAACGGCGTGGCGTTGGCGAGACCGGCGACCAGTGCGAGTGACGCGAGGATGATGAGCGGCACGGTGATCAACTTCGGACTCTCGTGGGGTCCGTGCTGGTCATGAGCGTCGTGACCATGAGCGTCGTGACCATGATCGTCGTGAGCGGGGGCCGCGTGCACCGCGGCACCGTGGTCGGAGGCGTGATCGTCGTCGTGGTGTTCTCCGGCTGCGGCACCCCGCGCCTCACCGAAGAAGGTGAGGTAGGTCGCGCGAGTCATGTAGGCCGCCGTGAGGAAAGCACCGCACAATCCGACGACCATGAAGGCCTGGTAGCCGTTGTGCCCGACGTTGTCGATGATCTCGTCCTTCGAGAAGAAACCGGCCAGAGGGAACACGCCGGCCAGCGCCAAGGTGGAGATGATCCACGTGGTCGCGGTGATCGGCATCTTCTTGGCCAGACCTCCCATGTCCTTCTTCATGTCGAAGGAGTGGTGCGACCCGGAGTGGCTGACCGATCCAGCGGCGAGGAAGAGACACGCCTTGAAGAAGGCGTGGGTGAAGATGTGGAAGACGGCCGGCAACCAGGCGCCAGCACCGAGGCCGAGCATCATGTAACCGAGCTGGGAGACGGTGGAGTAGGCCAGAACCTTCTTGATGTCGTGCTGCACGAACGCCAGGAGCGCAGCGATCACGATCGTGACGCCACCGATCAGCGCGATGAAGTTGATGTTGGTGTCGGTGATCTCGAGACCTTCCCAGAACACCGGGTACACGCGAGCCACGAGGAACACGCCGGCCACGACCATCGTGCTCGAGTGGAGCAACGAACTGACGGGAGTGGGTCCGGCCATGGCATCGGGGAGCCAGGTGTGGAGTGGGAACTGGCCGGACTTTCCGATGCACGCGATGAACAACGCGACCGCACCCCACGTGAGCGCGCTCTGGCTCGCGTCGCCCGACATCGCCCACGCCGACAGGCCCGAGATGTTGAAGCCGCTGACACCCAGGTTCTGCTGGGTCCAGGCGTTGGCCGAGAAGAAGAGGATGCCGGTGCCGACGAGGAGGCCGACATCGCCGACGCGCACGGTGAAGAAAGCCTTCAACGCGGCACGGGCATTGGCCTGATCTTCCCACCAGTGGCCGATGAGCATGAACGAGCACAGGCCCATGATCTCCCAGCCGAGGATGAGCTGCACCATGTTGGGTGCGAGCACCATGCTCAACATGCCGGCCGAGAAGAGGGTCAGGGCGGCGAAGAAATGGGTGTAGCGACGATCACCGCGCAGGTACTCCAACGAATAGAACTGCACGAGGGTCGAGATGAACGCGACCACGACGAGCAACGTGAGGGCCAGACCGTCGATGTGCTGGCCGATGCCGAACTCGACTCCGCCGCTCTGCCACCACGTCCATTCGCGAATGACCGGGCCGATGAACGGTGACGATTCCCCACCGGACTTCATGAGAGACGATGCGCTGTGACCGGATGCGTCGTCGACGCGCTGAATCCATTGATAGGCCGCTCCGAGGGCGAGCGTGAGCGAGCCGATCATCGACACGACACCGAGTTCACTGCCCTTCATCGGCAGTCTCTTACCGAAGAAGATGATGAGGACGAATGCGACCGCCGGAACGATCGGGATGAGCCAGGCGTTCTCGAGGAACCAGCCGGCCGAGTGGGACACGGAGTGGGAAACTTCGGCAGCGAGCATCGATCAGCCCTTCATCTCGGACAGTTCGTCGAGCGCGATCGTGCGCCGGTTGCGGAAGATCAACAGAACCATGGCCAGGCCGACGCCGACTTCGGCCGCGGCGATGGCGATCACGTACAGAGCGAACGTGTTGCCGTCGATCGAGCCCAGGCGATGCGAGAAGGCGATGAGGTTGAGGTTCACCGCGTTGAGGATGAGCTCGATCGACATGAGCACCATCACCGCGTTCTTGCGGGCGAGGACGCCGTAGACGCCGATCGAGAACAGGATCGCGGCGAGCAGGAGGAACTGAACGGTCAGCACGGGTCTCAGTCCTTCCTGGCCAGAACGATGGCGCCGATCACGGCGACGAGGAGTACGAACGACAACGCCCAGAAGGGCAGCAGGTACGGGCCGAAGATGTCGTCACTCAACACCTGGATCGGAACTTGACCGGTGTCGCCCGGGTCGGGCATTCGGTCGTCACCGTATCCGTCGATGAGAACCCACGACATCACGCCGAGCAACAGGAGCGACACCGGAACGGCGATCTTCCAATTGGCGTTGTTGAGGTCGGCTTCGGCACCGATCTTGGCGCGAGTGAGCATGGTTCCGAAGAGGAAGAGCACCATCACCGCACCCACGTACACGAGGATCTGGGTGACGGCCACGAACTCGGCTGACAACAGGAGGTACTGGGCCGCAGCACCCGACAGCACGATGACCAGCCAGAGTGCCGCGTGCACGACGTTGTTGACGGTCACGACGCGCAGGGCACCGACGATCATCAGGAGCGAGATGATCCCGAAGCCGATGTTCTGAGCCACGAGAAGGTCGGCGGCGACCATCACTTCTTGCCCTTCTTCTCGGCACCGGCTTCGAGGGCCGGAGCCTCCGGAACTGTCTCCATCCACTCGCCCAACTTGTTCTTGTCGTGCAGAAGATCGGCGATGTGCGGTTCGCTGTATTCGTACTCGGGGCTCCAGAAGAGAGCGTCGAACGGACACACCTCCACGCAGATCCCGCAGTACATGCAGAGCGCGTAGTCGATGTCGAAGCGATCGAGTTTGTTGACCTGACGGGGCTTGCCACCCGCACGGCGCGGCGGGGCGAGTTCCTTGTGACCCTCGATGTAGATGCACCAGTCAGGGCAGGAACGGGCGCAGAGCATGCAGGACGTGCAATTGTCCTCGCGGAGAGCGATGACTCCGCGAGCCCGCAACGGCGGAGCTTCCTTCTCGTGCGGGTACTGAACGGTGTTGGAACCCTGAGTCGTCGTGCGGACGAGAGTGTTCAGGGTGACACCGAGACCCTTGATGAGACCGGGGACCTTGGGCATCAGAACGCCACCTTCAGGATCGCGGTGAACATGATGTTGATCAACGACACGGGGACCAGAACCTTCCAAGCGAATCTCTGGAGCTGATCCTCACGGAAGCGCGGATAGCTGAAGCGAACCCACATGATGATGAAGGCGAGCAACATCATCTTGGCGACCATGATCAGCGGGCCGACGATGTTCATCCAGTCGTCGACGTCGTTCAGTGTCTCCCAGCCGAACCAGGCGAACGGAATTCCCCAGCCGCCGAGGAAGAGAACCGATGCGATCAGGGAGAACACGCCAGCGGTGGCGAATTCGGCGATGAAGAACGTGAGGAAGCGGAAGCCCGAGTATTCGGTCATGTAGCCCGACACCAGTTCGGACTCGGCGATCGGCATGTCGAAGGGTGCCTGCGTGAGTTCGGCCTGCACCGCGATCATGAAGATCACGAAGCCGACGAACTGAGTGAGGACGAAGGGGTTGCCCAGGCCGTCGAAACCGAACATCGCGCCGGCGTTCTGTGCGAACACGATCTGCTGCAAATTCATGCTGTCGGCCTGGATGATCACACCCACGACCGCGAGAACCATCGGCAACTCGTAGGCGATCAACTGGCCAGCGGCACGCAGACCCCCGAGGAGCGAGTACTTGTTGGCACTCGCCCAACCCGCGATGAGGATGCCGAGCACGCTCACCGACGAGACGGCCAGCATGTAGAAAACACCTGCTTCGAAGTTGGTGAACCAAGCATCGGGTCCGAATGGAACCACGGCCACCAGGAGGAAGGTCGAGACCAGCACCACGAGGGGCGCGATGCGGAAGATGAATCCGTCGGCCTTCTCCGGCGTGATGTCCTCTTTCTGCAGCCACTTACCGACCTCGGCGAACAGCTGCATCGAACCGTAGGGTCCGGCTTCCATCGGCCCGAGTCGACTCTGCATGAACGACATCATCTTGAACAAGAAGACGTACACGATGGTGCCGGCGGGCAACAGCACGGCGACGATTCCACCGAGAACGCGAAGTAGCGACTGCGCCCAGTACGGCAGATCGACGGCGAAGAGAGACAGCGCGTTCATCAGCGATCGATGTCTCCGAGGATGAAGTACAGCGAGGCGAGGATGGTGATGATGTCGGGCACGTACACGCCCTTCAGCACCCACGGCACGATCGAGATGTTGTTGAAACTCGCCGAGCGGATCTTGGTACGGAACGGACCGAGATCACCCTTGCTGACGACGTAGTAGCCCATCTCACCGAGCGGGTTCTCGGTCGACACCCAAGCTTCGCCTTCGGGCACCTTGATGATGCGCGGCACCTTGGCCATGACCGGACCCGAGGGGATGGAGTCGAGCAGTTGGTCGACGATCAACGTCGCCTCACGCGTCTCTTGCAGTCGGATCCAGCAGCGGGCGAACGAGTCTCCGTCGGGGTGGGTCCAGACCTTCCAGTCGACCTTGTCCCAGGCCATCGGAAGCGACTGATCACGACGAAGGTCCCAATCGACACCGCTGGCCCGCAAGTTCGCGCCCGACAATCCGTACTGCAGCGCAACGTCTTTCGGGATCACGCCGATACCGCGAGTACGACTCTGGAAGATCTCGTTGCCGAAGAGCAGGTTCTCGATCTCGTCGCAGAAGTTGCGGAGCTTCTTCATGACGGCGCGGGTCTCGTCGATGAAGCCGGCCGGCAAGTCGTCCTTCAGGCCGCCGATGCGGTCGAAGTTCGGATGGAAGCGTCCACCCGTCGCACCTTCGATGAGGTTGAGCACGTACTCGCGATCACGGAAGGCCATGAACACCGGAGTGACCGCACCCATCTGTACGCCGAGGTCGCCGAGGAACAGCGACACGTTGGCGATGCGCGAGAGTTCGAAGAGGATCGTGCGGATCCACTGCGCGCGCGGCGGAGCTTCGATTCCCATCAACTTCTCGGCGGCGAGAATGAACGGAACTTCGTTGGCGAACGAGCCCAACCAGTCGATGCGGTTGATGAGGGTCGTCACCTGCGGATAGGTGCGGACTTCGGTGAGCTTCTCGTAACCGCGATGCATGTAGCCGCAGGACGGCTCGGCCCACACGACCTGTTCGCCATCGAGGCGGGCGATGATGCGCAGCGTTCCGTGCGTCGCCGGGTGCTGAGGTCCGATGTTGAGGGTCATGCCCTCGGTCTCGAGTTCGACGTTGAGGCGCGCATCGGAGGCCTGCGCCGCGATGTACGCCATCTGCCGGCGATCGATCAGAGATTCGGTCGAGGTCATTCTCCTTCACCTTCCTCGTCGTCGCCGCCACCGGGGAGAGGTTCCACGTCGACGATGCCCGGCCACGGCTTCACCATGCGCGCGAGCAAGGGGAAGTCCTTGCGCAACGGATGGCCTTCGAAGTCGGTGGGCAGATACATGTTGCGCAGGTCAGGGTGACCATGGAAGCCGATGCCGAACATCTCGTGCGTCTCACGCTCGTGCCAGTTGGCGCCGGCGAACACGGGAATCCAGGAGTCGACGACCGGGTTCGCGTCGTCGAGATCGCACTTCAGGTTGACACCCACGTGCAAGGTGGGATGAGTGACGCGGCCGAGCATCTGCATGCGCGTGTCGCCACCGGCGTAACCCTGACGAATGGTGTCGTCGCGCTCCGGCGCCGGTTCGGTCGGGTCGTCTTCACCTTTACCGAACGGCGACGGCATCCAGTCGATCGCCGACAAGAAGCAGAAGTATTCGAAGCCCATGTGTTGACGAAGTACTCGCGCGGCCTCGCGCCACGCGTCGGGTCGCACGCGAACCCACACGTCGTCGCCCGGCTTCACGAGGCTGTCGAGTAGAGCGTCACCGATGTGCGAACGCAGGTCGTCGACGATCCGCTCGCGCAAGGTGTCGCCGGGAATCTCGGCAACGGGGGTATCAGACGACACTCGGCTCACCCGCCTTCTTGCCTCGTCGACCGCGATCTTCCACGACGATCGGCTTGGAGCCTTCACCACGCCAGCGCGCGCCCATGTCTTCGTTGCGGATGCGTTGCTGCAGGAGCACCACACCCTCGAGCAGGGCTTCGGGCCGAGGCGGGCAACCCGGGATGTACACGTCGACCGGGATCAGTTGATCGACACCCTTGGTGACCGAATAGCTGTCCCAGTACGGACCGCCGCAGTTGGCGCACGAGCCCATGGAGATCACGTATTTGGGATCGGGCATCTGCTCGTAGAGACGGCGGATGGCCGGGGCCATCTTGTCGGTGACCGTTCCCGAGATGACGACGAGGTCGGCCTGTCGCGGACTGGCCGGCAACGGAATGACTCCGAGTCTCATGACGTCGTAACGCGGTGACCCGAACGCGGCGCCCATTTCGATGGCACAGCACGCGAGACCCCACTGATACACCCACATCGAGTAGGAGCGTCCGAGGTTGAGAAGTGAGTTCAGCGGCTTGGGGAGCCGCCCGCGGTCGACGAGACCCATGTGACTCCTTTGTGATTACACCCAGCGAAGGACGCCCTTGCGCCAGGCGTAGACGAGACCGAGCA
>VFQT010003283.1_pt1 | contig 15001 bp, 13 predicted proteins | sample 3512381 | NCBI WGS metagenome assembly VFQT01 (sample SAMN10412376, study PRJNA504923) | tailings metagenome | isolation source: Relicate 2 Philex TSF3 active mining site | place: Philippines: Tuba, Benguet | collected 2017-08-29 | reverse complement strand
CGCTGCCAGCGGACGGCGCGATCGAGATGCTGCGCACCGTCGGCTCGGCATCGACTATGGCGGTGGTGCATCGGTGACGGTCGATCTCGTCACGAATAGCGCGATCGATGGTTTCGGCAACATGGACACTCTATCCGGCATCGAGGGGGCTCGCGGGACGAACTTCGCCGATACCTTGATCGGTGACGACCAGGATAACGGTTTCACCGGCATCGCCGGGGCGGATTACATCGACGGTGGAGCGGGCAGTGACGAGGTCCGCTACGATGTGGATGCCGCGCGGGGCGGTGCGCTTGCGGTCGTTGTCGATCTTGCCGCCGGTACGGCAATGGACGGTTTCGGCAATATGGACACGCTGGTGAGCATCGAGCGAGTACGAGGCACCGCTTTCGACGACGTAATCACGGGCAACAGCGACTCCAACAGCTTCCGCGGCCTTGCCGGTGACGACACTATGGACGGCGCCGGTGGTAGCGACTGGGTCAGCTATTCGCGCGACATCTTCATGCTCGGTGAGGGTGAGAGCCTCGCGGGGGGCGTGTTCGTGAACCTGGGAGCCGGCACGGCGACGGACAGCTTCGGAGACACCGACACGCTCGTCTCCATCGAGAACGTCGGCGGTGGCACGCTCGCGGATCACTTCATCGGCACGGCTGGAGAGAACGTCTTCCGCGGCTTCGGTGGCAATGACCTTATCGATGGTGCAGGCGGCGACGACAGCGTGGACTACAGCCAGGATGCCTCGTTCGGCGCGACGCTGGGCGTGAACGGGAGCAACGGCGTGATCGTCAACCTTGCCTCGGGGACGGCCACCGACGGCTTCGGCGACAGCGACACGCTCATCTCCATCGAAGGCGTCATCGGCACCTCGTTTGCGGATGCGATCACAGGCGATGGTAATGCCAACAGACTCGAGGGCGGGGCTGGCGACGATCTGCTGACCGGTGGGCTCGGCGCGGATGTGTTCGTACTCGGCGTGGGCTGGGAGCAAGATACCGTGACCGACTTCGAGGACGGCACCGATATCATCGACATGACCGCAGTGACGGTCGTCGCCGATATTGCGGATCTGACGATCACGCAGGCAGGGCTCGATGTTATCATCTCTGCGACCATCGACCCCGCGAACACGATCACGCTACAGAACATGACGGTGGCGCAGATCGGCGCCGGCGACTTCTTGTTCGAAGTGAATTGATCGAGATTGCAGGTCCAGTGCACGGGCACCCGTCGGCCGCACACGTCGACGGGTGTCTTTTTTCCTGATCATCGCAAGTACGCCAGGGCGGGCCATCGATCGCCGCGGGCCTGTCGTCTCAATCGCCTTCCGCATCGCCATTGCCAGTTGGCGTCCGGCATCGCACAGTGCGCACCTCGCTTTCACAAGGAGGCATATCGCCCATGAAGCTGTTCTACTCTGCGACGTCGCCGTACGTGCGCAAGGTGATGGTCACGGCCATCGAGAAAGGTCTCGACGGCCAGATCGAGAAGTTGGCCGCCGCTGCGAGCCCGGTGAATCCGGATATGACACTGTCGGCCAAGAATCCGCTCGGAAAGGTCCCGTGTCTGATCACGGACGACGGCGAAGCGCTGTTCGATAGCCCGGTGATCTGCGCCTATCTCGATCAGCTGAAGGGGTCTTCGCTTCGGCCGACCGATGCGAAAGGTCGTTTCGCCGACATGACGCTCGAGGCGTTGGCGGATGGCTTCCTCGATGCCGGTATTCTCTTGCGCTACGAAGGCGCGCTGCGACCGCAGGAAAAGCAGTGGGACGACTGGGTCAACGGTCAGATGGGCAAGATCGAGCGCGCACTGGACGCGCTGGAGACGACGTATGCCAGTCAGCTCGGCGGGCCGCTGACGATCGGCCAGATTTCGGTCGGCTGTGCGCTGGGGTGGTTCGATTTCCGCTACGGTCACGTGCAGTGGCGGCAGGCCCGTCCAACGCTTGCGGCGTTCATCGCAAAACTCGGCGAGCGTCCGTCGATGCAGGCCACGGTGCCCAAGGGCTGATCTCGGCGCGTTCCCGCGCGACGTGACACATCGGATTCCAGAAGCCGGTCCGCGCGTGCGGGCCGGCTACATTGCATGTGGGATTGCGGCTGCCGTGTTACTTCAACAGCCCGGCTTCCCGATAGAACTTCTCAGCTCCCGGATGCAGCGGGATGCCGATGCCGTTGAGAGCCGTTTCCTTACGGATCACCTTGCCCTTGGCATGGCCGTTATCCAGGGCGGCGCGCGACTTGTCCGACCACAGGGCCTTGACCACCTCGTAGACGACGGATGGATCCTGCTTCGCGCTCGTGACCCACTGGGCGCCGACAGCAATCGTCTCGGCGCCAGCGACGCCCTTGTAGGCCCCGTCGGGGATCTTGTCCTTGGCGAAGAATTTGTATTGGGCGAGGATCTTGTCGCGGCCTTCGCCGTCGATCGGGACGAGTTCGATGCCGCTGGTGGCGGCCAATTCCGCGATCGAGCCCTGCGGGTAGCCGGTCGTGGAGAAGAACGCATCGACGGCGCCATCCTTCAGTTTCTCGGCGGACTGCGCGGGCTTGAGATATTCGGGCTTGATATCCCTCTCGCTGATGCCGAAGGCGGCGAGGATGGCTTTGGCGTTGACGAGCGTGCCGGAGCCGGGCTCGTCAAGGGAGACGCGCTTGCCCTTCAAGTCGGCGATCGACTTGATGTTGAGGCCCTTTTTCACCACGACATGGACGCTCTCGGGGTAGAGGTTCGCGACCGCGCGAAGTTCCTCGATCTTGCCCCGACCTTGATAGATACCCGTGCCGGTGTAGGCCCAGGTGGCGACATCGGCCTGCGCGAAGCCCGACTCCAGCGATCCTCCTACGATCGCATTCACGTTGGCCACCGAGCCGTTGCTGGCGACGGCGCTGAGGTTCAGTTTATCGCTCGAAATCGCATTCGCGATGATGCCGCCGACCGGATAATAGGTGCCACCGGTGCCGCCTGTGCCGATGCGGAAGAACTTGGACTGTGCCGCTGCCGGCAGGGCTCCGAGCGCAAGGCTCCCGAGGCCTGCGCCGAGGAAGAGCGCCTCGCGGCGCGAAAGTGAAGAAGCCATTCGAACCTCCGTTCCTGATGCGCAACCGGTGCGCCGAGAGCCGGGCGTTCGTCAATCGGAAAAGCGGCAGCTGAGAGACGATCCTGCGCGCATACCGCATGTGATCCCGAGGATGAGATCGACGGTCGTTTCGGGGTAAAGGCCCCGGACGGTCGAGGGGAAGACTCACCGTCCGGGGGAGGAGGGACCGCCGCCAGGGAGGTAGCGGGGTCCTGTAGGGAGAAGTACGGATAGGCCGAGAACTCAGGACCGGCCAGGAATGACGTGAACGCAACCACCACTGCCATGGAGAGCTGTAGAAGCCAAAGTTGCCCCCACGGTCATTCCCGGCCGGCATTTCGGTTAGATGGTGAGCCCCTCGTGAAATGCTAGATGAACGATGATCATTTATGGATCACGAAATCGTGAGGTCATGATCGCGGTGGTTACCGTTCTTGCCTAAATTGACCCAAGCGACGAGCGCATAACTTATAATAATCAATAAAAATCAATAACATATATTTCTGCAATGGACGATCGTCCAACCGTTCCTCTGGCCCGGATCGAGCTAGGCTGCCGTGAAAGTTCCGATGTTCTCGGCGAGCCAGAAGAAGCCTGCCGTCAGCGGCGCCGCCAGCAACATGGGCATGCGCTGGTGGACGTCCCAAACGCGGTAGTGGATCACGCAGGGACCGAGCAGGACTGCGGCGAGACCGAACAGGACATAGCGGGCGTCGGGTAGGTAATGGTGCGTGAAGAAGTTGACGTAGATTGCCAGCGCCAGGAGACCTAGCGCTCCGAGTGACGGGTGCCGCGTGAATCGGAAATCGAACAAACGCCAACAGCGCGTCATGAAGGAACCGACGGCTGCGTACATGAAACCAGTGAAAAGCGGGACGCCGCCGATGCGTGATAGGCTGGGCTCGGGATAGATCCAAGAGCCCTTCGCGGTCTTGAAGACTTCCATGGCCGTGCCGACGATATGGAAGACCAGGATGACCTTCGCCTCCTCGATGGTCTCGAGTTTGAAGACCAGCATGGCGATCTGCACCGTCACGGCGCAGAGGAGCAGGAAATCGTAGCGCGGGAGCCAAGCGCCTTTCGGATAGACGAGGTGCGTGCCGATCAGCAGAGCAAGCATCACGGCCGCAAAGAGGCACGCCCACGCCTGCTTGAAGCCGAAGCGGGCGAATTCATAGAGGACGTGCGTTGCGCGCCGCTGGCAGGCCCAAGTGCCTATAGATTGCTCGCGGGCGATGAAGCGTGCCAGTAGCGGCCAACGTGCTGCCGCGGACCGGTGTGGCGTCGCTCGCAACGGTGCGGCGTCGTTCATGGGATGGCTCCAGAAGAGAAGCAGCGAGCCGTTGCCGGGGCTGTGCGGGGCGCGACTCCGGCATGCTATGCTCCGCGGCACGCACGAAATGGCGCATCCGCATACGGCAGAACGAGGGCAGACGGACGATGGGCACGGACGCGAACGGCAAGCTCCATTGGGAGGATATCGAGGTCGGCAAGGCGATGACCTACGGCTCCTACGCGGTTACGAAGGAAGAAATTTTCAAGTTCGCGCGCGCCTATGATCCGCAGCCGCATCACACCGACGAGGAGGCGGCCAAGCAGTCGCTGGTCAAAGGGCTGTGCGCTTCAGGGTGGCACACGTGCGCGATGTTCATGCGCATGATGTGCGATGGCTTCTTGAAGAACGCGGCCGGCATGGGGGCTGCCGGGATCGACGAGGTCCGCTGGATGAAGCCCGTGCGGCCCGGTCACGTGCTCAAGGCGCGGACGGTGTGCCTCGAGAAGAGGCTGATGCGCTCACGGCCGGGCGTCGGAATCTGCAAAATGAAACACGAAATCCTGAACCAGGATGACGAACTCCTGATGACGATGGAAAATTCGCAGTTCCTGGCCGTGCGCAACCCCGACGCGGCTCAAGCCCAGACATGACGCGTTGCGAGCAAAAGTTGCCCGAGAAACCGCCGGTCAATGTCTATGAGTGTTCCGGCTCCGATCTTTGGATCCCCGTGCGTCGTATTCTCGACCACGTGTCGGAGCCGGAAGGAACACCAGCAACGTTGTCTTTCTAGCGTATCTTTTTCATCTGACGTTTGGTCGCGAGCCCAGGCGCAACCGGGAACCAAACGTCAGATGCGCTATGCTAGCCGGCCGCAGGCGTCGGAGTCGGCACGGGCATCGGGAACCATTGCGGTTGCCACCAGTGCAGGATCGCACCGACTTGCATCGGGAACAGGACGTAGGCCAAGGCCGCCAGAATGGCCACCACGATCAGCGCCAGAAGGATGGCATTGCTGAGAGGCGCGCGATAGCTCAGGCCTGTTCCGGGAATGCCGAACGTCACCATGCGCTTTCCGGTGGCATTGACGTTGACCGTCGCACCTTTGCCGCCGACGCTGGCGCTGACACCCGACTTCGACAAGTTGATATAGACACCCGGGAAGATCCGGATGCGCTTCTGGAAGCGGACGCCCATCTGCTCTCCCTTTCTCTAGCGGTGCCGAGCGTTCGTGCTCAGCGCTTCAATCCGAACAAGTTGCCGAAGCGGCGGATCTTGTCCTTCACTTGGCCAACCGGCGAGTTGAGCGAATTCAAGCGCTCGTAAGCGGATTCGTCGTCGGTCGTCTCGGCGTACTTGGTTCGATTGGCGACGTCCGCGGCGACGATGCGGGTCCGTTCATCGGCCGACAGTGGCCCGACGCGTGACATCGGTGGCCGGATCAGCGTGCGCTGCACGACCGACGGCTCGCCCTTGTTGTGCAGCACGGACACCAACGCTTCGCCCGTCTGCAGCTCCTGGATGGCGCGCTCCGTGTCGAATTCGGGATTGGCGCGAAATGTCTCGGCTGCAGCACGAATTGCCTTCTGCTCCTTCGGCGTGAAGGCGCGGAGCGCATGCTGGATGCGATTGCCGAGCTGGGCGGAGATGCGATCCGGCACGTCGCCAGGGCTCTGCGTGACGTAATAGACGCCGACGCCCTTCGAGCGGATGAGGCGTGTGACGCGCTCGATCTGGTCGAGCAGCGCTTGCGGCGCACCGTTGAAAAGCAGATGCGCTTCGTCGAACATGAAGACGAACTTCGGTTTGTCGAGATCGCCGACCTCGGGCAGCTTGTCGAACAGTTCCGACAACAACCAGAGCAGGAACGACGAATAGAGCCGCGGCGTATTCATCAATTTTTCGGCCGCCAGGATATTGACCACGCCGCGGCCGTCCGGCGCGATCTTGATGAGATCCTTGATGTCCAGCTCGGGGGTGCCGAAGAACTTATCGGCGCCTTGCTGCTCGAGCACGAGCAGGCGCCGCTGGATGACGCCGACGGTCGCCGGGGCAATGTTGCCGTACATGCTGCGCAACTCGGCAGCGCGCTTGCCCATCTCGTCGATGACGGCTCGCAGATCCTTGAGGTCGTCGATCCGCATGTTCTCGTCGCCGTCTTTGCGCTGATCGGACACCCAGCGAAATGCGATGTTGAGAACACCTTCCTGCGGCTCGGTCAGTTCCAGCAGGCGGGCGAGGAGCACGGGGCCCATGTCCTCGACGCGCGCACGAACCGGGTGGCCGTTCTCACCGAGAACATCCCAGAACGTGACCGGAAACGAGGCGTGGCCATATCGCGACAGGCCGATATCCTTCGCGCGCTGCACGAGGACGGGTTTCGACTCACCCTTCACGGCAATGCCGGACAGATCGCCCTTGATGTCGGCCGCGAAAACCGGGACGCCCGCAGCGGAGAAGCCTTCCGCCAGGATCTGCAGCGTGACTGTCTTTCCCGTGCCCGTCGCACCCGTAATGAGGCCGTGCCGATTGGCAAGTCGCAGTTCGATGACCTCGGGCACGAGGTCGCGGCCCTGCCGGCTGCAACCGAGCAGGACGGCGCCATCCTGTACGTAATCGCGCGGATCGGCGACCGCAGCTCCGCTGGCGCTCGTGCCTTCCGGTGCATCCGTCATCAGCGGATCTCCAAGGATCGGAATCCCAAAAGGGCGCTGGAAGCGCTACCGCGCAGTGCCAACGCTCATCGACTCAATGCATCAGCGACATTTGGCATGTTTCCCTAATGTACGCAAACGCACGGGCGGCGTTTTTCCCGTCAAATCAGCCGCCTCAGCGTCAGGGCTGGTCCAGCGTGACGACACCTCATCTCACCGGGGTCTACGGTCAACGATCGTTGATTGGCGCATGAGCGGGGATGCGTTAGCTTCCTGGCCGAATTCCTCGTGTGGCGACTGTGCGATTGCGGTGCCGGAATACGGAGGATCGCCAGGGGTGCGTGATGGGTGACGAGAGTGTCTGGCTGGAAGGGAGCGACGGACGGCGCTGGCCGATCGCCGGCACGTGCTCGATCGGCCGGGCTGTCGGCAACGACGTTCTGATCGAGGACGGACGGGTGTCGCGACGTCATGCACTGGTACACAAGCAGGACGACGGGGAGTTCTGGCTGATCGATCTGGGGTCGGGCAACGGAACCTATCTCAACGGCCGGCGCGTGACGCTCGCGACGCGATTGCGCGATGACGATGTTCTCGCCGTGGGACCTGCGGATCTCAAGTTTCGCCAGCAGGCGATGTCTCGTACCGAAGAGCCGCAGACCCGCGGTTCGTCCGAGCAGACCATCATACAGGTCAAGACGTTGCAGTCCTGGTTGCTCGTTGCCGACATCAAGGGGTCGACGAGCCTCGCGCAACGGCTGCCAACCACAGAACTGGCAGTGCTCGTCGGCAAGTGGATGGCCGCGTGCAAGGAAATCGTCGAACAGAGCGGCGGCGCGATCAACAAGTATCTGGGTGACGGGTTCCTGGCCTACTGGTTCGTCGACGACCGCGGTACGGCGGCGGTCGCGCAAGCGGTTGCGACGCTCGCACGGATGCAGAAATCCGGGCAGGATCCGGCATTCCGTATCGCACTGCATCGCGGATCGGTGACGATCGGCGGTGGGGTGTCTGGTGGCGAGGACAGCCTTTCCGGTCCGAATGTGATCCGGGTATTTCGTATGGAGTCGCTGGCCTCGACGCTCAAGCGCGACGTGCTGATCAGCGAGGAGGCGCAGGCGACGCCGGGGTTCCACTTGCCGCTCGTCGACGCGGGTGCGCATCTGTTGCCGGAGTTCGACGGTACGCTGCGGCGATTCTTCTCGGTGGCTTGACGCTGCCGCCGTCACGCGCGTACGCCCCGTGGGAACAGGGTGATCGGCACGGCCATTCGGCTCGTAACAGTAGTTCGCCCGATACGAAGGCCTCGTTACGATCGACACCATCCAGGACCGACAACGACATGCAACTCAAGCCCGACCAGACCGACCGTGTGAACTGGCCGAAGGACCATCCGGCCGTACGGTATGGCCGTGTCGGCGTGCTGCTGCTCAATCTGGGTACGCCGGACGCCACGGATTACTGGTCGATGCGCCGGTATCTCAAGGAGTTCTTGTCCGACCGCCGCGTTATCGAGGAGCCCGCGTGGAAATGGTGGCCGATCCTCAACCTGATCATTCTCAGCGTCCGGCCGGGGCCGAAAGGGCGTGACTACGAAACGATCTGGAACAAAGAGCGTAACGAGGGACCGCTCAAGACCATCACGCGATCGCAAGCCGAGAAACTGGCGGCGCGGTTGGCCGATCATGGCGAGGTGAGCGTCGACTGGGCGATGCGATATGCCAACCCGACGACGGAATCGCGTCTCAAGGCGTTGATGGCGGCGGGATGTGATCGCATCCTGATCGTGCCGCTCTATCCGCAGTACGCCGCCGCGACCACGGCCACGGCCTGCGATCAGGCCTATCGTGCGTTGATGAAGATGCGCTGGCAACCGGCGGTGCGCGTGGCGCCGGCTTGGCACGACGACCCGGTCTATGTCGACGCGGTCGCCCGTTCGATCGAGGCGCATCTGAAGGGGCTCGATTTCGAGCCTGAGAAGATCGTCGCGACTTTCCACGGCATGCCGGAAAAATACCTGCACCAGGGCGATCCCTATCACTGCCATTGCATGAAGACGTCGCGTCTCGTTCGAGAGAGGCTGGGTATCGATCCTGGACGCTGGATCACGAGCTTCCAATCCCGTTTCGGCAACGATCCCTGGCTGCAACCCTACACGGACGAGACGGTGGAGCGGTTGGCTAAGTCCGGTGTCAAGAAACTGGCCCTGGTGGCGCCCGGGTTCTCGGCGGACTGCCTGGAGACGCTGGAGGAGCTCGACGTGGAGAACCGCGAGATCTTCCTGCACAACGGCGGCACGCACTTCACCTATATTCCCGCACTCAACGACAGCGCCCTCGGCATCGACGTGATCGAGGCAGTCGTGCGGCGCGAGCTGGCCGGCTGGATCTGAGTCCCGCGCGCGTCAGGCGGGGCGGGGGAGATCGAGTGAAGGCGAAGCTCGTCGAATGGCTCAGGCGCTATCTGCCGTTGGAAGTCGCGGGCACGGCGTGCGCCATGCTCGGGGGGATCGGCGCCTCGGCGCTGGGAGCGAACGGCGCGATCGTCGCCTATTGCGCGACTTGGGCGGAAAACATCGGGTTTTACGGCTGCGCCCTGGTGCGCGAGGTGCGCAGCTACCTCGCGGGCGCACCGGGAGTAGCTGGTCGCACGCGGGGGGCGGTGGTTGCCTCGGCGCGACGCCTCATCCTCGAGTTCGGTCCGGCAGAACTGCTCGACAGCTTCGTGCTCCGCCCCGCATGCATGTATGCGCTGCCCAAGCTGACGGGACATCTCGCGCTCGGGTTGCTGCTGGGCAAGGTGCTGGCGGACATCGCGTTCTTCGGCATTGCGATTATCGCCTACGAGTTAGGCAAGACGCGCAGGCCGGCCAAGCGGCAGGTCGATAAACCATAGTGTTTCTAGCTGCTTAACGCAAGGCATGCGATATTTGCATGGCTGATTTCGCAACCGCGAAGTTGTGTGCAGGTGCGAAGGTGCCTAGATCTGCCTCGTCCCACGCGGCGTCTCCGAACGGCGACGGAGAGGACGAAAAACAGGAGATAGATCATGGCCCTTGCACGCGAACTGTCGATGTTCGACTCGCTCGAGTCGAGCGACATGGGTGCACCCGAAGCGAAGCCGGTTTCGCTCGCAGCGATGTTCAAGAAGGCGCTGGGCTCTTTCCGCGCCCGTCAGGCCGATGCTGAGGTCGAGCGCTATATCAGCACGCGCGGCGGTGTTCTGACTGACGAGATCGAGCGCCAGATCAGCCGCCGCTACGGCGCGATGGTCGACTGAAGCGCCCGACAATCGGCGATTTCCCGATAGAGCGGCTGCACGATCCGTGCGCCGCTCTTTCGCGTTTTTGACCGGCTTTGCCGGCGGGGGCGTCACGTCAGTGGCAAAGCGTGGCTGTGCTTCACTTGGCCCAGTGCAAAGCTCGACTCGATGTTGGCAATGCCATCGATGCGCGTGAGCGTGTCTTTCACGAAGCGCTCGTAGTCCGCGAGATCCTTCGCGACCACCCGGAGGAGGTAATCGCGCGGTCCCGTCATTAGGTAGCATTCGAGAACTTCGGGACAGCGGCGGATGGCGGCCTCGAATTTCTGCAATGCATCTTCCTGCTGGCGTTCGAGCTTGATCGATACGAAGACGGACACCGGCAGTCCCAATTTCTTCTGGTCGAGCAGCGCGGTGTAGCCTCGGATAATGCCGGCTTCCTCCAGCAGGCGCAGGCGGCGCAGGCAGGGACTGGTGGTGAGGCCGACGCGATCGGCAAGCTCGGTGGCGGTCAGACGGCCGTTCTCCTGCAGGGCGGCAAGCAGCTTCCTGTCGATGGAGTCGAGCGAAATATTGGCTATCTTTTCCAATAAGACCTCATGCGTTGATGTAGATCGCTGTTTTTCGATGTATCGATAGCAATATTCGCAAACCCTAGCTAGCCGTCCTGGGCTACAATTCCAACCAATCCGACCAACCCCGCGCTTTTGCGAGGCAGCCATGCAGGACATTGCGAGACGAGACGCCGCCGACCGGGCCCGCACCTTGGCCATGCTGGCCGAACTGGAACGCAAGGTGCTGTGGCTCTCGACCTACATGATCCACCACGCCAATCACGAACTCGATCGTGGCGACGGCTTGAAGGTGGGCGGTCATCAAGCCTCCTCGGCATCGTTGGCGACGCTGATGACGGCGCTCTACTTCCACGTGCTGCGGCCGGAGGACCGTATTGCGGTCAAACCGCACGCCGGTCCGGTTTTTCACGCCATTCAGTACATGCTGGGTAACCAGGACGTGGCGCGGATGAAGAACTTCCGCGGGTTCGGCGGCGTGCAGTCGTATCCGTCGCGCACGAAGGATTATGCCGACGTCGATTTCTCAACCGGATCTGTCGGTCTCGGCGTGGCCGCGACCGGCTTTTCCAGCCTCGTCCAGGACTACGTGCACGCCAAGGGCTGGAGCGGCAACTGGCCGAAGGGCCGCCTCGTCGCCCTGATGGGTGATGCCGAGATCGACGAGGGCAACATTCACGAAGCGCTTCTCGAGTACTGGAAGCACGGCCTGCGGAACTGCTGGTGGGTGGTCGACTACAACCGACAGAGCCTCGACAGTGTCGTCTCCGACAAGCTTTTCATGAAGGTCGCGGGGCTGTTCGAGAACCTCGGCTGGGAGGTCGTGCTGATCAAGTACGGCAAGCTGCTCGAGGCTGCCTTCGCACAGCCGGGGGGCGAGACGCTGCGCCGTTGGATCGACGATTGCCCCAACCAGGTCTATTCCGCGCTGGTTTTCGAGGGTCCCAAGGGCTGGCGACGTCAGCTCGAGGCGGATCTGGCGGGGCATCCCGACACTCTCGAGATCATCCGTTCGCGCGACGATGCGGAATTGGCGCGCTTGATGACGAACCTCGGCGGGCACGACATGGAGAGCGTCCTCGAAGCTTTCGAGAACGCCCCGTCCGACCGTCCGGTCTGCTTCATTGCCTACACCATCAAGGGCTTCGGCTTGCCGCTGGCGGGTCACAAGGACAATCACGCCGGCCTGATGAACAAGACGCAGATGCAGGAGTTCCGTGCGGCGCAGGGCATCAATCAGGGCGAGGAGTGGGACAAGTTCGCGGGCCTTCGTCTGCCCAGCCGGGAGGTGGAACGCTTCCTTTCGCGCGTGCCGTTCAACGCCAAAGGCAATCGGACGCTCAAGGCGGATCGTATTCCTGTGCCAGAGCTGCCGCCGCTGGACATAAAGGGCAAGATTTCTACGCAAACGGGCTTCGGGCGGATCCTCGACGACATCGCGCGACGCGGTGGGGCACTCGCAGACAGGATCGTGACGACCTCGGCCGATGTGACCGTGTCGACCAACCTCGGTGCTTTCGTGAACCGGCGCGGCCTGTTCTCGATGGAAAGTCGCGAGGACGTATTCAAGACGCGCGGCCTCATGAGCCCGCAGCGCTGGGAGATGTCGCCGCAGGGTCAGCATATCGAACTGGGCATCGCGGAGATGAACCTGTTCCTGCTGTTGGCCTCGGCCGGGTTGTCGCACGCCCATTTCGGCGAGCGTCTCATTCCGATCGGGACGCTCTACGATCCATTCATCTCGCGCGGCCTCGATGCGCTGAACTACGCCTGCTACCAGGACGCGCGCTTCATGGTGGTGGCGACGCCGTCAGGCCTGACGCTCGCTCCCGAGGGTGGCGCGCATCAGTCCATCGCGACGCCGCTGATCGGCATGGCACAGGACGGTCTGGCATCCTTCGAGCCGGCCTTCGTCGACGAGCTCAACACCATCATGGAATGGTCGTTCGACTACATGCAGCGCGACGGCAAGGTCGGATCGAAGCCCATTTGGGAGCGCGAGGAGACGGGCGGCTCCGTCTATCTGCGGCTTTCGACGCGGCCGATCGATCAGCTCCCGCGCGCGATGACACCGGAGCTGAAGGGGGACATCATCAACGGCGGCTATGGGTTGCGGCGGCCGGAACCCTCGACCAATGTCGCGATCGTCTACATGGGGGCACTCGCGCCGGAAGCGATCGAGGCGGCAGGGTTGATGGCCGAGGATCGCCGGGGTGCCGGCGTTCTCGCGGTGACATCCGCAGATCGCCTCTCGGCAGGCTGGCACGGGGCGCAACGGGCGCGCGAGCAGGGGCTGCACCACGTCACCTCGCACATCGAGACGCTTCTGGCGGAGTTGCCGCGTGATGCCGCGATCATCACGATGTGTGACGGGCACCCGGAAGCGCTGTCATGGATCGGTGGTGTGATGGGGCACAGGGTGAGAGCGCTGGGCGTCGAGCACTTCGGTCAATCGGGTTCGATCTCGGAGCTCTATGCGCACTATGGCCTCGACGTGAATTCGGTGCTGGCGGCGGCCGAGGGGCTGCTCGGCGGGCGTATCCGCTACAGACGACTGGGGTGATGGGGCGACCGAGCACGCCGCGGAAGATGGTAACGTCAGGTTAAGCTCCTCTTGGTAGCTTTCCTGAACCTCGAAGTAGGGGTTTCGGGATAGGTAAAGAGTATCGCGATGAGCTTACAGGCGCGCACACGCGCTTTGGCGCAGGCATTGGAAAGATCCCGGGCGCAACGTGCGAGCGCGGGAGATGCGCCGAGGCAGACCGGGACGCCGCAGCGGACTGCGCCGATTTCTTCCGAGGTGCGCGACCGGATGGCGGCCGCGCTGGCCCGCAAGCAGATGCCGGTCACTCAGGAGGCTGACGCCGGTGCGTGCAATCGCAGGGCGAAGCGCAAGCCGACATCGCTGCCGGCGATGATCACGTTTCCAAACATGCGCGTGACGGTCAACTGCGTCATCGCGGACATGTCGGGCACCGGGGCCAAATTGGCGATTTCGCCCGCTACGGTGGCGCAGTTCGGCGATCTGGAGCATCTTCCGGACAGAATGACGCTGGTGATGCTGGCCGACAAGATGCAGGTCGAATGCGAGGTGCGGTGGCGGGGTGCGGGCAAGCTGGGCGTGCGGTTCCTGGGACCGCCGCGCCCCATGCCGGTCACTGGACGGCGCTGAAAACAATTCCGGCGGAGGGGCGATCCTCCGCCGGTTTCTTTTCGTCTTCTCGTTACGCTGCTATTCGGCGGCCTGGGGCTTCGGCGCGACATTCTGGAGCGTCTTGCCGAAGCGATCCTTGTGCGGCGTGGTGTCGATCTCGTCGAGCTGGATCTCGCCGGAGAGCACCTTCCGCTTCCAGTCCTGATGGCCAGGCTCCGCCGCGTGGAACTCCGGCATCACTTCCTTGGCGAAAAGCTCGAGGCTCTCGCAGATGTGCTCGTGGCTGTTCTTGCCGGCCTGATTGAGCAGGATGATCTGGTCGGCGTGGCTGGTCTGGAACTTTCGCAGTTTCTTGCGGATGGTGTCCGGTGAGCCGACGAGACCCCCGCGCAGCGCCTGTTGCACGACTTCGGGGTTCGCGTTCTTCCATTCCTGGAACTTCTCCCAGACGTTCACGGAGCCGGCGCGAGGCCTCTCGCGGTTGGCGCTCATGCCATAGAAACGGAGCGCGAACTGGAAGAATGTGAGGCCCTCGGCGCGGGCACGCGCTTCCTCGTCCGTCTTCGCGCACATGAAATAGGAGACGAGCGCGATGTTCGGATTGATCTGGTAGTCGCAGAGCTTGTCGAGGCGCCGGGTGATGGCGTTGTAGTAGGCGTGGACCCAGGCGTTGGCCGCATCGGCAGACACGAACTGGAAGCCCAGGGCACCCATCCCGCGACGGCCGGCATACTCGATGGTGTCGAGCTGCGAGCAGGCGACCCAGAGTGGGGGATGCGGCTTCTGCAAGGGCTTCGGAACGACGTTTCGCCATGGGAATTTGAAGTGCGGGCCGTCGTACTCGCACGGCTCGTCCTTGAACATCGGGATCATGCAGCGGACCGCATCCTCCCAAATCTCGCGCTTCTTCTCGAAGGGAACGTTGAACGGTTCCAGCTCGGTCGACGACGCGCTTTCGCCCATTCCCAGCTCGACCCGGCCCCGCGAGACGAGATCGGGGTTGGC
>VFQT010003280.1_pt1 | contig 15006 bp, 14 predicted proteins | sample 3512381 | NCBI WGS metagenome assembly VFQT01 (sample SAMN10412376, study PRJNA504923) | tailings metagenome | isolation source: Relicate 2 Philex TSF3 active mining site | place: Philippines: Tuba, Benguet | collected 2017-08-29 | reverse complement strand
TGATAGAAGTCCTCCCGCTAACTCATATCCGTGGCCGCTCACTCCATGATGCATTTGTGATTGTCGATGAAGCCCAGTCGTTGGAGCGGGGAGTTCTACTAACTGTGCTCTCCAGGATCGGCCAAGGTTCGAGAGTCGTCCTGACCCATGATGTTGCCCAGCGGGACAACCTTCGAGTCGGACGGCATGACGGGGTTGTAGCCGTAATCGAATCCCTCAAGGGCCATCCACTCTTCGCCCACATCACTCTGACCAGATCTGAGCGATCCCAGATTGCAGCGCTGGTTACTGAGCTCCTCGAGGATCCAGTACAACTCTTCGCTTAGGCCGGTTCTGGGGGCTTTACCTACAAATCTGACAAATAGGACAGTTACCTTTCTGAACAGGGCTTTTCCTATCCACAGAATCTGTGAGATTTCGCTTTTTTCCGCCACACGCGGGCTTTAATTTGCGACTCACCCACTCCTTTGTCACCCTAATGCTCAATCCCCAACCATTGAAACCTCGAAAGAGGAGGTAGCGCGTGTTTAGAAAGCGGACCCTGGTGGCTTCTGTCGCCGGCGCCCTCTTGGCGATCACCCCTGGGCTACCTAGCCAGAGCGCCCTGGCTGAACCTTCGGCTATCGAGGTTGAGCTAGATCCAGCTGAGGGGAGCCTCAAAGCTGCCGTACCTGCCGAACCAGAGTTGATCGGGCCAACCCTCCTTGAGTTAAACGAACGGAGCACCGTTCTCTCGGTCGATATGTTGATGGTCTCGGTAATGGTCGAGAAGGTAGAGATGGCGCGAACCCCCAAAGGCGCAAAGAAGGTCGCCAAGGAATTTGCCAAGAGCAAATATGGATGGGGTAGCTATCAATTCTCTTGCCTGGAGACCCTCTGGACCAAAGAGAGTAATTGGAACTATCGAGCCCGCAACAAGCGCACCGGCGCGCATGGAATTCCGCAGGCCCTTCCTGCGACCAAGATGGAAGTCATATCTAACGATTGGCGTACCAATCCAGTGACCCAGATTCAATGGGGACTTCATTACATCGATGTCCGATATGAAACGCCATGTCGCGCTCTGGCAAAGTTCAAGCGCTCGCGGTATTACTAACTCCGACTACTGCGCCTAAATATTTCTAGCTAGGTCGCGATCCGATCGTAAGCGGCTTTGCCGTCTCGGCGAAGAAGTCATTTCCTTTGTCATCAACCACAATGAAGGCGGGGAAGTCCTCGACCTCGATCTTCCAAACTGCTTCCATGCCAAGCTCTTCGTAATCAAGAACCTCAACCTTCTTGATGCAATCCTTAGCTAGGCGAGCAGCCGGTCCGCCAACTGAGCCGAGATAGAAGCCGCCGTATTTCTTACATGCTTCAGTAACTTGCTTGGAGCGATTTCCCTTGGCGAGCATGACTAGGGATGCGCCGAGCGCCTGGAATTGTTCTACATAGGAATCCATTCGACCCGCAGTCGTAGGTCCGAAGGAGCCTGATGCATATCCAGTCGGGGTCTTTGCCGGACCGGCGTAATAGACCGGATACTTCTTGAAGTACTCCGGCATCTCCTTGCCGCCATCTACTAGTTCTTTGAGTTTTGCATGAGCTAAGTCGCGCGCTACCACCAGGGTTCCGGTGAGGGATAGCCGGGTCTTCACCGGGTGCTTACTGAGTTCAGCGGTTATCTCCGCCATTGGTCGGTTAAGGTCGATCTTCACTACCTGGTCATCTAGGTGCTCATCGGTAGTCTCCGGTAGATAGTGGGCCGGATCAGTCTCCAATTTCTCAATAAAGACGCCCTCGGCGGTGATCTTCGCCTTGGCCTGTCGATCTGCGGAGCAAGAAACAGCTATTGAGATTGGCAAAGATGCGCCATGTCGCGGAAGTCGGATGACTCGAACATCATGACAGAAGTACTTTCCGCCAAATTGGGCACCGATTCCAAGTTTCTGGGTCAATTCAAAGACTTGTTTCTCTAGTTCTGGATCGCGGAAAGCGCGCCCGGTCTTCGCATCTCCAGTTGTTGGTAGCGAATCTAGGTACTTGGTCGATGCCAACTTTCCGACTTTGGCGGTGAACTCTGCGCTGGTACCGCCGATCACGATTGCTAGATGATAGGGCGGGCATGCCGCGGTTCCGAGGGAGCGGAGTTTCTCCTCCAGCCAGACGAGGAAGGTCTTCGGATTGAGTATCGCTTTAGTCTCTTGATATAGAAAAGACTTGTTTGCGCTGCCGCCACCTTTGGCGATGAATAAGAAGTTGTATTCATCGCTATGTTCGAAATCAGAGTAAATCTCTATCTGGGCCGGCAGGTTATTGCCAGTGTTCTTCTCTTCCCACATCGTTACTGGCGCTAATTGCGAATAACGGAGATTTAATTTAGTGAAGGCATCGAATACGCCACGCGAGATGGTCACCTCATCGCGTTCGGAAGTCAGGACGTGCTGGCCCTTCTTGCCCATAATGATCGCTGTACCAGTGTCCTGGCACATCGGGAGGATTCCACCAGCAGAGATATTTGCATTCTTCAATAGATCAAGTGCCACAAAGCGATCATTTGGCGATGCTTCAGGATCCTTGAGGATATTGGCTAGTTGTTGGAGATGTTCGCCACGGAGGTAATGCGATATATCGTGCATCGCAACCTCAGTTAGATTCCGGATCGCATCTGGTGAAACCTTAAGGAATCGTCGCCCATCAGCTTCGAAGGTGCTGACGCCTTCCGTTGAAATCAAGCGATATTCAGTGGTATCTGGCCCGATCGGAAGCAGGTCCTCATAGATGAATTCCGGCATCAGCTATCGCTATCTTCAATGCTCTTGGCAGCTTCTAACTTGGCGCGGGCGCCATCTAGCCACTCTTGGCAGATCTTTGCCAACTCTTCGCCGCGTTCCCAGAGTTTGAGCGACTCTTCAAGGCCGACATTTCCGCTCTCCAGCGTCGCTACCACCTTCTGAAGTTCGTCACGCGCCTCTTCGTAGCTCAACTTGGCCATATTCGTAATCTACTCGCCCTTCGCTGGATTGGTTGATTCTTCTCCAATAGTTGTAGCCAGGGCCACACCTTCGGCTAGTCGGAGGCGGATTTCCTCACCTTTCGCCAAGGACTTTGGCGATCTGACTATCGAACCGTCGAGTTTCTGCACTACGGAGTAGCCCCGCTCCAAAGTCGCTTGCGGTGAGAGCGTTCGGACGCGGGCGATCATATGAATCAACTCTTCACTTGATCGGATTACACGTGAATTAATGCTTGCATAAGATCGCTGAATAAATGAGACAACTTTTGTCATCTCCAGGACGACTCGATCATTTATCTTTCGATCGGCGCGATTGCGAAGTTGGCGTAATTTCTCCGATTCCTCTCGGATATCCGGGACTACTCGTTTTGCAGCATCAGTCGGGGTGGATGCTCGCAGATCGGCGACGAGGTCCAAGAGCGGAGTATCTTGCTCGTGACCAATCGCGCTGATGATCGGCTTCTTGCAACTTGCAGCTAATCGGACGAGACCCTCGTCGGAGAATGGGAGTAGATCTTCGAAGGAGCCGCCACCTCGCGTGATGATGATGACTTCGACCTCTGGATCGTTATCAAGTTCTCGAAGAGCAGCCGAAACTTGGATGACAGCATCAGCGCCTTGAACCGCCACTTCGCGGGTCTCGAATACAACGGCGGGCCAACGCCGTTTGGCATTCTCTTTTACATCCTTCTCTGCCGCGCTCGCCCTTCCGCAGATTAAACCGATCTTTCTCGGCAAGAATGGGAGCGGCTTCTTCCGCTCGATAGCAAACAGGCCCTCACCAGCTAGGACCTTCTTAAGGGCTTCGAGGCGAGCGAGTAACTCACCGATTCCGATCTGGCGGATCTCTTTGGCATTTAACGACAACTTCCCAGTCGGGGTGTAGAAATTAACTTTTGAATTTATAACTACTCGAGCATTCTCAGATAGCGGTGCGACCGCCTTGAATACCGAGCGGGGGCAGGTCACCTCTAGATACATATCAACGCTTGGGTCACGCAGCCTCAGATAAACCATTCCGGAACCAGCGCGATCATTTAATTGAGCAATCTCACCTTCGACCCAGATCTGCCCAAGCCGGTTTATATATTCGGCGATTGCTTCGGAAACTACGCGGACCGGAACTGGCTTTTCCGCTGAAGTTTCGAGCATGGCGCGATACTAATAGGATGCCCACATGCCTAAACGAGTACTCCTTGCTGCGCCGCGCGGTTATTGCGCTGGTGTGGATCGAGCTGTTGTAACGGTCGAGAAGGCGCTCGAGCTATATGGCGCCCCGGTCTACGTCCGGAAACAGATTGTCCATAACAAGCATGTCGTCGAGTCGCTCGAGAAGAAGGGCGCGATCTTCGTGGAGGAGACTGATCAAGTTCCTGAGGGTGCGCGCGTCGTCTTCTCAGCCCATGGAGTATCGCCGAAGGTCCATCAAGAAGCGGCTACTCGAAGTTTGAAGACAATTGATGCGACCTGTCCACTTGTGACCAAAGTCCATCACGAAGCGCGACGATTCGCCGCTGAAGATTTGCAGATCCTATTGATTGGCCATGATGGCCATGAAGAGGTCGAGGGCACAGCAGGTGAGGCGCCGGATCACATTCGATTAGTCGATGGCGTTGAGCAAGCTAGAAGTATCGAGATTGATCCCAATCGCCCCGTTGCGTGGCTCTCGCAAACCACATTGAGCGTTGATGAGACCCTGGAAATGGTTGGGATATTGAAGGATCGATTCCCTAATCTCCAAGATCCGCCCTCCGATGACATCTGCTATGCGACCCAGAATCGGCAGATTGCCATCAAACAGATTGCTCCGCAGACCGAATTGGTATTAGTCGTTGGTTCGACTAATTCTTCAAACTCAGTCCGTTTGGTTGAGGTAGCGAAAGAGTACGGAGCCAAGCGAGCTTTCTTGATCGATTACGCAAGTGAAGTAAAAGATGAATGGTTTGATGGCGTGGAGACGATTGGAGTATCAAGCGGGGCATCTGTACCTGAGATTCTGGTCAAGGATCTCCTTGCAGAGCTAGCGCGACGTGGCTTCACCGATGTCGAAGAGTTCCGCGCCATGGACGAGAGCCTCTTATTTGCCCTGCCGCCCGAGCTTCGTAAGGATTTAAGAGCCGCTGGAAAGTGAGCGTTTTCGCTCCTTGAAGTAGAACCACCAACCAAATAGCGCGCCAGCAATCAAAAAGGGTGCGACGCTAGCCAATCCCGTCACTAGATCTATACCAAGTCGAGTGATACTTAGCGAGAAGCCGCCAACTGTCGGGAGAAGGAAGAGCGTTGCGATGGCGAGGGCAATTGGTGGGTTAACGACAGCGACATAGGTGGTTCCCGGCCGGCCGTAGATCAGGGCACCGTAATATGAAATGCAGATTGCTATACCTGTCAGAAAGCCAACATTTGCCCGGAAGAAGATCTCTACCGAAGCGACTAAGGCGATAAATAGGAATTGGAGGATAACCACGCCAGGCTTAGTTAAACCTGCGCCCTTTATCGGGTTCTTTACCGGTGGTTGAGGAAGCTCACTTCTCATCGCTCTCTACCTCCTCCAAATCTTCGGCGCCATCAAATAGATCAATATCGATGGCATCCATTCCCTTTGGCGCAATCTGGCGAACCTCATCATCAATATCTTCGAGCGCCTTCAACTTACTGGAAGATGGCGCACCGAGTTTGACCATCTTTCGAGCTGGGCGGAGGACGCTCTCCTCAGCGCTCTTGATTAGCTCGTTATAGGCCCGCTCGGTGGATTTGATTCGGTCACCAAGGGTTTCAATCTTTAGGTGGACCTTGCCGATTCGCTTGAGTAATTCACCGGCTAGGTCAGTGATCTCTTGGGCGTTCTTTGCTAACTCATTGCGCCCGAATACATATGCGACCGTCCGGAGTAGCGCCATCATCGTTGTGGGGGTTGCGATAGTTATATTCTTCTCGAATGCTTTATGGAGTAATTGTGGTTCCACTTCAAGGGCTTCAGCAAGGATCGATTCAAAGGGTGCAAAAAGAACCACATAATCAGGGGAATTGCCAGTGTTTTGGTAGCCCCGCTTTGCTAAGGCGTTGACATGGCCGAGTAGATCCTTTGCGTGCTGTTGCATCAACTCTTTCCTAGCCGCCGGATCCGTAGCGACCACCGCTTCGATAAATCGATCAAAGGGAAATTTCGAGTCGATAAAAATCTCGCTTCCACCTGGGATGGATATCTTGATATCGGGTTTAGCAATCTCAGTCCCAGAGCTCCGGTAATCCTGTTTGAAGAAATGGATATTCTCTATTAATCCGGCATTCTCCAAGAGGCTCTCCAACTGGGCCTCGCCATACTTTCCACGAGTCTGGGAGTTTGAGAGTGCGCCCGCAAGTTTCGTGGTTTCGCGAAGTAGGTTCTCATTTCCAAGGCGCATCGATTCGATCTGAGTCTTCATCTCGCTCTCAGCTTGCACCCGTTTCAACTCTGCTGCTTGTGCGCGATTAGTCAGATCATTCATTCCGGTAGTGACAGCGCGAAGTTGTTCATTGAGAGTGGTCAGTCGATTCTCTTCCTTCCGCATCTCCTCGACCTGAGTGGTCAGTAACTGGACCTTCCCCTTCTCGGAGTTCATGCGAAGTGCTCCGATCAAGATTCCGAGGGCGAGCCCAAGTGCGAGGCCAATGATGAGATAAGTCGCTCCATTCATGCGCCTATCGTGGCATTTAGGACTGACAATCAGAGTTAGGCTCTACTCCTCGTGAGCCTCTCTATTGGAATCGTCGGCCTACCCAATGTTGGAAAGTCGACCCTCTTCAACGCGTTGACCAAGAACAACGTGCTGGCTGCGAACTACCCATTTGCCACAATCGAGCCCAATGTGGGCGTGGTCGGGGTTCCGGATGAACGGCTAGCGGTCCTTGCGAAGATCTTCGGTTCCGAGAAGATAATTCCCGCGGCGGTCTCCTTCGTAGATATTGCGGGCATCGTGAAGGGCGCATCCGAAGGGGCTGGATTGGGTAACAAGTTTCTTGCCAACATCCGCGAAAGCGATGCGATATGCCAGGTAATTCGAGTTTTCAGCGATCCCGATGTGGTTCATGTCGATGGTCGCGTCGATCCATCGAGCGATATCGAAACTATTAATACCGAGTTGCAACTCGCTGACCTCCAGACTTTGGAGAAGGCGATTCCTCGACTGGAGAAGGAAGCCCGACAGAACAAAGAGCGCACTGTGGTGCTCAATGAGATGATCGAAGCTCAGAAGATTCTTGCAGCGGGCAAGTTGTTATTCGGTTCCAAGCTCGACCTTGCGTTATTGAAAGAACTTGGTCTATTGACAGCAAAACCTTTCCTTTATGTCTTCAATGTCGATGCCGCCGAATTAGGTGATGGATCGTTACGTGCTCGGCTCCAAGAACTGGTAGCGCCAGCTGAAGCGATCTTCTTGGATGCGAAGACTGAATCGGAACTCGTTGAATTGGATGATGCCGAGGCGCTTGAGCTATTGAAATCCATCGGCTTGGAAGAGCCTGGGCTAAGTACCCTTGCGCGAGTTGGATTCAATACCTTGGGGCTTCAGACCTACCTGACTGCGGGCGAGAAAGAAGCCCGCGCCTGGACAATCCATCGGGGAGATACGGCACCACAAGCAGCTGGCGTTATACATACCGATTTTCAAAAGGGATTCATCAAGGCAGAAATCGTCTCCTTCGATGAACTCGTCGCGGCCGGATCGATGTCCGAGGCGCGCGCAAAAGGCAAAGTGCGAATGGAAGGCAAGGAGTACGTGATGCAAGATGGCGATGTAGTGGAATTTAGGTTCAATGTCTAAGCAAACTCACTTAACGGGCCTGCCTGAAAAAGAGCGGAACGATATACGTAATATTGCAATCATCGCTCACGTTGACCATGGAAAGACGACTCTTGTCGATGCGATGTTATGGCAGAGCGGCGCCTTTGCTGCGCATAAGGAACAATCCGAATCACAGGATCGCGTTATGGATTCTATGGATCTTGAACGTGAAAAAGGGATCACAATCCTTGCCAAGAACACTGCGGTAAGGCGCGGCGACCTAACGGTCAACATCATCGATACTCCAGGCCACGCTGATTTCGGTGGCGAAGTCGAGCGCGGCCTCGAGATGGTCGATGGCGTGGCATTGCTGGTAGATGCCTCCGAAGGCCCGTTACCTCAGACTCGATTCGTCCTTCGAAAAGCGCTCCAGAAGAATCTCCCAGTCATTTTGATCATCAACAAGGTGGATCGACCAGATGCTCGTATTGCAGCGGTCGTTGATGAGACTTATGAACTCTTCCTGGATCTTGACGCAACTGAATCGCAGATCGATTTTCCGATTATCTATACATCAGCTAAGGCTGGGCGAGCATCACTTAATCGTCCGACTGATGGCGGAATGCCAGATAACGAGAACTTGGATGTCTTGTTCGACTTGATCTTCAAGACCATTCCAGCGCCGCGATTCCATGAAGGCGCTCCGCTCCAGGCACATGTAACGAACTTGGATTCATCGCCATATCTCGGCCGCTTGGCGCTTTGCCGGGTGCGCGAAGGCATCATCAAGAAGGGCCAACTCGTCACTTGGATGAAGAGCGATGGCACACAAGAGAAGGTGAAGATCTCGGAGTTGATGATGACCGAAGGTCTAGAGCGAGTATCGGTCGCCGAGGCCGGGCCGGGCGACATCATTGCAGTCGCCGGAATCGAGACCATTACCCTCGGCGAGACCTTGGCAGATCCGGAAAACGCCTACGCGCTGCCCCAAATAACCGTTGATGAACCGAGTATCTCGATGACCATCGGTATCAATACCTCGCCTCTGGCTGGTCGAGTAGGTAAGAAACTAACCGCTCGATTAGTGAAGAATCGTCTGGATAGCGAGTTGGTCGGAAATGTTTCGCTTCGAGTATTGAACACCGAGCGGCCAGATACTTGGGAAGTCCAAGGTCGTGGCGAGTTACAACTCGCTGTCTTAGTCGAGATGATGCGTCGAGAAGGCTTCGAGCTAACGGTTGGAAAGCCACAGGTTGTTACGAAGGTTATTGATGGCAAGCTCCATGAACCGATGGAGCGCCTGACCATCGATGCACCCGAGGATTATCTCGGTGTAATCACCCAATTGATGGCGCTTCGCAAGGGCCGGATGGAGCAGATGGTCAACCATGGAACTGGTTGGATCCGTATGGATTTCAAAGTTCCATCCCGTGGCTTAATTGGTTTTAGAACTGAATTCCTAACAGAGACTCGCGGTACCGGAATGTTGCACCACGTATTCGATGGTTATGAACCGTGGAGCGGTGAACTCCGTACTCGACCCACCGGATCTCTTGTCGGTGATCGCTCTGGAACCGCTACCTCTTATGCGATCTTCGGATTGCAAGAGCGCGGAACCATCTTCACCGAAGTTGGCTCCGATGTCTACGAAGGCATGGTTGTCGGTGAGAATTCGCGCCCAGAAGATATGGATGTGAATATCGTGCGTGAAAAGAAGTTGACCAATATGCGCGCATCAGGTTCTGATGAGAACGAACGGTTGATTCCTCCGAAGATCCTCAATTTAGAACAAGCGCTCGAATACTGTCGGGAAGATGAATGCGTTGAGGTAACCCCGATAAGCGTCCGCATCCGAAAGGTCGTCCTCGACCAGAATGAGCGGGCTCGAGCCACCTCTAAGGCTAAGAAGGCCAACCAAGAGAGTTAATCCTTGATTGGTCCTGCTAGTTAGCCTAGATTTTCCTCATTCCCATTGGGAGCGAGGTTATATATGAAGCGGTTCAAAGCGTTTACCGCTCTAATTCTGGCCGCCCTACTCTCGATTCCGGCCGCAACAGTAAGCGCGGCACCAAAGGCGGGTGCAAAATGTCCATCGCTAGGCGCTAAGCAGAATTCCGGCAGCAAGGTTTTTACATGCGTCAAAAGCGGTAAGAAGTTGGTTTGGAGCAAGGGCGTAGCGACATCAAGCAAACAATCTGCCCCAACGAGTTCGGTTGAAAATTCTGGCGGTGGATCCAGTGGCGGAAGAAGCGTCACGGTTGGTGACAGTTGCCCGAAGCTAGATGAGAAGGGATCAATTCCAAATGGGACTGCAATCTGTACCGATGTAAATGGGAAATTGATCTGGCAGAAGATGAACTTCGGCGGTGAGAATAAGACTGATGTCAATCAAAGTAGCGAAGGAAAAGTAACGCTTGGTGCATCCTGTACCAGTCTGGGAGCAAGCGGTCTAATCATTGGTGGTAGCGCACTCTGTATTCCAGTTTCTGGAAAACTTGTTTGGACTGAACCAGGAAAGCAGCCCATACCTGCGGATGGCAAGTGGTTCTACAATATGCCTGGATCGGAAAAATGGAATTCAGATTTGCCGCCACCAGGTTGGAACGGTGAGCCAAATTGGTTCCGTCCGAACTGGGATGTCCCTACAACGGTTCCAATTGGCAATAAGTGTTCCACGAGCGCTTTTCTAACGAACTACATAACTGATCTCGACCAACTCGAATCAATAACACCCCAAGGCTTTATGCAGCCAGGTGCCCATGCCATGCCGGTTCCGCATATGTATTACAACACCGGCGCATTCACTGAAAAAGATCCGAATGGCGTCGCTTATCGTTCAAAATTATTGAATATCTATGCTCCAGCGGATATGACGCTCTATTCGGCTACGAAATCTACATTGACGAATTCTGATGGTTATAAGTATGAGGAGTGGATGTTTAGTTGGTACTTCTGTGATTCCTACTGGATGTTTAATGCGCATATTGGTTGGATTGCAACAGATGTTCTTGCCGCGATTGAAGCTGCACCGATGAAGACTTGCCGGCGTGGTGGCCAACTCAACAACGAGATGGCTGATTGCGTGTATGAACGCTTTGCCTACAAGGTCAAAGCTGGCACGCTATGGGGTAAGGCAAGTGGACGGGCGCACGGTTTCGACTTTGGTTTCACCGACGCCTCTAAGCCACTCCCAGATCGGATAGATCCCTATTCTCACTCAACGCGATGGTCGGCTGGGCTTTGTCACATTAATTATTACCCACAAGTGATGCGTGCAAAGTTAGAAGCGAAATTAATCGGCAACAACGGATGCGGCCAATTGGTATCAGACGTCGCCGGCACTGCTCAAGGTGTCTGGTTGGCGCCTGGCAAAGAGAGCACCATGGAGGATTACCATGTAGCGCTGGCTAAACATTGGAGCGACAAGGATCTGTTGGCCTTTAGCGTCGGCTGGAATTCCGAAATTCCTGAAATGAGTGGTGGTGTATTCACATTTACTCCTAAGAGCGGCGGACCAAATAACAAACCATTCACCTCGGTGAGAAGCGGTGAAGTCGCTTGTTATGACAACCTCACTGCCCGCACCCGAAATGGCGAATCCGTTCCATCCATCTACATACTTATGACGGCTGGCGATACTGAGAAATTGACTATCGCGAAGGGCTCGGGAAGTTGTGGCGCGGGTCCATACTCAATGCCGGCCTCCTCACAGACCTTCCAGAGAAAGGTAAAAAGCTAGGCGCGAAACGCCGAAAAACCAGCGTAAATAGTGGTTTTGTCGGTGGTCGGCTGTCTACTCCTCCCATCAAAGAGATCGCCCCAAGAAGTAAAGAGGTCGGGGGCCGAGGGAAAGATGAGGAGTGAAGATGAACTTACGAGAGCTCGCATTCCAGCTATCGGCAATCACGCTGATCGCCGATGCTGCAAAGGAAGCCAAGGATCGGCTACGGAGGGAATTCGCGGCCGCACTTGATGAAGTTGGCGCTGATGCAGCGAAAGCGGTCTTAGAGGGCGAGGAGATTGCCAAAGTCTCACTGATCCATCCGAAGACTTCTGCCGAGGTCTTGAACGATAAAGCCTTCGTCGATTGGGTCCGCTCCAACTGGGAGTACGAAATCGTCGAAACGGTTAGGGATTCCTTCAAGAAACATATCCTTGAATCCGTGGCAAATGTCGAAGGTAAAGCTATCTATCCAAGGACGGGAGAGGTACTCGAATTTATCTCTTTCAACTCCCGAGATCCCTATATCTCTACTCGATTCAAGGATGGCGGTCGAGCAGCTCTGCTTGAAGCATTCCGCGCCGGCGCGCTAAATCCATCTGAGGTAATGGCAGATGAGTTGATGATGGCGGTGGGTCAGTAATGGGAAGTTTCCGCCTTGAAGATTACGAGCCGGTCGAATCGCGTATCCGAGCCTTCTGGATGAAATATCCAAATGGTCGATTACTCACTGATCTCCAACGGACCGAACGACCCGATGGTCGAATCGAATGGATCTGCCGGACTGAGGCATTTACAAATAGCGATGATGTGAGACCGCAAGCCACGGGATTCGCTACTGAGATCGAAGGGACATCCTTGATCAATCGCTCCAATGCGAGTGAGAATTGCGAAACTTCCAGTATCGGCAGATGTCTTGCAAATCTTGGTTTCGCTGCTAAGGGTAAGCGCCCAAGTCGGGAGGAGATGGGTAAGGCCAACCGCCAAGACCCGCGAAAACCGCTCTCCAAGAGCGATTGGGAGGATCTCATCGGACGACTCAACGCTTGTACCAGCATGGTTCAACTCAAAGCCTGGTCAGCTTATGCGGCGACCTTTGCGATGCCAGAAGTTAAGCGGGCGGAACTTCTTATCGCCTTCAACTCTCATCGTGCGACCCTGACTAAAACAAGCGAAGTTGCTTGAGGAGTTCGAATCAGATCGAGCGCCTATCGGATTGTCGCGCTGGAGGCGAGATGGTCACTGATACCGAAGTGGTTGTGAATTCTTGAGATTACTTGAGCGCTCGTTAACTCGCGACTCATTATGTAATCGAATTCAATCGAAGGTTTCCAGGAAGGGTAGGTAGGACCCTCTACCAAGTCATTCCATCCGATGAGTTTCGGTGCCAGGCCCCAGGGAAGATTGAAGTCTCCGGTCATGATGTGAATTCCGGGAAGTTGTTCAACCCACTTTGCAATCTTCTTCAACTGAAGGATGTTCTTTCCAGGAACAAATGAGAGATGCGTTGTCGTGACTGAGATGCCATTTTCCAACTCCGCGACAAGTGCAGCGCGTGGTTCATCTTTAACATAGACGAGTTGTGGTCGCTTCTCACCTGCGAAGATAAGAGGAGCGCCTAATGGAGCTTTCCCAAGATTTATCCGATGCCAACGCTTTACTGGAATCTTCGAAACCATCCCAATTCCATACATAGCATCCGGTGGTATTGCAGAACTCTGATCGAAGACAATCTCTTCAGTGACACCATGCCATTTCTCACCCGGGGTGCCATACATCGCTGGAGCAAAGGCCCAATATTCCGCACCGAGCGCTTCAGCTACATGACGAACCTGGTTGCCATTTCCCGATCGCGTCTGATGAACATCGACCTCTTGGAGCGCAATCAGATCGCTTTTCACTTCAGACATTAAATTTGTTAACGCGCTATCGAGATCAGCGTCGCCCCCAGGTGGGATCGCCATCCCATGAAGGAGGTTCCAGGATGTGATGGTTAAGCCTGATGGCAGAAGCACGCTGGGAAGGCTAGCGGTGTGGGCTAGTAAGGTCGCCCCGTGCTTCTAAACCTCCCTCTCTCGCGTGGAGAACTCAATCGTGCGGCGCATCTGCGTGGCGATCAGGGGGAGTTGGACCGACTTTGGGAGAGAGCCAGGATCATCGATCTTCTCGGCGATCGATTCCGCTCAGATGGCAGCTCACTTACCTATTTGAGCGCGGGCGAATTTGCTGAACTCATCGATGCAGCGAAGGCCGATTCCGAACGTTACTTCCTTGGCTTGGCTAGCGATGGAACCCCATTCTTCGTTGCCCACCGCCGAGTGCTGGGAGAACATCTCGAATCGCCAATTGGCTATGAGACGCTCCGAACTATCGGCGCAAAGCTCAATTCCCTTGATATCGGCGCAGCCGTCCATGCGCTCGCACTAAGCCAATGGCATGACGCGCACCAGAGATGCGCGAAGTGTGGTGCTGTCACCAGGCCAATCTCAGGTGGTTCGGTTAGACGATGTGAATCTTGTGCGAGCGAACATCATCCGCGAACTGATCCCGCAATCATCGTTCTAGTAAAGGATAGATCGGATCGGATTCTCTTGGGTCGACAGAAAGTCTGGCCGGCAAAGCGTTTCTCGACCTTTGCTGGATTTGTTGAGCCGGGCGAATCATTCGAAAGTACCGTTATCCGTGAAGTCCAAGAAGAGTGTGGCGGGAAAGTCACCAATATGCGCTACCTCGGATCCCAACCTTGGCCATTTCCAGCATCGCTGATGATCGCTTATGAAGCAGAGATATCAAATCCTGATGAGGTAAAGGCAGATGGCACTGAGATTGAAGAGATCATCTGGCTGACTCGAGATGAATTGAAGTCAAAGGTCCTGACTCAGGAACTTCTCCTTCCGCCACTAATTTCAGTTGCTCGTGCGATGATCAATGCCTGGTACGGTCCAGATTCCTCTAACTTGTTCGGAAGTGAAACGTGGCGCAACTAGCATCATCGATATTGGATGCGCTTGATGAGGATCAGCGCGCCGTTGCGACTGCAGTGCGAGGTCCAGTTTGCGTGATTGCCGGAGCTGGAACTGGTAAGACTCGAGCGATCACCCATCGCCTTGCCTATGCGGTCGATATCGGCATTGTTGATCCGAACCGAATTCTTGCCCTCACATTCACCGCCAGAGCCGCCGGTGAGATGCGGGTTCGCCTCCGGGCCCTGGGCGTGCCCAATATCGCAGCGCGCACCTTCCACTCTGCAGCCCTAAAGCAGTTGATGTATTTCTGGCCTCAGGCACTTGGTGGCCGTTTCCCCCAATTACTGACAAATAAGAGTGGCTTTATTGGAGAAGCAATCAATCGAGCGGGGCTTTCTGCCAATAAGAGTTCGGCGCTGCTTCGTGATATCGCAAGTGAGATCGAGTGGGCGAAGGTTCTAGAGATTGCAAGCGATGAATATGTCGAAAAGGCGAGTGATTACGGGCGCAAACTCCGCGTAGGCAACCAAGTTATTAAGCCAAGTGAGGTTGCCCGCGTCTATG
>VFQT010003279.1_pt1 | contig 15008 bp, 10 predicted proteins | sample 3512381 | NCBI WGS metagenome assembly VFQT01 (sample SAMN10412376, study PRJNA504923) | tailings metagenome | isolation source: Relicate 2 Philex TSF3 active mining site | place: Philippines: Tuba, Benguet | collected 2017-08-29 | reverse complement strand
GGGCTTCAAGACTTTCGGGTTCGGCGGTGGCCGCGCGGACACGTGGGAGCCGCAAGAGGACATCTACTGGGGCAAGGAGACGACCTGGCTCGGCGATAAGCGCTACTCGGGCGATCGTGAGCTGGAGAACCCGCTCGCGGCCGTGCAGATGGGCCTCATTTACGTGAACCCGGAAGGTCCGAACGGCAATCCCGATCCCGTGGCGTCGGGACGTGATGTGCGCGAGACGTTCGCGCGCATGGCGATGAACGACGAAGAGACCGTCGCGCTGGTGGCGGGTGGCCATACGTTCGGCAAGGCACACGGCGCCGGCGACGCCGCACTCGTCGGCCCCGAGCCGGAGGCCGCTCCCATCGAAGCGATGGGGCTCGGCTGGATCAACAAGTTCGGCTCGGGTAAGGGCGTGCACACCACGACCTCGGGTATCGAGGGTGCTTGGAAGCCGAACCCGACGACGTGGGATAACGGCTACTTCGACATGCTGTTCGGCTACGAGTGGGAGCTTGTGAAGAGCCCCGCAGGCGCCAATCAGTGGCTGGCGAAGGACGTAAAACCCGAGCATATGATTCCTGATGCTCACGATCCGTCCAAGAAGCACCGGCCGATGATGACGACGGCCGACCTGTCGTTGCGCTTCGACCCCATCTACGAGCCGATCTCGCGCCGCTTCCACAAGAACCCGGACCAGTTCGCGGACGCGTTCGCCAGGGCTTGGTTCAAGCTGCTCCACCGCGACATGGGTCCGAAGGTGCGCTACCTCGGCCCCGAGGTGCCCAAGGAAGATCTGATCTGGCAGGATCCGGTTCCCGCGGTCGATCACAAGCTGATCGATGCCGGAGACATCGCAGCCCTCAAGTCCAAGATCCTCGCATCGGGTCTGTCTGCCGGCGAGCTGATCAAGACTGCGTGGGCGTCCGCCTCCACGTTCCGGAATTCCGACAAGCGCGGCGGCGCCAACGGTGCCCGTATCCGTCTCGCCCCGCAAAAGAACTGGTCCGCGAACGAGCCGGCGGAACTCTCCAAGGTGCTGGGTAAGCTCGAGGCGATCCAGACCGAGTTCAACGGTTCGGCTTCGGGCGGAAAGAAGGTGTCGCTCGCGGATCTGATCGTTCTGGGCGGTTCGGCAGCCATCGAGGCGGCAGCCAAGAAGGCCGGACACGACGTGACGGTGCCGTTCGCACCCGGCCGCACGGACGCCACCGAGGCGCATACGGATGCCGACTCGTTTGCGGTGCTGGAGCCGCAGGCGGATGGTTTCCGCAACTACGAGAAGAAGAAGTTCGCCGTCCCGGCCGAGGAACTGATGCTCGACAAGGCGCAGCTCCTGACGCTGACGGCGCCCGAGATGACGGTTCTCGTGGGCGGTCTGCGCGTGCTCGGCGCCAACCATGGCGGTTCCAAGCACGGCGTCTTCACCGATCGCGTCGGTGCGCTCACGACCGACTTCTTCGTCAATCTGTGCGACATGAGCACGGAGTGGAAGCCTGTGTCGGACGCGAACGACGTCTACGAGGGCCGTGACCGCGCCAGCGGTCAGGTGAAGTGGACGGCGACCCGCTGCGACCTGGTTTTCGGCTCGAACTCGCAGCTCCGCGCACTCGCCGAGGTGTATGCTCAGGACGACTCGCAGAAGAAGTTCGTCAGCGACTTCGTCGCAGCCTGGACCAAGGTGATGAACGCGGATCGCTTCGACCTGGCGTAAGCGCCGCCCCGACGTCGCATCGGTGCCCGGTGCGGCGGCCTCAGACGATAACGAGACGGCGTTTCGACAAGGCTCGGAGCGCCGTCTTTCTCATTTGCGCACTGCCCACGCGGCCGATTGGACATGTGCCGTGCGGGCCGCTATGTGTCGCCCGAAGTTTCCAAAGACGGAACATGCAGTCGCAATCGTACAAATTCTGCGTCGCGCCCATGATGGATTGGACGGATCGGCACTGCCGGTTCTTCCATCGCCTGCTGACGCGGCAGGCTCTGCTCTACACCGAGATGGTGACGGCAGATGCGGTGATCCACGGCAAGCGCGACCGCTTGCTCGGATTCTCGGCGGACGAACATCCGGTGGCGCTACAGCTCGGCGGTAGCGATCCCGCAAAGCTCGCGCAAGCCGCGCGGATCGGAGAAGGCTACGGCTACGACGAAATCAATCTCAACGTAGGATGTCCGTCCGACCGGGTGCAGGTGGGGCGTTTCGGTGCATGCCTGATGGCGGAGCCGCAACTTGTGGCTGCCTGCGTCGCGGCCATGCGGGCTGCGGTTTCGGTGCCCGTCACGGTGAAGTGCCGGATCGGCATCGACGACCAGGACAGCGAGGCCGATCTCGAGAGGTTCATCGCGACTGTTAAGTCCGAGGGATGCGCCACGTTCATCGTGCATGCGCGCAAGGCATGGCTGCAAGGATTGTCGCCGAAGGAGAACCGTGAGATCCCGCCGCTCGACTACGGCCGCGTCTACCGGCTGAAGCAGCGACATCCCGAGCTCACCATCGTCATCAACGGCGGAATCGGATCGCTAGTCGAAGCGCGTGCGCATCTCGACCATGTCGATGGCGTGATGGTCGGGCGTGCCGCTTATCAGACGCCCTACATGTTGGCCGAAGTGGATCGGGAGATCTTCGCAAGCAGCGATGCCGTGCCACAGCGGGCCGATGTCATGCGAGATCTGATCCCCTACGCCGCCCGGCACATCGCCCAAGGTGGCCGTCTGTCGAACGTCACGCGGCATATGCTCGGGCTCTACCATGGTCAGCCGCGTGGGCGGTTGTTGCGCCGGTATCTGAGCGAGAACGCGACGCGATACGATGCCGGCGCGGACGTGCTGGAGACGGCGCTGGCGCTGATCGAGGGGGCAGATCGGCCGGAAGCCGGCGCGGCTTAGCGCGAGCCGGGGCGCCTGTCCACAGCGGCCTTGCGCGTGGACCTCGGCTGGCTCACTGTCGTCGGCTGTGATTTGTGGGCGCGCGGGCGGCGTGCCCGATCGTGCACGCGAGACCCCGGAACGGACATGGCGATCATTCTCGATTGGCAGGCGGTGATGCCGCTCGTGCTCATGCTGATGGCAGTCGGGTTCTTGTCCGGGTTCCTGGCCGGGCTGCTGGGCATTGGCGGCGGGGCCGTGGTCGTGATTGCGCTGTTCGAGGCATTCAGCGCCGTCGGTGTCGATCCGGATGTGCGCATGCACCTGGCGACGGGCACGGCGCTATCCACGCTCGTTCCGACCACGCTGCGATCGTTCACCACGCATCGCGCGAAGGGGGTCGTGGACGAAGCTCTGGTGCGTCGGCTGGCGCCCTGGATCTTCGTGGGGGTTGCGGCCGGCGTGGCTGTGGCCAGCCAAACCGGCGGTGACTTCCTGAAGTGGGTCTGGATCGTGATGGGAACGTTCCTCGGTCTGCGGATGCTGCTCGGCCGGGACGATTGGCGGCTCGGGCCGGAGGTGCCGCGGAGCCGGCTGGTGGAGGCCTATGCGTCCTTCGTCGGTTTCGTGTCGGCGCTGATGAGTATCGGCGGCGGAGCCTTCGTCACGCTCTTGATGACGCTGTACGGGCGGCCGTTGCACCAAGCGGTCGGCACGTCGTCTGCTTTCGGTCCTTTGATCGCAGTGCCCGCGGTCGTGGGCTTCGCCTGGGCCGGATGGGGTAAACCGGAGTTGCCGCCCGGTTCCATCGGTTACGTCAGCCTCATCGGTGCCGCCTTGCTGGTGCCGACTGGTTGGATCGCGGCGCCCATCGGCGCGCGGCTGGCGCACGGACTTTCCAAGCGCAAGCTGGAGATTGCTTTTGCGATCTTCATGGGGTGCGTGGTGCTTCGATATCTCATTGGCTTTCTGCAGTGAAACGACAGCGCTTTCTCATCGTCGACAACCCGACGGCGGGCACGCGCACCGCGCGCCGGGTGGCGGCCGTGCGGGCAGCCTTGGTGAAGGCGGGTGTGACCGTCATCGACATGCCGCGGGGCCACGGTGCGCCCCCGCCGGAGGAAATTCTTCGGGTGGCGCGAGGTGCCGATGTGGATGCGGTTCTGGCGGCTGGCGGTGACGGTACGATGCGACTGGTGGCAGAGGCACTGGTCGGAACCGGGCTCCCCGCGGGGCTCATTCCGGCCGGGACGGGGAACGTGCTGGCGCACGAGATCGGTATGCCGCACGGGCCCGAGGCGATCGCCCGAGTGTTGATGCAGGATCCCGCGGCCCGCATCGAAACGCATCGTGCCAACGGTGCGGTTTTTCTCCTCATGGCCGGCGTGGGGATGGATGGAGAGATCATCGCGAGGCTCGACCAGCGGGTGAAGCAGCGTGTGGGCAAGCTTTCCTACGCGAAGCCGATCTGGCGTGGCGTGATGCTGTCGCCTGCGCGGCTCGATGTGTCGATAGACGGTGCCACGGTCTCCGCCTACTGGCTGATCGTGACAAGTGCCAGCCGCTATGGCGGAAGCTTCCGGCTCACCAGGCGAATGGGGCTTTCGCAAAAGGGCCTTCTGGCCATCCTTTGAAGCGGGGCGATCGCGTGAGCCGTATTCGAGCGTTGGCGGCCATAGCGAGCGGACGACTGGACCGACTTGCCGAAAAGGCGCCGGAGTTGATCGCAATTTTGCCGTGCGAAAGAGTGAGCGTGCACAGTGTGTCGCCAGCAGCTTGCCAGATCGACGGCGACGGCTTCGGGGCGACGCCTCTGGACATCGTGCGCGGGCGCGCCGATCTGGAGCTGATCGTGCCGGCCGGCTGGCATGACGAGTCCCACCGTCAACCCGGCGTCATCCGAATCAACTAGTCTTTGTTGCGTTGCAGCGCGGTGCTTGGTCGCCGCGTTCGGCCACGGAGCGATTTTCGCTCCGTGAGGACCGGATCGGAGCATGACGACTGACAGGCCACTCAGCCACGGTCACCATGCGGCGGCACGAATGGGGCCGTCTCCTCCTGCCGCCTTCGCTCGCGAGGGCCAGACGATCCGTTGGCCCATTCGACGCCGGCACCTCCTCCGTTCGCAATCGCTACTCCCGACAGCAGGGAACTATCGCGGGCTTTTGGCCGTTCGCAGGCCAGGGTTGCGGTTGTCCATGCCTGTCGGGCGTCGTGATCGTCGCGGGGGACTGCCAACTCAAGAAGAGGGAGTGGTCACATGCCGACACGCCGTTCCTCGCGTTGCGTCTCAACAGCAGCAGGTATCCCGCAATCAGGGACCGGTCGCCCGCAGCGATGGAAGGTCTACACGGATATCGTGCGCTGGCGTGTCAAACCAATCTTTCCCCCATGTATGATCTGAGCACGTGAAGCCGGACACGCGTGCGAACGTGAGCCGGCCAGAAAGACAACCGGCCCCGCGTATGCTGGGGCCGGTTTCTTTTTCGGCGCTGCGACGCGGCAGGGAAGCGCTCAGCCGGCCAGAACTTTCTTGACGGCTGCCGAAATCTTGTGGCGCACGGCGTGGAAGCCCTTGCTGCCCTCGCTCGTCATCCAGTTCATCTGCAGGGAGCGGCGCGGTCCTTCGAACGGGTGATGGCCGTGCCAGGAATTGTCCGAGCGCTTGAAGACGAGCAGCGTACCGTTGTCGGGCGGCACCTCGGCGACGAAATCATCCACATCGGTGCCATTGCGCAGGATGCGCAGGCGCCCACCGGGCTGCTGCCAGTTCTCGTTGAGATACAGCAGGACGGTGATGATCTTGTCCTTGCTGTCGGTGTGGATCTGGCCGTCCTTGGCACGGGTATAGCCGCGCAGCGAGTACATCTTCGGCCGGCCCTCGAGATCGACGCCGAACTTCTCGGAGATGGCCGCCTGGAATTCTGGGCCGTCGAGTTCCTCGATGACCTGCTTGATGGCCATGTTCTCCTCGAGGCTCTCGACGGGGTAGCTGCCGCCCTTCTCGATCTTGGGGTATGTTGCGTTGATCCGGGCCACGGTCTCGGGCGACAGAAAGCCGGGAACCACGACGTAGGAATAGGGCTCGGTCTCGACCTTCGTGGCCTTCAGCTTTTCGATGTTGAGATGCGCCATCGCTCTCTCCACGTTCACGATTGGGTTCTGGGGAGACCGGCCCCCGGCGGGGAACCGATTGCGCCCAGGATACGCGGCGCCGGCATTCTCCCGATAGTCTACTTTCCGCCGAGCATCGCCTGGCGTCGCATCCAGCGCGCCTCGATCTCCCGGGCGATCGTTGCGGCCGCGTCAAGCGGCGCATACGACCATTCGTCGAGGCTTGTAATCGGTTCCGGCAGCGAACGTGTGGCGCCATAGCGACGCAGCGACTCATGGAAGCGTGCGAACTTGGCGCTGCCACCGGAAGGCTCGAAGACCCATACGGGCTTGCCGGTCGCCAGGGGTTCACCCGTCATGTTGACGCTGTCACCGGTGACGAGAAAGCGGTCCGCGTGAGCCAGGAAATAGGGGTAGGGATTCTCACCCTCGCCATCCCAGAAGAACCGCGGCGCGCCTGCGGTTGCCCGATCCGCTGCTGCGATCAAGCGCTTGTGCGTGCGCCTGGACGGTGTGACGAGGAAGCTGGCACCGAGGCGCGTCAGGGATGCGAGGGCAGCTTCGAGACGGTCGTCGTCCGCCTCCGTGAAGCGATAGACCGCATTCTTGCCGCCCAGGATCACGGCAACGCGCGGCCGGGGCAATGCCGCCAGCCAAGCGGGCTCGTGGGTGGCGAGGTCCTGCAGGCGCGCCGCCGAGAAACTGTGCGGCGCGGTGAGGGTCGTGATGACGTTGGGGCCGCGACGCCGGTCGTGCTCGGGTACCCAGATGAGATCGGCGGTGCGGGCGCTGGTCTTGGGATCCTGCAGGATCACCGTGAAGGTCGACGGGCCCGCCTTCTTCTTGACGGCACGCAGGTAGGGGATGCTCTGGCGACCCGTGGCGAGAACCACGTCCGGCCATGGCGGGCCAAGGTGGCTGCCGTGCGCGCCGACGCGGTCACTGGGGTCTGGCGGGCCATAAGGGGCGATGAAGCGCCAGATTCCGCCGGGGTTCAGAACCTTCTGCTCCCAAGCGAGCCCGAGTGCCTCGGCAACACCTTTCACCTGCACTTGCATGCCGGCTTTGTCGTCGGTAATGAGCCATGCCCTATGACCGGCGAGCGGCCTCACGGGTGGCGCGTGATCGTGTCGAATGATGATGCCTCCCGGCAATTTTCTTGCGTGCTCTTGTTTCGGATCGTAATTGAACGTCTCGATGCCGCCGACGGATACGAATGGCGGAACGCATCAGCAAGATAGGAACCGCTTACCTCCGATGCGCGCGCGTCTCGATGCTACCGATTGGCGCATCCTGCGAGAATTGCAGGCCGACGGGCGCATCACGAACGTGACGTTGGCCGCGCGCGTGGGCTTGTCGCCGCCGCCTTGCTTGCGGCGCGTGCAGGCGTTGGAGCAGGCGGGCTTCATCACCGGCTACACGGCGCGCATCGACCCGCGCATGGTGGGGTTCGAGGTGACGGCCTTCGCCATGGTGACGCTCAGGGCGCAGGGCGAAATGGAATTGCGCGATTTCGAGAACCAGCTTCTGAAATGGCCGCTCGTGCGCGAGGCGCACATGCTGGCCGGCGATGCCGATTTCATGCTGAAGTGCGTGGCGCCGGATCTGACGCGGTTCCAGGAGTTCGTATTGGGAGAATTGACGACGCAGCCCAACGTGTCGAGCGTCAAGACGACGGTCGTGCTGCGCACTGCCAAATCGCAGCCGGGCGTGCCCTTGGAGCTTGGTGGCGCGAGCCGGTAATTCGAGACAGACAGCAACGACGAGCGAGGGGGACGGCGAGACATGACGAAGATCGATCCGCGGCTGATGACGGGCGTGTTTCCCATCGCGCCGACGCCCTTCAACGAGGGCGGGGACGTCGATGTCGAAGGGCAGCGCCGGGTGCTCGACTGCATGATCGATCAAGGCGTCGACGGTATCTGCATTCTCGCGAACTATTCTGAGCAGTTCCTGCTGTCGGACGAAGAACGAGATCTGCTCTTGAAGGTCTGTCTCGAGCACGTCGCGGGCCGTGTGCCGGTGATTGTCACGACCAGCCATTTCTCGACCCGCATCGCAGCGGATCGCGCGCGGAAGGCGGCAGCGGCCGGTGCCTCGATGCTCATGATGATGCCGCCCTATCATGGGGCCGCACTGAAAGCGGACGAGAACGGTATCATCGAGCACTATGGCAAGGTGGCGGATGCGTGCGGTCTGCCGATCATGGTGCAGGATGCTCCGCTCTCGGGCGTATCTCTCAGTGTGCCATTCCTCGTCAGGCTGGCCCACGCCGTGCCGCTCGTGACGCATTTCAAGATCGAGGTGCCGGGCACGGCGGGCAAACTGCGCGGTCTGATCGCCGCTGGCGGGAGCACCATCCAGGGTCCGTTCGACGGCGAGGAATCCATCACTTTGATGGCCGATCTCGATGCAGGCGCACGTGGCACCATGCCGAGTGCGCTGTTGCCGGAGTTGATCAAGCCTGTGGTGACGGCGCATCTCGCCGGGCGGCGTGCGGAGGCCGCTGCCGCCTACGCGGCGATCCTGCCGCTCATCAACTACGAGAACCGGCAGTGCGGCTTGCGGGCCACCAAGACCGTCATGATGGAGGGCGGGGTGATCCGGTCGGACGCGGTCCGGCATCCGTTGGAGGCGATGCATCCCGATACGCGCGCCGGGCTTCTCGAACTGGCACGCGAGGCGAACGTGCTGGCGTTGCGCTGGGGCAAGTAACGCCCGTATGGACAGTGTCGATGCTATGGTCTCGTCAACTCGAATCATCCGCCGCGCGGGCTGGCACGTAGCACGTTCTCGCAACCTCGCCGCTCCGAGCGCGGCATGTGACTGAAAGGAGCCTCGAGGCATGATGAGAACCGAAACGCCCCGTCCGATCTTCCTCAAGGACTACGAGCCGTCGGCCTATCTCGTCGACGAGGTGCGGCTCGATATCGTTCTGGATCCCACTGCGACGCGCGTGACGGCGCGCTCCAAGGTGCGCCTCAACCCGGCGGTCAAGCAGCGCAAGGGCGGGCCGCTGGTTCTCGACGGGGAACTGTTGGAGCTGCTCGAGATCAAAATCGACAGCAAGGTATTGGCGACCAAAGACTATTCGGTCTCGGAGCGGCAGCTCACGATCAAGTCGCCTCCGGTAAAGCCTTTCACCCTGGAGATTGCGACCACTTGCAACCCGGAAGCGAACAAGGCGCTGTCGGGTCTCTATCTTTCGCGGGGGATCTATTGCACGCAATGCGAGGCCCAGGGCTTCCGGCGGATCACCTACTTCCTCGACCGGCCGGACGTACTGGCTACCTACACCACGCGTATCGAGGGTGATCCGGAGACGACGCCGGTCCTGCTCGCAAACGGCAATCCGGTGGAGCGCGGCACGCTGGACCGGGGCCGGCGGCACTATGCCGTGTGGCGCGATCCGCACCCCAAGCCCGCCTATCTCTTCGCGATGGTCGCGGGTCATCTCGGCTCGGTCGCCTCGACGTTCGAGACGATGTCGGGCCGTAAGGTCGACCTGACGATCTACGTGGAGCCTGGCAAGGAAGATCGCTGCGGCTGGGCGATGGAGTGTCTGAAGCGCTCGATGCGCTGGGACGAGGAGCGCTTCGGGCGCGAGTACGATCTCGACGTCTTCAACATCGTCGCCGTGTCTGACTTCAACATGGGGGCGATGGAGAACAAGGGGCTGAACGTCTTCAACGACCGGCTCGTGTTGGCAAGCCCCGAGACGGCAACGGATACCGCCTTCTTCAATATCGACCGCGTCATCGCGCACGAATACTTCCACAACTGGACCGGCAACCGCATCACGTGCCGCGACTGGTTTCAGCTCTGCCTGAAGGAAGGCCTCACGGTTTTTCGCGACCAGCTCTATTCGGGAGATTTCCGTTCGCCAGCCGTGCAGCGCATCTCCGAGGTGCGCCATCTCAAGGCCGGCCAGTTCCCCGAGGACGCGGGGCCGCTGGCGCATCCCGTTCGGCCGGACCGCTTCATCGAGATCAACAACTTCTACACGATGACGGTCTACGAGAAGGGCGCGGAGCTGTGCCGCATGATCCATACCCTGTTGGGAGCGGACGGCTTCCGGAAAGGCATGGATCTCTACTTCGAGCGGCATGACGGCGAGGCCGCGACGGTGGAGGATTTCATCGCGTGCTTCGCGGACTCGAGTGGACGCGATTTCTCGCAATTCATGACGTGGTACGAGCAGGCCGGGACGCCCAAGCTCACGTGCGTCCTGGACTACGACGAAAAGGCGCGCACCGCGACGTTGACCGTGACGCAGGAAACACCGCCAACCCCGGGACAGGCGCGTAAGAAGCCTCTTCACATCCCCATGCGTCTGGCTTTGCTCGGCGGAAACGGCAACGAGCTGCCGCTCGAACTCGCGAAGGGCGAGATGACGGGCGACGTGCTCGAGATCACCAAGAAGAAAGAGACGTTCCGCTTCACCAACGTGCCGAGCCGGCCGGTGCCCTCGCTGCTGCGCGGGTTCTCGGCACCGGTCAATCTCGAGATCGATCTCAGCGATGCCGATCTTGCGTTCCTGATGACCCACGACGCCGACGGGTTCAACCGCTGGCAGGCAACACAGGATTATGCGACGCGCTTGCTGGTCGCCGGCGTCGCGGCTATCCGTGAAGGAACGCGTGCGCCCTCGCCGACCGCCTTCACGAGAGCGCTCGGTGCGATCGTCTATGACGACCGGCTGGAGGCAGCCTATCGGGCCCAGGCTCTGGCGCTGCCTTCGGAAGCGGATATCGCCCGGGTGATCGGAAGCGACGTGGACCCGGGCGCCATTCATCGCGCGCGTAACGCCCTCAGGCGGCGCGTGTCCCGGGATCTGCGGGACCTGCTGGCGGACATCTATGCCCGCAATGCCATCCGCGGTGCCTATGCGCCGACGCCGGAGCAGATGGGCAAGCGCAGTCTGCGCAACGTTGCGCTTTCGGTGCTGGCGGCCTCCAACGGCGCGGATGACGTGGCGCGGGCGCGCAAGCACTTTGAAACCGCAAAGAACCTGACCGACGAGCTGGCCGGTTTCGGCGTATTGTGCGACGTGCGTGGACCGGAACGGGAAGCGGCCGTTGCACGTTTCCACAAGCGCTGGAAGAACGATCATCTCGTGATCGACAGCTGGTTTGCGATGCAGGCGGCATCCAGCCTTCCCAATACGCTAGCCACGGTGCGCGCCCTATTGGAGCATCCCTTGATGGCGCTCACCAATCCGAACAAGGCGCGCTCGCTGATCGGGTCGTTCGCGGCCAATCAGGTGATGTTCAACCGTCCGGACGGCAAAGGCTACGACCTCGTCGCGGATAGCATCCTGGCGATCGACAAGTTCAATCCGCAGATTGCGGCGCGGCTCCTCACGTCCTTCCGGAGCTGGCGGACGCTGGAGGCGGAGCGGCGGGGCAAGGCGGAGGAGACCCTGCGCCGGGTCAAGGAGACATCGCCGCTGTCGCGAGATGTTTTCGAGATCGTGACACGGATTCTGGGATGAAAGCTGCGCGCATGCGGGGCCACCTTGGTGGCAGAGGAAGCCTCGTGCTAGGCAGGGCGCACAGTTCATCCAGGTTCGGGCGAGGCAGCGCGACATGACACGCACTGGGTTTTATTCAGGATCGTTCGATCCGATCACCAATGGCCATCTCGACGTGATCGCGCACGCGGCGCGTATGGTGGACCGGCTGGTGATCGGAATCGGCATCCATCCGGGCAAGACCCCGTTGTTTCCGACCAAAGAGAAGATCGAGCTGATCGAAGCGGACACTGCAGCCATCGCGAAGGACACGGGCTGCCGGATCGAGACCGTGGAGTTCGGCGGCTTGACGGTGGATGCCGCGCTGCGGGCGGGAGCGACGGCGATCTTTCGCGGGCTGCGCGACGGCACCGACTTCGATTACGAAATGCAGATGGCCGGGATGAATGCCGCCATGGCGCCATCGGTTCAAACCGTATTCCTTCCCGCGAGCCCGCCTGTGCGGCACATCACGGCGACGCTCGTGCGGCAGATCGCACAGATGGGCGGCGACGTTTCCACGTTCGTGACACCCTACACGGCTGGACGCCTGACGGAGAAACTGGCGCGCCGCTGATCCTAGGCGGTCCACAGGGGCCGTCCCACATCCGCTTCCAAGATCCACGAAAGGAATATCGATGTCGTCCGCCAGCCAGAGCCGAAAGCTGTCGCCCAAGGAGATTCTGGCAGAACTCGTCGCCTTTGATACGACGAGCGACAAGACGAACATCCCGATGGCGGAGTGGGTGCGCGATTACCTCGCGGGGCACGGTGTGGAAGCCAAGATGTTGCCGTCCGAAGACGGCCTTCACACGAACATGTTCGCCACGATAGGACCGAAGGACAAACCGGGCATCGGGCTTTCCGGGCATATGGACGTGGTGCCGACGACCGGGCAGCCCTGGGACACGAACCCCTACGAGATGGTGGAGCGGGACGGTCGGCTCTACGGCCGCGGTACGTGCGATATGAAGGGGTTCATCGCATGTGTGCTGGCCATGGTGCCCGAGTTTGCCGCGCGAAAGCTGTCGACGCCCATCCATATCGTGCTGTCCTATGACGAGGAGGTGGGGTGCACCGGCGTGAAGCCTATGATTGCGGAATTCGAGAAGACGATCCCCAAGCCTCGTCTCGTCATCGTGGGTGAGCCGACGTTGATGTCGGTCGTCGACGCACACAAGGGCGGTTACCGCTTCCGCACGGATATCACGGGCAAGGACGCGCATTCGTCCAAGCCGCAGCTCGGGGTCGGTGCGATCCGGGTGGCGGGCGAGCTGATCAGCGAGCTGGGGCGGATCGAGGAGCGCCACAAGGCGGCGCTTTCGAACCCTCGCTTCGATCCGCCGTATGCCTCGATAACGGTCAGCAGCATCGAGGGCGGGATCGCGCACAACATCATACCGCCGAAGTGCTCTTTCACGTGGGGTGTGCGCGCGATGCCCGGAACCGATGCGTTGGGCATGGCGCGGGAACTCCAGGACTACGCGGAGCGGGAGCTGTTGCCGTGGATGCGGGCGGTGCATCCCGACTGCAACATCGAGACCCACACGCTCGGCATCCTGCCGCCATTCGATTCGGGCGAGGGCTCGGAGGCGCGAACGCTCGTCCTGAAGCTCATCGGGCAGAACGAAACGTATGCTGTTCCATACGGCACGGAGGCGAGCCACTTCCAGGCGGCTGGGTGCTCCACGGTCGTGATCGGTCCGGGCAGCATCGATCAGGCGCATCAGCCTAACGAGTAGCTCGATGCGGGCGAACTGGATCGTTGCATGGTGTTCCTGCGGAAGGTCGCGGATTGGGCCTCGGCATAGACGCCTTGCGCAATGAAAAGAAAATTTCTCTCGATTGCGTCTAATCGGCGTTACTTGGGTTTATCCATTATTTAGCGGTGTGTTGCAGTTAAGCATAAGATGCGTCGCATTTTACTTGTTCCAGAAGGAAGTTCGTAATTCCCCCACCTGCATGATGCTCCGGTCATTTGCACTGGGGAGAGCTGCATGTCGGTCCAAGAGGCAGGGTCGCATTTCGTGGCCGATGGAATTTCGGATCGGCCCGTTTACGACTATCAACCCCCCGCTGCGTTTTTTGCGACCGGCGAGCCGAGCGCTGCCGATGTTTTCGATATCCGCGACTTCGGCGCCGTAGCCGATCCTGCTGTCGACAATACGCCGATGATCCAGGCTGCGATCGACGCGGCGCACGAGGCGGGTGGCGGTATCGTGTACATTCCGCCGGGCGTGTGGGGCGTCGCGATGGCGGCCGACGGATACGGGTGCGTACATCTCGACGACAATGTGTTCCTCAAGGGCGCGGGTATGGGTGAATCCGTCTTGCGCCTCGTCGACGGCTCGTCGAACGACGTCACGGGCATCGTGCGCAGCACTTGGGGCGTGGAGACGAAGAACTTCGGCATCGCCGACTTCACGATCGACGGCAACCAGGACAACACGACGGGGCGCGTCGACGGCTTCTTCACGGGGCCGGAGCCCGGCCAGACGATCCGCGACTCCGACGTCTACGTGACGCGGGTGGAGATCCAGGAGGTTTCGCGGTACGGCTTCGATCCGCACGAGCAGACGGAGCGGCTGTCGATCACGGACAGCGTTGCGCACGACAATGGCGTGGACGGGTTCGTTCTCGACTTCACACTGAATTCGGAACTGAGTGGCAACGTCTCGTACGACAACGGCCGCCACGGATTCAATTTCGTCACCACATCGAGCGATATTCTTCTCACCGACAACGTCGCGCACGGTAACGGCGGCGCGGGATTCGTGATCCAGCGCGGCAGCGAGGACATTCTCACATCCAACAGCATCACGCTGCAGGGGGGCTCGTCCTACGGCAACGGCCGTGAAGGCGTGCTCGTGCAGATGTCCCACGACGTCGTCGTTACCGGCATGGAGATCTACGACAACGGGCGCAATGGCGTGCGGATCTACGGCTCGTCCAACGTGACGGTCGAGGGAAACAATATCCACGACAACTCGCAGTCGGAAGCTGACGCGTTCTCCGAGGTGCAGATCGTCTCCTATGACGACGCCGTGTACGGGTATCTCTACGAGGCCCAGAACAATCTGGTTTCCGGAAACCAGATCTCTTCCAACGGCGATGTTCTCTCGCGCTACGGCATCGAGGAAGGCGGCGTCGGCACCGGGAACAATGTCGTGGCGGACAACGACATATCCGGCACGATGCGCGGTCCCATGTCACTCAGCGGCGCCGGCTCGTACGTGATGATGGATGGTACGCTGGATAGCGACACGATCATCGGGAGCGGAACGCAGGACGCGATCAACGGCAGCGACGGTGCGGATTACATCTCCGCGCAGGATGGAGACGATCTGGTCGACGGCGGGGCAGACAACGATACGATCGTTGCAGGTAAAGGCAACGATAGCGTCGACGGCGGCAGCGGGGACGATCAGATCTCCGGCAATTCCGGCCATGACGTACTCCTCGGCGGTGCGGGCAACGATACCCTGTCCGGAGAGTCGGGCGACGATACGCTGACCGGCGGGGACGGACG
>VFQT010003278.1_pt1 | contig 15009 bp, 12 predicted proteins | sample 3512381 | NCBI WGS metagenome assembly VFQT01 (sample SAMN10412376, study PRJNA504923) | tailings metagenome | isolation source: Relicate 2 Philex TSF3 active mining site | place: Philippines: Tuba, Benguet | collected 2017-08-29 | reverse complement strand
ATCCGTACCGGTGTGGTTTCTTCCATCGTGAACTTCGGTGCGTTTATCGATCTTGGTGGCGTTGATGGTTTGGTACACGTCTCTGAATTGAGCTGGAAGCATGTTGAGCACGCCAGCGAGGTTGTCGAGGTTGGTCAAGAAGTCACCGTTGAGGTTCTCGAAGTTGACCAGGACCGCGAGAGAGTTTCGCTATCTCTGAAGGCTACTCAGGAAGATCCATGGCAAGTATTTGCAAGGACACATGCCATCGGACAGTACATTCCAGGCAAGGTGACCAAGATTGTGCCATTTGGTGCATTTGTTCGCGTGGCCGATGGCATTGAGGGCCTCGTTCACATCTCTGAGCTTTCATCAAAGCATGTCGAGCACGCAGACCAAGTTGTGACCGTCAACCAAGATGTCTTTGTCAAGCTAATCGACATCGACCTCGAGCGTCGCAGAATCTCGCTTTCTCTGAAGCAAGCTGTCGATGAGGTTGATCCTGCGGGAACTGACTTCAACCCAGTTCTCTACGGAATGGCAGCTGACTACGACGAAAACGGCAACTACCGCTATCCAGAAGGATTTGACCCTGCCACCAACGAGTGGCGTTCAGGCTTCGAGGAAGCCAGAACCAAGTGGGAAGCTGACTATGCGGAAGCTCACGAGAGGTGGGAGCTACACAAGACTCAGGTCAAGGCAATGCGCGAGAAGCTCGCTGATCTGCCTGATGCTGTGGCTAGCGAAGCTCCATCAGAGACTGAGGGTTCACTTTCCCAGGACGAATCCCTGGCAACTCTGCGAGACCAGCTAAACGACAAGTAATTCACCTAGGGCCGTATCCTGTTTAGATGCTTATTGCGCTAACCGGAGGAATTGGCTCTGGCAAATCTACGGTTGCTGCCGAGTGGGTATCGCTCGGTGCGACCGAGATTGACGCCGATGTTTTAGCAAGAGAAGTAGTTGAGCCAGGCACCGAAGGCCTAGAACTTGTGGCTAGAGAATTTGGTCAGGACATTCTCAATCCCGATGGGACACTAAATCGATCAGCACTGGCCGAAAAAGCCTTTTCTAGTGAAGAGTCTAGGAAAAAACTCGAGGCCATTCTTCATCCACTGATTCAAAAACGAGCGGCCGAGCGGGTTGAAAATACGCCTGGGGTAGTGGTTTACACAATCCCATTACTCGCCGAGACGCAGTCTCCTCTCAAGTTCGACAGGGTCGTGACCATTAGCTGCCCTGAGGCAATCAGAGTTGAACGACTAGTCAGACGTGGTTTGACCGAGGAAGATGCCAGGCGTCGAATTGCTGCACAGGCATCTGACGAGCAGCGGGAAAAGAGAGCAGACGTAGTAATCAGGTCTGACTGCGATCTGAGTGAACTGATTGAAAAAGCCAGAAGGGTCTATCGGGAAATAAATGGATGACTCTCGTCCGTTCAAAGTCATAAGTGACTATCAACCTTCCGGTGACCAGCCACAAGCAATTGCTGAGCTTGAGCAGCGTATTCGGGCCGGGGAAAGAGACATAGTTCTCCTTGGTGCAACGGGTACAGGAAAGTCTGCAACCACCGCTTGGTTAATCGAGAAACTCCAAAGGCCAACATTAGTAATCGCCCATAACAAGACTCTGGCTGCACAGCTTGCTAGCGAGCTAAGGGAGTTATTTCCGGAGAACGCTGTCGAGTATTTCGTTAGCTATTACGACTACTACCAGCCTGAGGCGTATGTTCCACAAACAGATACCTTTATTGAAAAAGACTCAACAATAAACGAAGAGGTCGAAAGACTTCGCTATTCGGCGACGATGTCTCTGTTGAGTCGTAGGGATGTCATTGTAGTTGCCACAGTTTCTTGTATTTATGGCCTTGGTGCTCCAAAGGAATACTTAGCACAATCCCTACCACTGAGCGTCGGGCAAAGAATTGATCGTGATGAATTGATTCGAGCACTGGTAAACATTCAGTATCAGCGCAATGACGTTGATTTCACCCGAGGAAATTTCAGAGTTAAGGGCGATACCGTTGAAGTCATAGCTATCTACGATGAAGAGGCAACTCGCATCGAGTTCTTCGGCGATGAGATTGAAAAGATTTATCGCATAAACCCTCTTACGGGGGAAATCCTCATGGACAGGCAGTCTGTTGCGATCTACCCGGCCTCCTACTATGTGGCTCCAGCCGAACAAATGGGAAGGGCCATTGAAGCTATCGAAGAGGAGCTGGAAGGACGCTACCGAGAGCTTGAAAAGCAAAGCAAGCTGCTAGAGGCGCAACGTATCAAGATGCGAACAACCTTCGATCTGGAAATGATTCGAGAATTGGGTTTTTGCTCCGGAATTGAAAACTATTCAAGGCACATAGACGGCCGAGAGGCAGGGGAGCCTCCTGCTTGTCTTCTCGATTATTTTCCTGAGGATTTCCTAACAGTCATAGATGAGTCACATGTGACAATCCCGCAAATTAGGGCCATGCACAACGGAGATCAGTCTCGTAAGAGAACTTTGGTTGAGTATGGTTTCCGCTTGCCTTCGGCACTAGATAATCGCCCGCTGCGGTTCGATGAATTTCTGCAGCGGACAGGTCAGACCGTTTATCTATCAGCGACACCAGCTGAATATGAGCTAAGCCTCAGTGACGGAGTCGTTGAGCAGATCATTAGACCAACTGGCCTGGTTGATCCTCAAATTGTCGTCAAGTCCTCGAAGGGACAAATCGACGATCTCATGGAGGAGATCAAACTTCGCTCAGAGCGCAACGAGCGAGTATTAGTCACAACCCTTACCAAGCGTTTGGCCGAAGAGGTAACTGACTACCTGACTGAAATGGGAATAAGAGTGCGTTATCTGCATTCCGATGTTGACACTCTTAGAAGAGTGGAGCTACTGCGGGAATTACGGCAGGGGCTCTATGACGTGCTAGTTGGTATCAATCTGCTTAGAGAAGGTCTTGACCTTCCAGAAGTCTCACTTGTTTCAATTCTGGACGCTGACAAAGAGGGTTTTCTTAGATCAACCACCTCTCTAATTCAAACAATTGGTCGCGCTGCGCGAAACGTCGCCGGTGAGGTGCACATGTATGCCGATCGAATTACTGACTCCATGAAGAGAGCGATTGATGAAACTAATCGTCGAAGAGCGCTGCAGATTGAATACAACCAGAAAAACAACATTGATCCGCAGCCGCTGAGGAAGAAGATAGCTGACATTACTGATGCTCTGATCCGCGAAGAGGTGGACACAGAAACTCTCATGGAGCAGCTTCGGAAAGAACCTAAACGCAAAGTTGCCTCAACGCCCATGAGAGGGAGAAAGGACATTGGCAAGGCTGGTAGAGAGCAGCTCATCCAGACAATCGTTGAACTGGACGCCCAGATGCGAGCCTCCGCTGCCGAGTTAAACTTTGAATTAGCCGCAAGAATAAGGGATGAAATTGCCGAACTGAAGCGCGAGCTGAGACAGTTCGAGCAAGCGGGACATGCATAGACTTACACGATGACCATAGAGACACCTACAGGCAGCAAGCTGACCGTCAAGGGTGCCAGGGTCCATAACCTAAAGAACCTCACCCTCGACATCCCCAGGGATGCACTCGTTGTCTTCACGGGCCTTAGCGGTTCTGGTAAGTCATCCCTTGCTTTCGACACCATCTTCGCTGAGGGTCAACGCAGATATGTTGAATCGCTAAGCGCATATGCACGGCAGTTTCTCGGGCAAGTCGACCGACCTGATGTTGACTTTATTGAGGGACTAAGCCCAGCCGTCTCGATTGATCAAAAGTCAACCAACCGAAATCCAAGATCGACGGTTGGCACTATCACCGAAATTCACGACTATCTGCGCCTGCTTTGGTCACGCATAGGAATACCACACTGTCCTGAGTGCGGTGAGGCTATTTCTCGCCAAACACCTCAGGCAATTGTCGATCAGCTTTTGCAACTAGAACAGGGGACTAAGTTTCAACTTCTAGCGCCTATCGTCCAGCAGAAAAAAGGTGAGTTCCAAGACCTTTTCACCTCACTACAAGCTCAAGGATATGCCAGAGCTGTAGTTGATGGCGAGACCGTCATGCTCAACGAAGTGAAGCCGCTGAAGAAGAGTTTCAAGCATGACATTTCAGTTGTGGTTGACAGGCTGGTCGTGAAGCCCGATGCCACCAGTCGAATAACCGATTCCGTTGAAACTGCTCTAAAGCTGGCTGACGGCAAAGTCATCGTTGATTTTGTCGAAAGTAAAAAGCAAAGAACATTTAGCGAGAAGCTGAGCTGTCCTAATGAGCATGAGATAGTGCTCACTGAGATTGAGCCTCGCACTTTCTCCTTCAATGCACCATTTGGCGCCTGTCCTGAGTGCACCGGACTTGGCACCAAGATGGCAGTTGATGCGGACCTGGTAATTGGTGATCCAGATAGCTCAATCGCCGATGGAGTAATCATTCCTTGGTCGACCCAAGGAAAAGGTCTTTATTCATATTTCCAGCGACTGCTCCAAGGACTTTCCAAGGAACTTGGCTTCAGCCTCAAGACGCCGTGGAAGTCACTCCCGAAAAAGACTCGGGACGCGGTTCTTTATGGAAACAACTTTGAGGTGCAAGTTAAGTGGCGTTCAAAATATGGCCGAGAGATGCGCTACACATCTGGATTTGAAGGCGTTCTTCCCTACGTTGAACGCAGATACCAGGAAAGCGATTCGGACTGGGCCAGAGGAAAGTGGGCTGAATTCCTCAGGGAAGTTCCCTGTAATGCCTGTGAGGGTGCGCGCCTTAGACCCGAAGTTCTAGCGGTTAAAGTTCACGGGAAATCTATTCATGATGTCGCCCAGCTTTCACTTGCAAATGCGCACAAGTTCTTTGATGCGCTAAAGCTTTCAAAGCGGGAACAGACAATAGCCGCTCAGGTACTACGAGAGATACGCGCCAGACTCGACTTCTTGCTCGCCGTTGGTCTTGATTACCTATCTCTAGAAAGATCTGCTGGTTCGCTCTCCGGTGGCGAGGCCCAGCGCATAAGACTTGCAACCCAAATCGGAGCTGGCCTTACCGGTGTGCTGTATGTGCTCGACGAACCTTCAATCGGTCTGCATCAGAGAGATAACCGGCGCCTAATAGAAACCCTCGTAAAGCTGAGAGACCTAGGCAACACGCTAATTGTCGTTGAGCACGATGAGGACACCATTCGAGCGGCGGACTGGCTGGTGGACATTGGTCCGGGTGCCGGAGCACACGGCGGTGAGGTAGTTCACTCTGGCTCCTATGCGGCAATAAAGCGAAATAAAAAGTCAATCACTGGCGATTACCTTGCGGGTCGAATCCAAATAGAGACTCCAAAAAAGCGCAGAAAACCCACCGGAAAAACCCTCAAGGTTGTTGGCGCTAAAGAGAACAATCTTCGAGGAATAGATGTTGAATTCCCACTTGGAGTGATGACGGCAGTCACCGGTGTGAGTGGTTCTGGGAAGTCTTCCCTAGTTAACGACATTCTCTTTGAGGCACTGGCCAACAAGCTGAATGGCGCGAAAGGTGTGCCAGGCCGCCACACCCGAATAGTTGGAATTGATCAATTGGATAAGGTCGTCCACGTTGACCAGGCGCCAATCGGTAGAACGCCTAGATCAAATCCTGCGACCTACACCGGGGTCTTTGATCACATCAGAAAGCTTTTTGCTGATACTCCAGAGGCAAAGGTGCGTGGCTACCAGCAGGGAAGATTCTCCTTCAACGTGAAAGGTGGTCGTTGCGAGAACTGCGCTGGTGACGGAACGATAAAAATTGAGATGAACTTCCTACCGGATGTCTATGTCACCTGCGAAGAGTGCAAAGGTGCCAGGTACAACAGAGAGACCCTGCAGGTTCACTTCAAGGGAAGAACTATTGGCGATGTCTTGAACATGCCGATAAGTGAAGCTGCTGAGTTCTTTGCACCAATTAACTCAATCGCTCGTTACCTCAACACCCTTGTTGAGGTGGGTCTGGGCTACGTAACTCTGGGACAAAGCGCAACAACCCTTTCCGGTGGGGAAGCACAGCGCGTAAAACTCGCAACAGAGCTTCAAAGACGCGCTACCGGTAGGACCATCTACGTGCTAGATGAACCAACCACTGGTTTGCACTTCGAAGACGTTAGAAAACTACTGAATGTGCTGAATGGCCTTGTGGATCGAGGCAATACGGTAATTGTGATCGAGCACAATTTGGACGTCATTCGATGCTCGGATTGGATTATTGATCTCGGACCTGAGGGCGGTTCCGGTGGTGGACTGGTGGTGGCAGAGGGAACGCCTGAGCAGGTGGCAAAGAATAAGAACTCACACACTGGCAAGTTCCTAGCTCAACTGCTATCCAATGGCTGAGCTGAGTTTCAGGCCAAAAACCTCGGAGATACCAACTAATCCTGGGGTCTACCGGTTTATTGATGAAAGCGGGCGAGTTCTTTATGTTGGGAAAGCCAAGAACCTAAGAGCACGGCTTACAAGTTACTTTGGCACTTTTGAAAGACTTCACGAGAGAACCCAGCGCATGCTGGAAAGCGCCAGAGACGTGAAGTGGACAATCGTAAATACTGAATACGATGCACTGCAGTTGGAATTCACGTGGATTAAGGAATTCGAACCCCCCTTCAACGTTAGGTTTCGCGATGATAAGAGTTACCCCTATCTAGCTATTTCCCTATCCGATGACGTTCCCCGGGCATTCATTACTAGAAACAGAGAGATTCCTGGGGTTAGATACTTCGGTCCCTACACTCAAGCCTGGGCAATTAGGGAGACTCTGGACACGGTTTTGAAGGTCTATCCGGTGCGCTCCTGCTCCAAAGGAGTATTCGATAGGGCAAGATCTCAAAACCGACCCTGCCTACTGGCCGATATCGGCAAGTGTGCCGCGCCTTGCGTTGAGCGAATTTCAAACGAAGACCATAAGAGACTCGCCCGCAAACTCGGTGACTTCATGGCATCAGGTAGCGAAAAGCATGTAGCCGAGCTCACCGAGAAAATGGCTAGAGCCAGTGAAGATCAAAACTACGAGGCGGCGGCAAATTATCGTGACGACATCGCTGCTCTTACTAAAGTGCTGGAAAAAAGCAGTGTCGTCCTATCTGATCAAACTGATGCGGACCTTATTGGTCTAGCGAGAGACGCACTCAGCGCTGCTGTTTCAGTGTTTATTGTCCGCGGCGGGAGGATTAGGGGTAATCGCTCGCTGGTTATGGACCTCGAGCTTGATCGAGAAGATTCTGAGCTAATTGAATATGTACTTGATCGCCTTTACTCACCCCCTAAGAATGCTGAGCCGATTGAAGTACCGAAACTGGTGCTCGTTCCAGTAATGCCTGCAGACAAAGGAGCAGTGAGCAGCTGGTTGGGAAGTCTAAGAGGTTCCTCGGTGCAGCTCAGTGTTCCCCTCCGAGGGGAGAAAGCAGTGCTAGCCAAGACAGCCGAGCTGAATGCCAAGCATGCGCTCCAAAGCTACAAGTTGAAACGCAGCTCAGATTTTGTCGCACGTGCCGATGCTCTAGCTGGCATACAAAGTGCGCTGCAAATGGAGAACGCACCATTGAGAATCGAGTGCTTCGATATATCCCATCTTTCGGGAACTGGAACAGTTGGCTCGATGGTGGTATTCGAAGATGGTCTTCCTAAGAAAGATCATTATCGAAAGTTCAATCTCGAAACCAGCGATGACACCGAGTCGATCTACCAGGTGATAAAGAGAAGGCTTAGCTACCTCGTGGAGGAGAAAAACGAGAAGTTTAGCTATCGGCCAAGCCTCTTGCTTATTGATGGTGGCATTCCGCAGCGAAACGCCGCGATGCGCGCCCTTAGGGAAAGTGGCATCTCTGGCATAACTGTTGCAACCCTCGCAAAAAGACTTGAAGAGGTATTCATCACCAGCCAGGACGAACCAGTCATCTTCCCTAGAACATCCGAGGAGTTGTTCTTACTGCAGAGGATTAGAGATGAGGCCCATCGTTTTGCAATTACTGCGCAAAGAGGTAAGAGATCTAAAGGCATCGCCTCGACTCTGCTAGAGGTCCCAGGATTGGGAGAGATGAGAGTGAGGCTTCTAATAAGGAAATTTGGGTCGCTGAAGCGCATTCGAGCAGCCAGCAGCGAAGAGATAGCTACCCTGCCAGGCTTCAGTTCGAAACAGGCAGATCGCGTCAAGGCCTTCCTAGAAGATTTGGGGTAATCCGACACGCCCGAGATTGCAAACCACTAACCTTGTAGCAGTCATCAGAGGTGAGATGGAAAACACGCGAAAACCGGAGCTGCTGGTAGTCACAGGCATGTCAGGAGCGGGCCGCTCCACCGTTGGCAATGCCCTTGAGGACCAGGGTTGGTACGTTATCGACAATCTGCCCCCGCAAATGCTCGGGCCGATCAGTGACCTATTTGCCCTGAGTAAGGCCAGGCTTCCAAAAATCGCTGTAATTACCGATGTTCGAGGGGGAGAGTTCTTCTCCGAGCTACAGGGTCGAATTGCTGATCTAAAAACACGAGACATCGCGGTCAGGGTGCTCTTTTTGGAGGCCAGTGACTCAGCGCTGGTTAAGCGGTTTGAGTCTGTTCGAAGACCACACCCACTTCAAGGTAGCGGAACAGTGCTTGACGGAATTGCGCGTGAGAGATCAGAGCTGCTGAGCTTGCGAGAGAGTGCTGATCTGGTTTTTGACACCTCTGAATCTAACGTCCACCAACTGACGAATCGTGTTGCAGAGGCATTCGCCGAAAATGCGAAGTCCCTAAAGGTGAATGTAACTAGCTTCGGATTCAAGTATGGGCTTCCAGTCGATGCTGATCTCGTTGCGGATGCTCGCTTCATTCCCAATCCCCACTGGCAGGATGAACTGAGAGCAAAAACTGGGAATGATAAAGAAGTTTTTGAATATGTGCTTTCTCAACCGGGAGTTGTGGAGTTCATAAATAACTATGTGGCCGCGCTGATGGTCGTACTAGACGGATACCGTAAAGAAAACAAACGTTTTGCCACTATTGCTATCGGCTGTACAGGCGGCAAGCATAGGTCTGTGGCTATCGCAAATGAAATTTCCAAAAGACTTTCAGATTTGACTGACGTGACAGTTTCAGTTCAGCACAGAGATTTAGGCAGGGAATGAAGTGGCGCTAACGAACGCAATTAAGGAAGAGCTAGCAAAGGTTGCCCCAGCCAATGGTTTGGTTAGAGCTGCAGAACTTGCTACCATTCTTCGTTTTTGTGGCGGACTTCACTTAATTTCTGGTCGGATAGCTATTGAGGTTGAAGTTGATCTGGCAAATGTAGCCAAGAGAATCGCCAAAGCAATCACTGAGCTCTATGGGGTCCAAGCGGAGCTGACCGTTTTGCAAGCTGGGGGACTGAGAAAAACCGGAGGGTTTCAGATTCGCGTTATGCGAGAAGGGGAGTTGCTCGCTCGACAAACCGGCCTGATTGATAACCGGGGTAGACCAGTTAGGGGACTTCCCTCAACGCTGGTTTCTTCTACTTTGGATGAGGCAAGAGCAATCTGGCGCGGGGCTTTTCTTGCCCAGGGGACAATCACTGATCCGGGCCGTTCGACATCCCTAGAGGTAGTCGCACCAGGAAATGAGTCAGCGATGGCCCTAGTTGGTGTCGCTAGAAGACTCGGAGTGAACGCCAAAGCCAGAGAAGTTAGAAATGTCTTCAGGGTTGTTGTTCGTGATGGCGATGGAATTGCTGATCTGCTTCGGGAAATGGGATGCGTTGAACAACTACAGAAGTGGGAAGAGCTCAGAAATCGACGTGAGGTAAGAGGAGCTGCCAATCGACTAGCCAACTTCGACGATGCAAATTTAAGGCGGAGTGCGCAGGCTGCTGTGGCGGCCAGTGCCAGGGTTCAAAGAGCCCTAGAGATTCTAGGTCCAGAGGCACCGAATCATTTGAAGTATGCAGGCGAGCTAAGGCTTAGACACAAAGACGCATCACTTGATGAGCTCGGTCGTCTGGCAGATCCGCCAATGACGAAAGATGCCGTCGCTGGTCGAATCAGAAGGCTTTTAGCAACCGCGGACAGACGCGCGACTGAACTAGGCATTCCCGATACTGAATCAGCCATATCGGATTTAGAGGAATAAAGAAGCTTTACCAAACATTTAGCTAAAGGAGAGGCAGAAATGACATACAAACTTCCAGAACTAAGTTACGACTATTCAGCGCTTGAGCCACACATCTCGGCTCGGATCATGGAGCTACACCATTCCAAGCATCACCAGGCATATGTCACTGGTGCGAATGCCGCTCTGGATGCGATGGCTGAAGCAAGAGCCAGCAATAATTTCGCAAACCTTCCTAAGCTTCAAAAAGATTTAGCCTTCAATCTTGGAGGTCACGTTAATCACTCAATCTTTTGGCAGAACCTCTCACCAGACGGTGGTGAAGCAAGTGGCAATCTCTTGGCTGCAATCAATGAGTATTTTGGAAGCTTTGATGCTTTCAAGAGTCACTTCTCCGCAGCTGCTGTGGGTATTCAGGGTTCAGGATGGGCTTATCTCGCCTGGGATGCACTAGGCAACCGGCTGGTGATCGGACAGCTGTATGACCAACAGGGGAACATCGCTATGGGAAACATCCCGCTATTGATGCTTGACATGTGGGAGCACGCTTTCTACCTCGACTATCAGAATGTCAAGGCAGATTACGTAAAGGCATTCTGGAACATAGTGAATTGGGCGGATGTGGCCAAGCGATTCGACTCGGTAAAGGCTTCAAGCCGCTCGCTGCTGCTAGGCTAACCAAGGTCCGCCCAAAGGCGCGTGGAGAAAAAACAACTCATCCTCAAATCTGGAGATTTCAGTGACCCGTATTGGCATTAACGGCTTTGGCCGAATTGGACGTAACTTTCTAAGAGCAGCGCTATCACAAAACTCTTCCCTGGAGATAGTCGCTGTAAATGACCTTTCTGACCCGGCTGGACTAGCCCACCTTCTGAAATATGACTCGATCACTGGTCGACTAAATGCGGTTGTGACGGTCGAAGGGGACAGCATCATTGTCAATGGCAAAACCATCAAGGTTCTAGCTGAGAGAGACCCGGCTAATCTTCCCTGGAAACAACTAGGCGTGGACATTGTGATTGAATCAACCGGAATTTTTACCGATGCAGAGAAAGCCAAGAAACACATCGAAGCTGGCGCCAAGAAGGTCATCATTTCTGCCCCAGCGACCAACGAGGATGCAACATTCGTCATCGGAGTCAACGAGCACCTGTATGACGCAGCCAAGCATCACATCATTTCCAACGCTTCCTGCACCACCAACTGCCTCGCTCCGCTAGCAAAGGTTTTCAACGACAAGTTCGGCATTGTCAATGGCCTGATGACTACCGTTCACGCATACACAGCCGATCAGAATCTTCAGGATGGTCCACACAAAGATCTCCGTCGCGCAAGAGCTGCGGCGCTGAACATCGTTCCGTCGACGACTGGCGCTGCAAAGGCCATTGGACTGGTCTTGCCAGAACTTAAGGGCAAGCTGGATGGATTTGCTCTTCGCGTGCCAGTTCCAACCGGATCAATCACCGATTTGACCCTGGTATCGCAGAAGAAAGTAAGCGTCGATGAAATCAAGGCTGCCTACAAAGAGGCTGCTGCTGGTCCGATGAAGGGTATTCTGCTCTACACAGAGGATGAAATTGTTTCCTCGGACATTGTCACCGATGCACACTCTTCAATTTTTGATGCGGGACTGGTCAGGGTAATCGACAACACTGTGAAGCTTTCCTCATGGTATGACAACGAGTGGGGATACTCCAACCGTTTGGTCGAGCTCACCTCGCTGGTAGCTGCGAAGCTCTAATGCTTCGAACGCTCGGAGCTTATTCCGACCTCAAAGGAAAGCGTGTAATCGTACGCTGTGACCTAAATGTTCCACTCGAAAACAGCAAGATCACAGACGATGGGCGAATCCGGGCATCGCTACCGACTATAAAAAAGCTTTCCGATGCCGGGGCCATAGTCATTGTGATCTCCCACCTCGGACGTCCAGAAGGCACTCCTGAAAAAAAGTATTCGCTCGAGCCAGTAGCTGCCAGACTCTCTGAGCTCCTAGGTAAAAGCGTTGCTTTTGCCACCGACACGATTGGCACATCCGCTAGAGAGAAGCTGGCGAGTGCATCAGGTGGTTCAATCACCTTGCTAGAAAACTTGCGCTTTAACCCAGGAGAAGCCAGCAAGGATTTAAGTGAGCGCGAAGCCTTCGCTAGGCAGATTGCAGACTTCGGAGATGTTCTGGTTAGTGATGGCTTTGGAGTAGTTCACAGAAAACAGGCCAGCGTCTATGAACTTGCCAAAATTCTGCCTTCTTATGCAGGTGAACTAATTAGCACTGAACTTGGGGTGCTGGAAAAACTAACTGTTGCCCCAGAGCGTCCATATACTGTTGTGCTCGGTGGCTCTAAGGTCTCTGACAAACTCGGAGTGATTGAAAACCTTTTGCCAAAGATCAACAAATTGTTAATCGGTGGGGGAATGGTGTTCACGTTCCTGGCTGCAAATGGATTGAGAGTCGGGAAGAGCCTTCTTGAAGAGGATCAAATTGAGAAGGTGCAGGGATTCATTGCCAAGGCCAAATCTCTCGGAGTCGAACTTCTTCTTCCCAAGGACATTGTGGTTGCCGACAAGTTTGCAGCTAATGCAAAGCATGAGACAGTCCCTTCAAGTGCAATTGAGCAAAGTAGCTTCGGAGACAGTGCGATTGGGCTAGACATAGGCCCTGAATCTGCCAAGGAGTTTGCGCAAGCTGTTCTTTCGTCCAAAACAGTTTTCTGGAACGGACCCATGGGAGTTTTTGAGTTCGATAGCTTCGCAAACGGGACTAGGGAAGTTGCCAAAGCACTCTCGGAAACTGATGGGTTCTCAGTAGTGGGTGGGGGAGATTCGGCTGCTGCCGTAAGGAAGCTTGGATTTAGTGAAAACGCCTTTGATCACATCTCTACTGGTGGGGGTGCGAGTCTAGAGTTTCTTGAGGGAAAGTCACTGCCAGGCCTGGAGGTTTTGAATGTCTGAGAGAACTCCGCTTATCGCTGGTAATTGGAAGATGAATCTTGATCATCTGCAAGCCATTGCCCTTATCCAGAAGGTGGCCTGGACCTTGAATGAAAAAGGTCATGACTTCAAAGATGTTGAAGTCTGTGTTTTGCCTCCATTTACTGCTTTACGATCTGCACAGACCTTGATTGATGCCGAGAAGTTTGAGGTCACACTCGGGGCCCAAGACATTTCCAAGCACGCAGCTGGTGCTTACACTGGCGACATCGCTGGGTTGATGTTGGCCAAGCTGGGAGTCAAGTATGTCCTGGTTGGTCACTCCGAGCGAAGGCAATACCACTCCGAAGACAACGAGCTTGTCCAGCAAAAAGTCGCGGCATGTTTTGCTAATAACTTGATACCAATCATCTGCGTCGGGGAAACTCTCGAGGAACTCGAGCAGCGAGGCCAGAGTGCTGTCCCTGTTGAACAAACACTGGCGGCAATCACTGGCCACGAGAAGCTCAAAGAATTCGTAATCGCCTATGAGCCGGTTTGGGCCATTGGTACGGGACAGGTTGCCACCGCAGAGCAAGCTGATGCTGTGGCCCTTGCTATCAGATCCGCAATCGCTGAAAACCACCCAGAGGTCGCTGCACAAACCAAGATCCTCTACGGAGGGTCAGTGAAGGCAAACAATGTTGCCGGATTTATGCAAATGCCCGAGATTGATGGGGTTTTGGTTGGCGGCGCTTCCCTTGATGCAGACGAGTTTTCGGGTATTTCTCGATACAAAAAGCACATAGTTCTATAATTGAGCGAGTTTTCGGAGGAATAATGGCAGCACTTCAGACAGCCCTGCTGGTTCTACTAGCTATCACCAGCATCTTGCTGATCCTAATGATTTTGCTTCACAAGGGTCGCGGTGGAGGTGTGGCCGACATGTTTGGTGGCGGTGTCACAAGTTCGATGCAATCATCTGGTGTCGCTGAAAGAAACCTCAACAGAATAACGATCATCCTTGGTCTAGTTTGGGTGAGCGTAATCATCATCCTTGGGCTTTTCACCAGATTCGGTTGGGCATAACTAAATGTCCTCAACACCTTCAATTAGGGGAGCTCGCGTTGGAGCTGGCCCCATGGGAGAAAAAGACCGTGGTCACCAGGTCGAGAAGATTTCTAAAAGCTTCTACTGTGCAAATGGCCACGAGACTCACCCCAATTTTGCGGCCAGTGTGACTGAGGAAGAGATTCCTACTGAAATTGACTGTCCACACTGTGGCTTTCCAGCAGGACGCGACAAGAACAACCCTCCACTTGTTGCAAAAATTGAGCCATACAAGACTCACCTTGCCTATGTAAAAGAGCGCAGGACCGAGGCAGAAGCAGCCCAAATTCTAAACGAGGCTCTGCAGGCGATCAGAGCAAGAAGAGAAAAGGCAGCGGCAGCTGCTAAAGCTCGTCGCTAAGCTCCTGATCAATCCACCAAACGGTTTCTGTCCTACCCTTTACCCGTCCCGCTGGTAGATCTGAAGAGATCATTGCTGACTTTGCCGCAAGGGCTTTTTCTTTGCCGCTGGCGACAAACCAGACCCTCTCTGCATTTCCCAAAGCCTCGTAACTCAGACTTAGTCGCTCACTCGGTGGTTTTGGAGAGTCTGCCTCAGCGACAATCCATTGGGATGGATAAATTTTGCCTGGAAAGAGTGAGGCGACGTGGCCATCTGGTCCCATGCCGAGGATGACCAAGTCGAACGTAGTGTTGGCAGAAGTTAGGCCTCCGAACTTGGCTTCGACTTTACTGCTGAAAAGCTCTGCTGCAGAGTCTAAGTCCGTCTTTGTATCCGGATACCGCAGGAAATTTGCTTGCTTAAGTTCTGGCAGGCGCTCGAGTGCGTGGAACTCGTTTCTATCTTTATCTGAAAGACCAACAAATCTTTCATCACTGAAGATGACAGTTACCTTTTGCCAGTCAATTGCTGCGAGACGAAGCGAGCTCAGAACCTCTAGACCAAGCCCTCCGCCCGTCAGGACTATCCGGCAAGAACCTTTCGAC
>VFQT010003276.1_pt1 | contig 15015 bp, 13 predicted proteins | sample 3512381 | NCBI WGS metagenome assembly VFQT01 (sample SAMN10412376, study PRJNA504923) | tailings metagenome | isolation source: Relicate 2 Philex TSF3 active mining site | place: Philippines: Tuba, Benguet | collected 2017-08-29 | reverse complement strand
GGGACAATGACCGCAGACCAATGAGCTATAGCCAGGATCACCATATCAGACTACGATTGAAATTAACATGGACAGTATCGTAAACAGCCGGATGGATCATCTCCGTCAACTGGAGTCAGAAAGCATCTATATCATGCGGGAGGTCGCCGCCCAGTTCGAGCGTCCTGCCCTTTTGTTCAGCGGCGGCAAGGATTCGATCACCCTGGTGCGGCTGGCACAAAAGGCTTTTGCACCCGGGCGGTTTCCGTTCCCGCTGGTGCACATAGATACCGGTCATAATTTTCAGGAAGCCCTCGACTATCGGGATGCACTGGCCAGGGAGGTTGGTGCAGAACTCATCGTGCGCAAAGTGGAGGATACCATCCGTCAGCGTGGGCTTACCGAGCCGCGCGGTAAATTCGCCAGCCGCAACTGGCTGCAGACACACACGCTCCTGGATACCATCTCGGAGTTCGAATTCGATGCCTGCATCGGTGGCGCCCGGCGTGATGAGGAAAAGGCCCGTGCCAAGGAACGCATTTTTTCGGTCCGCAACGACTTTGGAGAATGGGATCCAAAACTGCAACGTCCGGAGTTGTGGGATGTCTATAACGGACGCATCCACAAGGGCGAGAATGTTCGTGTATTCCCGATCAGCAATTGGACGGAACTTGATGTGTGGAGTTATATCCGGGCAGAAGGCATTCCCTTGCCCTCGATCTATTTTGCCCATGAACGGGAAGTACTGATGCATGAAGGACAACTCATAGCCATTTCTCCTTTCATTGAGATCGAACCCGGAGATACGGTCGTTACGCGCACTGTCCGGTATCGGACCGTAGGTGACATGACCTGCACGGCCGCCGTGGAAAGTAAAGCTTATACGCTCGATGAAGTGGTAGCTGAGATCATGGCCACCCGCATCAGTGAGCGCGGAGAAACACGGATCGATGACCGGGTCACGGAAGCAGCGATGGAGGATCGGAAAAAGGGAGGTTATTTTTAATTTATTTCCCAATGTTGCCCTATTTATATTTATTTTAATCAAGCCTGTTCGATCAACATGGATATTTTAAGATTTATTACAGCCGGCAGTGTGGATGATGGGAAAAGCACGCTCATTGGCAGGCTATTGTACGATAGTAAAAGCATTTTGGCGGATCAGCTGGAAGCGGTAGAACGCAGCTCCAAGGGGCGCACGGACGGAGAGATCGATCTGGCACTGCTGACCGATGGACTTCGGGCAGAGCGGGAGCAGGGCATCACCATCGATGTGGCCTACCGTTATTTCTCTACACCCGTCCGCAAGTTCATCATCGCCGATGCCCCAGGGCATATCCAGTATACGCGGAACATGATCACCGGAGCCAGTCATGCTGATGCCATCATCATTCTGATCGATGCACGTCAGGGTGTGCTCGAGCAGACACGCCGTCATTCGATCATCGCCTCCATGCTCCGCATCGGCCATGTCATCGTGGCGATCAATAAAATGGACCTGGTCGATTTTTCTGAATCCCGGTATGCAGAGATCCGGGAGGAGTACCTCAGCGTGGCTTCCAGTCTCGGCATGAAGGACATCCGGTTCATTCCGATCTGTGCCCTTGCGGGAGATAACATCGTGGATATTTCCGCTCGTATGCCCTGGTACGATGGGGGTACTTTACTGGATATGCTCGAGCGGCTCGAACTCAGCGGGGATACGAATCTGGAACACCCCAGATTCCAGGTTCAATATGTCATTCGACCTCAAACGGCAGCACTCCATGATTACCGGGGGTATGCTGGCCGCATTGCCAGTGGCGTATTCCATAAAGGAGATCTCATACGTGTCTTACCAACCGGCCGGGAAAGTCGCATCGATCGGATCGAGATCGCAGGTTCGGAAGTGGAGGAGGCATTTGCCGGGCAAAGTGTAGTCATGCTGTTGACCGATGACCTTGATATTTCACGTGGAGACATGTTCGTTCGGACGGATGATCAGCCCATCGTTTCACAAGAGGCGGAAGTGTTGATCTGCTGGCTTGATGAGCGTCCCCTCTCCGTTGGCAACAAATATTTGTTGCAGCATAACAGCAGGTTGGTGCGTGCTGTCGTCCGTGAGATCGCCCACCGCATTGATGTAAATACCCTCGCGCACCAACCTGTGGATGGACCGGTAAAGTTGAATGAAGTCGTTCAGGCGAGATTGAAGTTAGCAGCACCTGTTGCGTTCGATGCCTATCAGGATCTCAGGACTACCGGTCATGCCATACTGGTGGATGAGACAGGCCATTCCACTGTTGCTGCAGTTATGTTCCGGGGATAAGCTTGTTTTCAGCTATTCGTTGCCGCTAGTTTTGAAGAAAAAAAGAGGGGCGGCCAGAAGAGCCACCCCGTGTCATTCCATGATAAGAAATATTTATCGGTCTGCCTGGCGTGTCCAGGTGTCCGTTCTGCCGATTAGAGATATGCCAATATAGCCACGAACTTCGAGGGTATTGTCATCTTTCATTTTGATCGTGCAGTCATACGTGCTTCCTTTTTTGGGATCGTATATCTTACCACCGTCCCAAACACCTTCTTTTGAAGATTTGAATCCCCACATGTTGGTCAGTCCCATCACCGGTCGATTGTGGTTGACCTTGTCCGGATGATTCTTGTCCAATTTTGGTTTTCCAGTTTCGGGGTCGTTGGGTTCTTTCAGCCATACGATCTGGCCCTGGAACTTTTCTCCGTTGCGGGTGATCTTGATCATTCCTGTACCTTCCCCGTTCTTCCATGTGCCTACGATTGCGTTGGGGTCTCCCTTTTCAACAATCATCCTGGCATTTGCAGGCATGGGGGCTGACAGCACCGCGGTAAATAAAAGGGTTGCTAACATTATTTTCTTGATCATGTGTACTCTATTTGATGATATTATGAAAATAAACATTCTGCAGGAATGATCTGTTGATCTGTACTTTGTATTTTTTTATGCAATGTTCGCATGTAGGCATACAGACTGCATCTGGACCAGGCTTCTATGTGTCCGGAAATTGAACGGTGTAAGAATGGGAAATCATCCCTTACGGACATGCATTCCTTTCGTTTTCGTAAATGCCCTGAATCCCTGATGTGACAAGGTTGCACCAAAGCCTGAGTGTTTCCTGCCACTCCATGGAAGCGCCGCACTCACCCTGTCGCAGCAGTTGATATATCCCGTGCCGCTGTCGATCCGAGCAAGGATGCGCTCTCCGCGTTCCCGATCGGAGGTGTACACGGATGCAGTGAGTCCATAGTCTGTATCGTTCATCAGCCGGATGGCCTCTTCGTCATCCTTTACTTTCATGATGCCGATGACCGGACCGAAGGACTCTTCCCGCATGATGTCCATCGTATGATCCACGCCCGTGAGTACTGCCGGGGTGAAGAAGTTTCCTGGTCCTTCGAGGGGGTGACCGCCTGTTTGCAAACATGCTCCTTTTCCAAGCGCATCCTGGATCTGCTCCTGCAACAGGCCGATATTGGCGGCCCGGGTGATCGCCCCAAGATAAACACCTGATTCCGTGGGATCCCCCATCTTCCAGGACTTTACTTCTTGCACAAAGGCCCTGACATAATCATCATAGATCCGATCCTGCACATAAATGCGTTCCACGGCACAGCAGCTCTGTCCGTTGTTATAGAAGGCCCCGTCTGCCGTGCCGGCCGCTACGGATTCGATATCCGCCACGTCATCAGTCACGTAAAGCGGGTCTTTGCCGCCCAGCTCCAGCTGGCATATGACCATCCGGGGCGCCACAGTTTCATAAATATGACGACCGGTACGATAGGATCCGGTGAAGAAATATCCGTCAAAGGGCATGTGCAGCAATTGTTCGCCGACATCTCCGGCCCCTATGGCGGTTTGCATGAGGTCGGAGGGGAGCCCTGCAGAAATCAGCAGTCTTCGCATATGCATGCCCGTTAGTGTGGCGAATTCCGAGGGCTTGTACATCAGAGCATTGCCTGCGAGCAGCGCGGGCACTACCACGTTCACGCCCACCAGCCAGGGATAGTTCCAGGCAGAAATGTTGCAGATGACACCGAGTGGTTCATATTTAATGCGCTCCTCCATCCCGCCATCGTCCGACATGATCTCATCGGACAGGTATCGTTCTGCATTACGGATCATCCAGGCCACGCGGGTCCTGGCACCATTCACTTCATTGCGTGACTGCTGCAATGGCTTACCTACTTCGGATGTGAGGTCTGCTGCCAGCGTTTCGATCTCCTCTGCGAGCAGTACGTGGAAACGTTCGATGACGGTCAGTCTGTCTTGCAGCGATCGTGCGGCCCACGCTGATTGGGTGCGCCGCAATGACTCCATTTTTATCTCCAGTGATTCTTTTGTATCTGTTTCCACTTCCCGGACGACCTTGCCTGTCGCGGGGTTCAAGATCTGCATCATATTTATTTGGTTGTCCTGATGATGTCAATAAATGTTTTCCTGATCGAAAATGCGAGTGGGTTGAGCTCCCGGTCGGTCATCCTTTCCGGATGCCATTGCACACCGATCATGAATCCACGATCCAGTCCGGGTGCATATTCCAGTGCTTCCGGAACTCCGTCTTCTGAAATGGCTGTGATCTGCAGCGATAATGGCAGTCGTTCAGGGTCAATGGCCTGATGATGGGCGCTGTTGATCGATCCGATTGTGCGTCTGGTGATCTTGTGCAGCAGCGAGCCTGACATGATCCGTATATCATGCCGCTTATCAATATCTCCCGTTTTCCGGTGAATGGCATTTCCTTCATCACCCAGGTCCTGTATCATCCCGCCGCCTTCCGCCACATTGACGAGCTGCATGCCCCGGCAGATGGCAAGTACGGGGCGTTTTCTTTTTTTCGCGTATGCGTAAACGTTGGTCTCAAACACATCCCGTTCCGGACAGAATGTTTCAGGTCGATTTGGATAATCCTTAGGCCCGGCGTAGAAGATCGGGTCCATATCGATCCCTCCTGTCAGCACGAATCCGTCACAGGTGTGAAACAAGGAATCATCCGGATTGAGAAAGGACAACTCCACCAGGCTTATATCATCTCCCAGGTCCTCGGGTCGGAACCAGGCTGGGTAATTCTTCAGGTTTGTCTGTGTGAAGGTGATGCCGATCCGCTTCATATTTATTTTGTTGGCCATTACCAGGCTTCAGCGTACAATGCCCTGAAGTCGTCGCGGGTTAAGGGTTTCGGATTGTTGGGATGCGCAAAATCATCGATGGCCAGATCTGCCAGCGTATCCAGATGTTCTTCCAGTACACCGATCTCACGCAATCTGCAGGGGATACCTATCCTTTCATTCAGATCGAATAATCGTGACACGAGTCCTTCTCCGTTTTCCTCAGGGATCTCCCATTTGCGGGCCATCTGACGGAATTTTTCTTCAGATCCGGATATGTTGAACCGCATGCCGTAGGGCAGGTTCACTGCATTGGCCAGTCCGTGATGGGTGTCGAGCAGGGAGGAGAGGGGATGGGCCAGGGAATGCACCACACCAAGTCCTTTCTGGAAGGCGACGGCACCCATGAGTGAACCCATCATCATCTTGCTGCGTGCTTCGATGGTAGGAGATCTCACGGCCGTTTCGATCGAACTGAGGATCAGGCTCATGCCTTCCAAAGCGATGCCCTCGCACATGGGATGCGACATCTTTGCGAGATAGGCTTCCATATTATGGGTCAGCGCATCCATACCGGTGGCGGCGGTCACGGGTGCCGGGAGGTCCATGGTCAGTAAGGGATCGGCGAAGACAATGCGTGCCAGCAGTTTGGGGGAGAAAAGGATCCGCTTGCGGTGTGTTTCATCATCGGCGATGATGGCACTTCGTCCCACTTCACTTCCGGTGCCTGCTGTGGTGGGGATGGTCACAAAATGCGGCACGTCACCCGTGACATAGACATCCCCGCCGATGAGATCATCGTACTTGAACAGATCCTCCCGATGATGGACGCGCAATACGATCGCCCGGGCTACGTCCATGGCCGCACCGCCTCCGATGCCCACCACACTGTCACATTTACCCTCGTCGAACGCATCTGTTCCCTTATACACATCCGATTTGACAGGATTCTTGTGCATGTCATGGAAGACGGTCGCTCGCAGGCCACGGGCATCCAATATCGCCATCAACTTTTTGAAGAAGGGCAGTTCTGCAACCACCGGGTCCGTCACCACCAGCGGCCTGGCGAGGCCTTGTTTTAGCAGATAATCACCCAGCTCCTCGCTGGCACCGGCCCCGAATCGGATCGTTGTCGGGAAATTGTACTGAAGGATCATGAATTTCGTGTATGCGTTTACGTTAGTAATATTTATTTAGATGATCTCGAAGTATCTGCGATATTCCCAGTCGGTCACTGACTTGAGGTGCTGACGCCATTCCCATTCCCGGGTCATGACAAAATGTTCGGTGAAGGCATCTCCGAAGAGTTCCCGGGCGACATCAGATCCTTTCATCCGGGCGGCGGCTTCCTGCAGGGTAGCAGGAAGTTTCTCCCGGTCTGTAGCGAGATATCCGTTGCCGGTGACCGAGGCACCCGGATCCATGCGATGACGGATGCCGTACAGTCCGGCTGCCAGCGAGGCTGCCATGGCCAGATATGGGTTGACATCCGCTCCGATCACCCGGGTTTCCACGCGGGCGGAGGATGCACCTCCGTTGAGCACCCTCAGCGCCACTGTTCGGTTGTCGATGCCCCAGGTGAGCGTTGTCGGGGCCCAGGCCCCTTCCACCAGCCGTTTGTAGCTGTTGATCGTCGGCGCGAACATCGGCATGATATATGGCAGGCAGTGCAGCTGACCCGCGATATAGTGCCGCGCAAGGTCGCTCAGGTTCATCGGATCTGTTGGGTCATGGAAAAGATTGCGATGTCCTTCCGTGTCCCAGAGGCTTTGATGCACATGGCCTCCGCATCCGGGCATTTGCTCGTGGATCTTGGCCATGAAGGTGGCCATGATCCCGTGTCGGTAGGCAATTTCCTTGACGGCCGTCTTAAAAAGTACAGCCCGGTCGGCTGCTTCCAAGATCTCCGAATGGGCGATGGCGGCCTCGTAGGTGCCCGGTCCGGTTTCCGTGTGCAGTCCTTCAATGGGAATCCCGAAGGCGGTCAGTTCATCGAACAGGGCGCGGAAAAAATCATTCCTGAGTGTGCTTCTCAGGATCGAATATCCAAACATCCCGGGGGTGAGCGGCGTAAGGTCGCGGTACTGCTTGCCGGCGGCCGTTTCCGGGGTCTCTTTGAAATTGAACCATTCGAATTCCTGCGCAAAAACCGGCGCAAAGCCGGCATCCCTGGCCTGAGCTGAGATTCGCTTCAGCATTTGCCGCGGACAAACGGGTGAGGCGTTCCCTTCCGGGTCAGTCAGTTCACCCAGCATGAAGGGGAGCTGGTCTTCCCAGGGAATGAACCGCAGGGTAGCGGGATCGAGTCGGGCCGGACTGTCCGGGAATCCGGTATGCCATCCGGTGTAGGTCGACCGGTCATACAATGCATCCGCTGCATCCCAGCCGAAGATGACATCGCAGAAGGAAGAACCTTTTTCGAGGACGGATAGGAATTTGTCCCGGGAAATGTATTTCCCGCGCAGGATCCCGTCGATGTCTGTGAAGGCGATCTTCACTTTTGCCGATGGATGGCGGTTGACCTGATCGATGATGTTTTGCGCGGAAGCAGGGGATTGATGTGATGCCATATGCCGCAGGGATTTACGGGGTCAAATGTCCATATTTTTTCGGGAGGGAAAGGCTCTGAACAGGATCCAGCTGCCGGCAAGGATGGCCAGATAAATGCCGGCGAGTCGCATGTCCTGAATGGTCATCGCCACAAAGGAGATGCCTGCGATGATCAGCGCAAGCCAGGGAGCGAAAGGAAAGAACGGGGCCTTGAATGGGCGTTCGAGGTCCGGCTCACTTTTGCGCAACCGGATCATGGTGATCATGGCCATGATGTACAGTGTAAGGGCGCCGAAGACCGCGATGGTGATGATCTCGGCAGTCTTGCCCGTCAGCAACGCGGCCATGCCAACCATGGTGTTGGCCAGCAAGGCATTGGCAGGTGTCCCGAATCGCGGATGAACTTTCCCGAACCAGGCAGGAGCAAACCCAGTGCGACCGAATTCGAAAGTGGAGCGACCTCCGGCCAGGATGAGTCCGTGAAAAGAGGCGACCAGACCGAAGATCCCGACTGTGATCAAGAGATGATACATGGGATTCGTCACCCCTACCACCCGTCCGAGGGCCAGTGGTAAGGGGGAGTCCGACGCGTCGCCTGCCGCATTGTACACAATGGCTTCCCATCCCGCTACGCCCACGGCTCCGGCGAAGGTCAGCACACATAGAAATACGAGTGTTGCGATGGCGGACCCAAAGCCTTTGAGGATGGTGCGTTGCGGGTCGATGGCCTCCTCCGCCACGTTAGCCACGCCTTCTATGCCCAGAAAGAACCAGATGGCAAAGGGGATGGCCGCGAAGATGCCTGAGACGCCATGGGGCAATGGATTGGACGTGAGGTTTTCCATTCTAAACGATGGCATGACGATACCGGCAAACAATAGCAGTTCTCCGACCGCGAGTATGGTGACCAGCAATTCAAAAACCGCAGCGGTTTTCACGCCGTAGATATTTAGTCCGGTGAACAGGATATAGGCCGTCATCGCGATACCGATGACCGGGATATCCGGGAAAAACAGATTGAAATAAGCGCCAATCGACAGGGCGATGGCAGGGGGTGCGAAGACGAACTCTATATGCTGGGCCATCCCGGCCAGGAATGCAGCGTCGCGACCCATCGCCCGGTGGGCGTAATCGAAGACCCCACCAGCCTTCGGGATGGCGCAGGCCAGCTCAGCGTAACTGAAGGTGAAGGCCAGGTACATCATGATAATGCAACCGGTTGCAATGGCAAGCCCGAGGGTGCCGCCTTTTTCCAGTCCCAGGTTCCATCCGAAATACATTCCGGATATCACATATCCCGTTCCCAGTCCCCACAGCATCAGCGGTGTAAGCGTACGGCGAAGCGTGCCGCCCTTGTTGGTTGTCTCCATGAATATATATTATGCGGACCTGTCATTGGCGGGCCGCCGTGCTGAAGCCTAGAGTTCTTCCGCTGCCGTACCGCTGAGTTTGGCCTTCAGCAGGCGGGTATGATGTTCAGTGTGCAGGCGGGTGAGGAAGACCATTTCCCGCAGGGTTACCTTCCCGATGGCGGGGTGCTTAACGATGCTGTTTTCAAGTTTGGCGTCTCCCATCTGCTCAAGGCGGCGACAGAGCGTCTCCGTCGCAAGGTTGTGTTTTCTGAGCAGGCGCTCCCGCTCTGTGAAGCTTACCTTCCCGGGCTTCAGCGGGCGCGGAGCCCTAACACCCTTGCCAATGGCCTTTCGATATCGATCACGAATATCCGCTTCCGTCCTGCTCCTCCGATTTGGTCTGCCAAATAAAATCCTCAATATGAAGGACGGCAACCTGAACACCAGGTTTGTGACGCTCATGCTCCTGACAAGGTGTGCCAGGTCCTGTCCCGCGGTCCATTTACCCAAATGGCTTGCCTCGAATGCTTCAGGTGTGAGTTCCGCTACCAGTGCGTTGAACTCCTGCGTCGCTTGCCTTATTCCCTCCGTCAGTTTCTTGTCCATTGCTATAACGGTGTTTCAGTGCTTGAGATCCATTTTCGCTCAGTTCAGTCTTCCCATATCACTGTATCGATCCGGTCGAACCACTCCGCATACCTATGCAGGTGCATTGCCTCCAGTTCATTGCGCCGGATCTTTAGTGTCGGCGTCATCATTCCATTGCCCACGGTCCATTCTTCGCGGGTGACCACGATCTTCCGGACCTGTTCGAAATTATCCAGGGTGACGTTGACGGCGGAAAGTGTGTCGGACAAGCTCTTGATGAGTGCCTCCTTCGGTTTGCTCCGACCTGCCTCAGACAGATTCACCAGCACAATGGGCTGGGGTATGCCCATCCCCACAACACAGGCCTGTTCGATGTCTTCTCCGGCCAGGAGCCTGAGTTCTATCGGCGCAGGAGAAATGTATTTTCCCTTGTCGGTCTTGAACTGGTCTTTGATCCTCCCGGTGATGTACAGATATCCATCGCGGTCATATTCCCCTTTGTCTCCGGTCAGCATATAGCCATCTTCGTCAAAGACCTCGGCCGTAAGGCCCGGCTCCTTGTAGTACCCGGCGAAATTCCCCGGGCTCTTCACGCAGATCTCTCCCTGTGGGCTGAACTTCACCTGAAGGCCGGGCAGTGGCTTTCCCACCGAACCGAACCGATTCGCCCCGGCCCGGTTGAAATGCGCGTAAACGCTGTCTTCCGTCATGCCATAGGCCTGGTAAATGGTGATCCCCATTCTTTCGTACCACTGAAGGAGGTCCAGGGATATGGGAGCTGCAGCACTCAGGATGATGCGGGCGCGGGAGAGTCCCAGTTTCTTTTTGACGGCCTTTCTGATCATCGAGTTGATGACTGGGATGGTCAACAGCAGATCCAGTTTTTGCTGTGAAAATCGTTTCAATATATTCTCCCGGAATTTTGTCCAGATCCGGGGGACAGCGAAGAAGGCGTCCGGTTGCACCGATTCCAGGTCACGGGCGAAAGTGCTCAGGGATTCCGAAAAAGAGGCGGTTCCGCCATTGAAGATCACGTTCATCTCTACCGCCAGTCGTTCGGCTACATGGCTGAGCGGCAGGTAGGAAAACATGTTCGGACGGCTGGGTACATTGAGGATGGGGGCAACCTGTCTGAATACCGTGTCGAACGTGCAGGCCTTGTGCATGACCCCCTTGGCGCGTCCGGTGGTTCCCGAAGTGTAGACGATGGTCAGGATATCTTCACAATGCCAGGTATGGACATCTTCCAGGGGAGGATATCTCTCCTGGATCTCCTCCCAGTTGTTTTGTTCCTGGATCCCGTAGGTCGAACATCCGATCCGAATGACCGATGCAGGAATGCCTTGTTTTTGTTCCTCGTAGTCATCCAGTTTACCGACAAAAATGGCACGGGTATCGCTGTGTTCCAGGATGTTTCGGATCGTGGAGGAGGTCAGAGTGGGATATATGGGGATCGATACACAGCCTGCCATCATGATGGCGATGTCTGCCATGATCCAGTGTGCGCAGTTCTTGGAGAGGATCGCTACATGATCTCCGGGCTCCAGATTACTGCCCGCCAGGGCGGTAGCCATCCGCCGGCACTCCTGTCCGGCTTCCGCCCATGTCCAGGTCTTCCAGCGGCCTTCCAGGGGCTGACGCAGAAATACGCTATCGGGCTGTTCTTTTTCCCAACGCAGGAAATGATCCAAAGGGCTCATGATGGAAAGGAATTGGGCATTGGTTTCTAATGAAACATTCATCAAACTGATCAGGTGTTCATGGGCTAACATGGCTGATGCGTTAATGCTCAGCATCCACAGCCGATCTCACAATATCCTATGCCTTCCTCGAAAGGGACAGGGAGTTCGTCATCTTCCATTGCCTCCCTGATGTCGATCACCCTGACATGATAGTGCAGATCCTTGCCGGCCAGCGGATGATTGGCGTCGAGTACGATTCCTTTTTCGGACACGGCTTTAACCTTGCCTTCCGTACCGTCGAAGATGCGGATCTGATCGCCCGGGCGGATCGTCTCGGGGGTATCCAGGTCTTCATGAGATATGGAAAGTACCAGCCCGGGTTCATGGTGTCCAAAAGCCCGTTCGCATGGGATCCAGCATTCAGCCTCTTCGTCCACCTTCATCCCTGAAAGATATTGTTCCAGCATGGGCAGTATCATACCGGCCCCATGTCTGTACACCTGGGGCGGTCCATGAAGATTGTCGGCCAGGATCTCTCCATGCTGATCTTTCAGCAGAATGTTCAGAGAAACGACCCGACCGGCAGAGATCTCTTTTTCGTTCATTTGACAGGCTCTGACATTTAGCGGGCATCCAACGGTCTTGCCGGATGCCCGCATTTCATATACACATATATCTTCCTTGAAAATGGAGGCACTTTTCGTCTGACGATGGGATCATCAGAGTTTCCAGCCTTCGCGGAATCTGGGTTGGAGCAATGCATTCGCCGCCTTGTCTCCCTTGAATTTCTCCCGTTTCGGATCCCAGTTGAGCGGCCTTTGTACTTCATAAGCGATGTTTGCCAGTGCACAGACGGAGTTGGAACGATGCCCAACCTCTGCATGACAGATCGGCTTGGTACCGCTCTTGCAGGCATTCAGCCAGTCGGCGTAATGATCGTCTGATGTGTACAGGCGGGTTTCACCGGGCTGAAGCGTCGCCGTGGCGATGTTCGCCGGGTTGCTGTCGAAGTAGTTCCGGGCGATGTCGATGCTGCCCTTTTCTCCGATGAAGCGCACCCCAAATCCGCGACCGAAGTCTACGTGTTTCATGATCACGCCATTGGCGTATTCCATTTCCAGACCACGCACGGCTTTGGGATCTGCAGGCGGAGTAAAACGCACCGGTCCCGTTTCATCCATTCCCAGGCCCCATTGTGCGATGTCGAACATATGCGCACCCCAGTCGGACAGGATCCCACCGGCGTATTCCCGATATTTTCTCCAGTTCGGGAAGATGTCCTTTTCCACCGGAGGGGAGAGTTCGGAATGGAAGGGGTGGTATGTGGCCGGGCCGACCCATCCTTCCCAATCCAGATGCGCGGGTTTGTTTTCAGAGCCCAGGGTGAAGGGCACTGCGGGATCTCCGACGTTTACCAGAACTTCCTTGATCTGGCCCAGATATCCGTTCCTGACCAATTCGCAGGCCGTCCGGAAGTTCTTCCAGGAGCGCTGCATGCTGCCGGTCTGCAATACGACTTTATTTTTATCAACGGCATCCACCAGTTTTCGGCCTTCCACGACAGTGCGGGTCAGGGGTTTCTCCAGGTAGATATGTTTGCGGGCTTCCGCGGCCCGGATCGCCTGATAGGCATGCCAGTGGTCGGGTGTGGCGATCACCACGCCGTCGATACCGGGTTCCGCCAGCAACGCACGATAGTCGGCAAACGACTTGAAACCGCTGGCGGGCGCCTTTCCTGATGCTTCAGCATATGCTTTTTCCGCCAGTGTCTTGAACAACTGGAGCTTGGTGGCATCTACATCTGAGCCGGCGAGGATGCGGACGGGTTGTTTTTTGAACTGGTTCAGCAGACCCCGGGCTTGCTTGCCGGTGCCGATGAATCCGAGCCCGAACATGTCGCTGGGGGCAGTGAAACCCCTGCCGATCACGTGTCTGGGAACGATGAAGAACGCGGCGGCAGCTGCGGATTGCTGGAGAAATTTCCTGCGGTCGTAACGGGTCATGGTCAATGCTTTTAAGAATGTTGAATATACGATTTAGTCAGGTATCCCCACACGGCTACCCACTGTTTTTTCAGGCCCAGGGCCCCAATTCCGTTAGTGCATGGAACAGGATATCGAGATCTTCCTGTGTATTGAAGGCATTGATCGAATATCGGATGTAAACATCCGTTCCCTGCCGCATGATCGGTACTTCGATCTTGTATTCACTGAATAATCGGCACTGCAGGACTTCGGGCTGGCCGGTCCTGATCGGAATGCTGACCATTTGTCCGAGCCAATCTTCATTGAGCGGACTGATGGGAAGCGTCCCCAGTAATGCGTGGAACCTGGGTGCGTTTTCCCGAACCATCTGACGACAGTGCGCGGAAATCTGCTCCCAGTCATGATTTCGCATGAAATCAATACAGTCTGGAATGGTCAGGAATGCCGAGAAATCCCGTGTCCCGTTCATCTGGTGGTGATCAAGGAAAAGGGAGTGAGAGGGCGCCGCGGCTTTGTAGCCCCAACTGACCACCAGCGGCTTCAGCATTGGCTGGACTTCTTTGCGGGCGAAGAGAAAAGAACAACCTTTGGGTGCCATCATCCATTTATGACAGGCACCTGTGTAGAAATCAGCCTGCAATGTGGACAGGTCCAGCGGGATATGCCCCGGGGCATGCGCCCCATCCACGAAGGTGATGATGCCCATCGCCCGAGCCCGGGCACAGGCTTCCTCCACCGGGAACCTCAGGGCCGTCGCACTGGTGATATGACTGATGAAAAGTACCCGGGTGCGCTCGGTTACACCGGCAAACAGATCCTGCAGGAAGGTTTCCCTGTCTGTCACCGGCAACCGGATGTGCTGACGCCGATAGATCGTGCCTTGCTTCTCGCAATGAAAATCCCAGGCCCTGTCGCAGGCGCCATATTCGATGTTCGTTGCCAGGATCTCATCGCCCGGGGACAATTCCAGACTAGCAGCTACGGTGTTGACGGCGTAGGAAGGATTGGTGACGAAAACAAGGTCATCCGGGTCGGCCACGTTCAGATAGCCTGCCAGGGCTTTTCTGGAGGCTCCCAGATATCCGAGACCATCGAAGGCAATGAACTGCACAGGTTCTGATTCCAGCAGTCGTTGCCACCTTTGATAGCTTTCGAAGACAGGCAGCGGCGTCGCTCCGAAGGAGCCGAAGTTGAGAAAATGAATATCAGGCCGCAGCAGAAATTGAGCACGCATCGGGTTCATGCGTACAAGTTAATACTTTCAGATTTGACATGGATAGACCCTTGGTCCTTCACTCAAATGCCTTCACCGATCCAGCGTCCGCTTCCATCCAACCCAATCGATTACACTACCTTTGCAGGCGTATATGAGAAAGCCCATTCCCCTCATCATCGTATTGGTTTCCGCCCTGTTGTTCATGCACTCGCTGGGAACGGTTCATCTGTTCGACTGGGATGAAATAAACTTAGCGGAATCTGCCCGGGAGATGATCGTCTCCGGGAATTACATGCAGGTTAAGATCAATTTTGAACCTTTCTGGGAGAAGCCGCCGGTATTCTTCTGGCTACAGGTGGTGTCGATGAAGATCTTTGGCATCAACGAATTCGCCGCCAGATTTCCCAATGCGATCTGTGGGATCCTGACCCTGCTCTCTCTTTTTCTGGTCGGCAGGAAACTCCACGGAGAACGCTTCGGTCTGTGGTGGACTTTATTATACGCCGCCAGTTTTCTGCCGCATCTGTATTTCAAGAGCGGGATCA
>VFQT010003275.1_pt1 | contig 15017 bp, 10 predicted proteins | sample 3512381 | NCBI WGS metagenome assembly VFQT01 (sample SAMN10412376, study PRJNA504923) | tailings metagenome | isolation source: Relicate 2 Philex TSF3 active mining site | place: Philippines: Tuba, Benguet | collected 2017-08-29 | reverse complement strand
GAAGCCGACGGGGGCGTGCAGATTACGGGCAGCCACAACCCGGGCGACCACAACGGCTTCAAGATGATGGTCGGCAAGCGGAGCCTCCACGGCGAGAGCATCGTTGCGCTAAAGCGCCTCATCGAGACTTCGGACTTCGAGACGGGCGCGGGTGAGCACACGCACCACGACCTGTTCTCGGCCTATGTCGCCGACATGGCGAGTCGCCTTGACCTCGGGCCCCATCTCAAGAGAGTCGCCATCGATGGCGGCAACGGCACGGGCGGCCCTCCGGCCAACGCGCTGCTCGAGGTGCTGAAGATCCCGACCGAGGCCCTTCACATCGAGATGGACGGCCGCTTTCCAAACCACCACCCCGACCCGACGGTCGAAGAGAACCTCGTCGACCTTCGGAATGCTGTCCTCGGGACGGTCTGTGACGTGGGGATCGCCTACGACGGCGACGCCGACCGCATCGGCGTCATCGACGATCGCGGCGAGGTCCTCTGGGGAGACCGCCTCCTCATCCTGCTCGCGCGCGAGGTGCTGAATCGCAAGCCGGGCTCGGCCATCGTCGGCGAGGTGAAGTGCTCGAAGACGCTGTTCTCGGACATCGCGCAGCGCGGCGGACGGCCGGTCATGAGCGCGGTCGGCCACTCGATCATCAAGGACCGGATGAAGGCCGAGCATGCGGCCCTCGCGGGCGAGATGTCGGGGCACATCTTTTACGAGGACCGCTGGTATGGCTTCGATGACGCGATCTATGTGACGGGCCGCCTGCTCGAGATCTTGAGCCATGACCCGCGGCCCCTCTCGCAGATCTTGTCGGATGTGCCGAGGACGTTTGTGACGCCGGAGATCCGGCTCGAGTGCCCCGACGAGACCAAGTTCGGCGTCGTCGAGCGTGCGATTTCGCACTATCGGGCGAATCACGAGGTGGTCGACATCGACGGGGCGCGCATCGACTTTGGCGATGGCTGGGGGCTCATCCGCGCGTCGAACACGCAGCCGGTCATCGTGTTGCGGGCCGAGGCGGACAGCGAGGCGGGGCTCGCGAGGATCCGGGCTGAGGTCGAGGGCTTCGTCGCGTCGTCGGCTGGACCTTCCGCGCACTGAGCCTGACGTCACCCCAAGCTGGCTCCAGGACGACCGCAAAGCGTACACACACCCGGTCGCCTCGTTCGATTCTGCGGCTTTTCGAGAACGCGATTGCCCTGGGGCTCGCTCTCAGTTCGAGGCGCCGCGTTTGAGGCCCTTCAGCCGAATCCAGTCGACAAGAAAACGCCAGTCATCTCGGGTGATTTCGTTAGCGAGCGTGCCGGTGATGGCGAAGCCGACGAGGATGACGAGGCTCTCGAGACCAAAGAGGAGCCCGGGCGAGTCGGTGATGACGAACTTCAGCGAGAAGGCGAGGGCGCTCGGGATCGCGGCGAGTCCGACGATTCTAAGATAGGCGAGGACGGGGAAGGTCTCGGACATCGGCCGATTCAGCGCGCGGGCGATGAAGTAGCAGTAGATCGCGACGGTCGGGACGAAGGCGATGACCGCGCCGAGCGGCGGTCCGAGGTAGCCGATGAGGAAGAGGAGGGGGACGCTGATGGCGGCGTTCGTGAGGATCGTGAGCGAGGCTGACCGGAGGACGTAGCCTGGCTGCCCCGCGGCGACCATGACGGAGGCAAAGGCGGTGACGCGCGCCATCGTGAGGATCGAGTAGCAGCGGAAGACCGGAGCGGCGCCGCTGTAGTCGGAGGTGAACGCGAGGGCGACGAACTCCTCGGCGCCGACGACGAAGGTTGCGCAGATGGGGACGACGATGAGCGAGACCTTCCGGATGGAGTGGCGCCAGAGGCGCAAGACCTCGCCGCTTTGGCCGCTCTCGATGAGCTTTGCAAAGCGCGGCAGGTAGACCGCGCCGATGGAGTAGGCGGTCGAGGTGACGAGAGGGATCTGCCAGGCACCCATGCGGTATTCCGCAAAGATGGCGGCCGACATGGTCGCCATGATGAGGTAGCTGTCGAGGCTCGCGTTCAGCACGTTGATGATGTCGGTCATGCCGAGCGGGATCGAGAAGCGGAAGAGGTGGCCGATGCCGATGCGGCGCTCGGGCTCGCCTGCGTTTCGGTAGAGGTGTCGCAGCCAGAAGAGGAGTGCGAGACTCTGGACGAGGCCGAAGATGAGGAGGCCCGACACCATGCCCGTGAGGCCCGCGCCAAGGGCTGCGGGGAGAAGCGTCGCGAGGAGCATGCCGAGGGCCTTCAAGACGCCGAACATGGCGGCCGCGCGGGGGCGCTGTTCGCTCAGCAGCACGTTCGGGATGACGCGCGAGGGCATGTCGAGGAGGGGGAAGAAGGCGAGCAGCGAGAGGGCCTCAGGGTCGGCGACGTCGAGCCCGGTGTGGGCGAGCGTCCACATGGCGAGCCCGCCGAGGACGCCGAGGCCGTGGGCGAGCCCGTAGACACGTGAGACGAGGGAGGCCCGGTCGGACAGGCCGCGGCCGCTGTTGAAATAGAGGACGGCTGGGGGAAAGCCCGCGGTCAGCACCATGGCGATGGTGTTGTAGACGAGCATCAGACCGGAGAAGGCGCCGACGTCGTCCTTGGTCAGCAGGCGAACGAGGAACCACGGCAGGATCGCCTGCGTGAGCGTCGTCCCGATCTGACCAAGGACGAGGATCCCTGCCTGGACCGCCTCGGAAGGAGGCTTCGCGGGGGTCTCAGCCTTTGCGGACAAGGCAGAACTGGCCGTTGCCGTAGGGCTCGAAGAAGACCGCGCGCCCGAGGCTGTGCAGCGTCGGGTGGTAGTCGGTCCGCTGGGCATCGTGGATGAGGAGGAGGCCGCCGGAGCGAAGCAGCTCGTAGCCCTGGCGGAGGCAATGGATGCGGGCGCGACCGTCGACGAGGACGAGGTCGAACTCGAGGCCGAGGGTCGCGGGCTTCTTTACGTAGGAGGCGAGGATGGTGGGGTCGTCCTCGCAGCGCTTCATCCAGGCGTGATAGGTCTTCTTGTCGCCGAACATCGGGGGCTCGGGGACGGTCGGGGGCTCGTGGTAGAGCGAGAGGCGGGGGCTCGGGATCGCTTCGCGGACGCGTTTGGCCCACTCGGCGTTGTGCTCGATCGAGACGACCTGCTCGACGAAGGGGTAGCGCTCGCAGAACTCGCGCGTGCTGCCGCCACAGCCCCACTCGAGGATGCGACGGGGCTGGGCAGCCTCCATGATGGCGATGAGCTGGGCGTGCTCGACGGGGTGCATGTAGACCCGGAGCGGACCCGAGGCCTCGGTGGCACCAGAGGGCTTGCGGAAGCGGCCGAGAATTCTCTTGAGCATGGGGTGTCCTTTCGGAAGACCGCTGAGGTCGGCGGGGCGCGGCTCGGTAGCACGCGGCATCGGCGACGTCGAGACGAGAGCGCAAGGGCGTCGGACGATGGCTGCCACTGCCGACGAGCCAGGTCCCGCGCGCGAGCGGTGTGTGAACTGGTGTGCGAAATAACACATCACGAAGGTTCGCTCGAAAGCCCGCAGATTCGGACGTTTTCTGGTGAAAAGGGAGATTCCTGGATTCCCGGTCGCGAATCCCATAAGAGGCCTCGTCCTTTGTCCTGGAGACCGCCCGCTATGCTTTCGACCCAAGTCTTCCGCTTCAGCAAGCGCATCAGCTACGCCACCGAGCCCGTGCTGGGCCGCGCACGTCGCATATGGAGCGGGAACGACTGCCGGACGCTGATGGAGAAGGCCCCGAAACTCGGGGAGGCGGTCGACCAGGCGCTGAGGTCCCATCGCAGCGCAGAGGAGCGCGCTCTGTTCCGCCAGATCGAGGGCATCCGGGAGCGTGCGCTCCGCTCGGACGAGGTCATCGAGCAGCTCGATTTCGGCGCGGGCAAGCCCGGCGAGACGCTCTCGGCCGAGGCGATGGCGGGCGGCCGCAAGCAGACGCGACGCGTCTCGTCGATGGTGCAGGCGAGCAAGTCTCCGTTCTGGGCGGGCTTCCTCTTTCGCATCGTGAGAAACCTCGGGATGCAGAACGGCATCGAGCTCGGGACCTGCCTTGGCCTGTCGGCCGCGTACCAGGCGGGGGCGATGAAGCTCAATGGCAAGGGCAAGCTCTACACCTTCGAGGGTGCGCCCGCGCTCGCCGACATCTCCGCCCGGCATCTCAACGAGCTCGGGCTCGACAACCACGTCAGCATCGTCCGGGGACGCTTCTCTGACACGCTGCCCGGCCATCTGCAGCGGCTCGCACCGTTTGATTACGTCTTTATCGATGGCCACCACGATGAGCACGCGACGGTCGACTACTTCGAGCAGATCCACCCCTACCTCGCGCCCGAAGCCATCGTCGTCTTCGACGATATCGCCTGGTCGCCTGGCATGGCGCGGGCCTGGCAGCGGCTCAAGGCGGATCCGCGGCTGCCCGTCGCGGTCGATCTCGGGCGCATTGGGATCACCCAGGTGGGCGTGCCGAACCCGGTCAAGGTCTCGCTGAGAGTTCGCTGAACCTCGGCACGGTCGGGGCGCACGCTCGCTGCTGGCAAAACCGGCTTTGGGCTTCGCCGGCATCCCCTCGAAAGACCGTGCAAAGCCACACGGTATGGGGGTGGGTCGTGTCTTCGCGCACAACCTTCTAGAATCGCTCGACAAAAACTTGGCTCGCCCATTGTCCGAGGGCTAACTTTCACTATCCTTGAACGAGTTCAGCTCCAAGGGTCCAGGAGCTGACCGAAATAGGAGCGCGTTTGGGTGAGTATCACCGAGAGACTCCGCGCGGAGTCTGGGCAGGTTTCCGGGCAGGAACCGGCACACACCTGAATGAGTCCTGCTGTTCGCGGGGGCTCTGATGCATGTCCTCGTCGTCGGCGGTGATGGTTTCATCGGGCGCTCGCTCACGGCAGCCCTCGCACGTCATGGGCACACCCTGACGGTGCTTGGGCGCGGCGACGCTGTCGGGGCCTCGAAGGCAGACGCTGTCATCTTTGCCCAGGGCCGCAAGACCAACAGTCTTCGCGAGCTCGTGTCGGTCCACGTCGACCTGACGATGGACCTCATCGACAAGATCGCGCCAACCCGCTGCATCTACCTCAGCACAGTCGATGTCTACGGGGACGCGAGCGAGCCTCAGAGCGAAGAAAGACCGACTGCACCTGAACTTCCGCTCGCAAGAATCAAGCTCGAGGCCGAGAAGGCCCTTGCGAAACGGTTCGAGGGGACGGATCGTCTCCTCACCATCGCGCGCCTCGGGACGGTCTACGGGCTCGGTCAAGGTGGTGAAGGCCCTGTGTGCGGGCTCGCGCGACCCTTCCTCGAGGGCCAATCCATTACCTCGGAGCGACTGTCGGACTCGATGGATCTCATCCACGTCGACGATGTCGTGACGCTTCTCCTGTGTGTCCTCGAACTCGCCTCGCCGCCGCCGATCCTAAACATCGCGAGCGGTCTCGAGACTTCGATCTTCGACCTCGCGACCCGCATCCGAGACCTGCTGTCCCTGAGGTTGCGCGAAGACATGAAGAACCTCGTGTCAGCACGTCAAGAAACGTTTCGGCCGCCACATCGGCAGAGGGTCTCGATCGCACGCGCGCTCGGTCTCGGTTGGGCGCCGACGATGAAGCTCGAGGAGGGGCTCACTGAGATCGTCCTCGACGGTTGTCGCACCTTCCCGAGAGAGCTTTAGACTCACCACTGATCATCGCGTTTGCGGACGGCTCGAAAGAGCTTGCCAGCGGCCTGGCATTCGCGGCGGGCCGCCTCTTCGAAGCCCTCCATCGACAGCTTCACATGGGTTGCAGCGGCGCGATAGGCGGCGCGCAGGACGGCGTTCTTGATGGAGCCACCCGAGAGTTCGAAGCTCTCGCCGAGGATGTCGAAGTCGACGTCGGGCTCGAGGGGGGCGCCCGAGGGGAGGAGCTGCTGCCAGATGGTCGCGCGCGTGGCGGCGTCGGGGAAGGGGAAGTTGACCTTGAACGAGAGGCGGCGCTCGAAGGCGTTGTCGATCGAGGTCTTGAGGTTGGTCGTGAGGATGACGAGGCCGTCGTAGCGCTCGATGAGTTGGAGGAGGACGTTGACCTCCATGTTGGCGAAGCGGTCGTTTGCCTGCTTGACCTCGACGCGTTTCGAAAAGAGCGAGTCGGCTTCGTCAAAGAGCAGGATCGACTGCGATCCGCGGGCCTCGGCAAAGACGCGCGTGAGGTTTTTTTCGGTCTCGCCGATGTACTTGCTGACGACGTTGGCGACGTTGACACGCATCAACGAGAGGCCGAGCTCTGCGGCGATGACCTCGGCAGAGAGTGTCTTGCCCGTGCCGGGCTCGCCATCGAAGAGGGCCGAGAGGCCACGGCCCTTGTTGAACTTGCGGCCGAAGCCCCAGTCGCGAAAGACGATCCCTTGCGCGGAGACGGCCTCGATGATCTCGACGACCTGGGTCTTGATGTCGGCTGGCAGGATGAGGTCGTTCAGGCGCAGGTCGGCGACGTCGCGATCGGCGTACTCGGCGAGGCGATGGCGGAGCTGGGACCAGGCGCCGTCGAGGAGGTCTCGCTGGGTGATTTGGATGTCGGTTTTGTCCTTGTTCTCGGGGGTATAGGCGCGACTTGCGGCCGCACCCGCGGCGAGCAGGACGGTGTTCTTGATGTAGCCACCCGAGAACTCGAAGCGACGGGCGAGGTAGGGGATGTCGACGTCGGGGGCGCGCGGGACGGAAGGAGGCAAATGGACTTGCCAAATGGCCTCGCGCATGGCGGGCGACGGGGTCTCGAACATCACGCGGTAGAGGATGCGACGGTCAAGCGCGTGGTCGAGGCTTTTCGGGACGTTGGTCGCGAGGATGCAGATCCCGTCGAAGCGCTCGAGGGCCTGGAGCAAGGACGGGAGATGGCCGCCGAAGCGGTTGTGGGCGGCAAAGAGGCCTTCACATTCGTCAAAGAAGAGGACCGCGCGCTGGAGGCGGGCTTCGCGAAGGAGGTTTTCGAGGTGCTGGTCGAAGGCTGCGCCCGCGCCAGCGAGCCGTGAGCTGTCGACGAGCAGGAGGCGGAGCGAGAGGTGGTGGGCGAGCGCGCGGGCGGTAAGCGTCTTGCCGGTTCCGGGGGCGCCAGAAAAGAGGAGGGTGACCCCGCGGCCATACGCGATGGTGCGGTCGAGACCCCAGTCGCGGAGCGCCTTGAGATAGGCGTCATGGAGCGCGACGAGCTCGAGGAGGCGGAGCTTGTCGTCGTGGGGCAGGATGACCTGGTCGAAGGTCTCGGTGGGCTCGAGGAGGCGTGAGAAGGCCTGCAGACTCTCGTCCTCGCCAGGTTGACCCATGAGGAGCGAGACGAGGCGGCCGGGGAGGCGCAGCTCGAGACCGAGGAAACCGTCGCCATCGGTCGAACCGCCGCGGCCGACGAGCAGCAGGTTGTGGGTGAGGAGGCGGCCATTGAGTGAGAAGGTCTGGCGACGGGCCATCCGCTCTTCGAAGGAGCCGCTGAGGAGGGTGAGCGCCGCGTCGATGTCGAGGGAGGCGCGATAGGCGCTGCCCTTGGCGCGGCCGAAGAGGGCGTTGAACGAGCCGTCGATGGCGGGGGCAAGGGCGAGCAGCAGGACGTCGCGTTCGAAGTCGTCGAGGCCGAAAGTCGCGGCGAGCTCGAGGAGTGCGGGCTTGAAGGTGGTCTTATTGAGCTGCGCTTCGTGCAGTGCGGATTTTTCGGCGAGCTCGGCGCTGACGGCTTCGAGGTCGAGCTCGGGCTCGGACATTGCGAGGACGGGGTCCTTCAGGGCGAGCCCCTGCGCCTCGCGCTCGCGAATGCGGAGTCGCGCTCGGAGCCTCAGGAGATCGAGGGCACGGCCGAGGAATTCGAGGTCGTTCGCGTAGCCTTGGGCGTCTTGTGCAGCGTCCATGGCTCGAGTTTAGCCGACTTCGGCCCCCTGTGGCGAGGCCGCCTGGGCGTGCATGTCTCGGCCTGCACCAGACCGCGAGAAAAAGAGGCTCGTCAAACCCCTGCCTCGAGCCGAATTTCGCGAGTGATTCCAGATGAGCCTTGCCCTGTTCCGGCGAGTCGTCCAAAGCTCGGCGGCGATGAACAGCCACACGTCGAGCCCTTTTGACACCATCGCTGCGATCGCCACGGCGACGGGCGGCGGGGTCGGGATCTTGCGGGTCTCAGGGCCCGCCGCACTGGAAATCGGGCGCCGCTGCTTTCGCACGAGATCGCAATCAGAAGCGGACTTCACGAGGCACCCGAGGCTTGCCCGCTTTGGCAGCTTCATCGACCCCGAGAGCCCCGATGAACCCCTCGACGACGGCCTCGCGCTCGCCTTTCATGGACCCCACTCGTTTACGGGCGAGGATGTCGTAGAGCTCCACCTCCATGGCGGCACGCTCCACCTCGCTCGCTGCCTCGCGGTCCTCCTGCGGCAGGGCGCCCGCCTCGCGGACCCCGGCGAATTCACGCGCCGCGCCTTCCTCGCGGGCAAGCTCGACCTCACCCAAGCGGAGGCCATCGCCGACCTCGTCTCGGCCCAGACCGACCTCGCCCTGAAACAGGCCCGCACCCAGCTCCAGGGCTCGCTCTCGCGGGAGATCGAAGGGCACCGCGAGGCCCTCCTCCACCTCCGCGCCCACCTCGAGGTGAACCTCGACTTCTCCGAGGAGGACATCCCCCTCATCGACCCCCTCGGACTCGCTGAGAAGGGCCGCACGCTCGGACTCGCTTTGGGGCATCTCGCCGAGACTTTCGTCAAGGGGCGACGCCTCCGCGAGGGCGCCCGCGTCGTCCTCGCGGGGCCCCCGAATGCCGGCAAGTCGAGCCTTTTCAACGCGCTCGCTGGCGAGGACCGCGCCATCGTCACGGCCATCCCGGGCACGACCCGCGACACCCTCGAAGAATCGCTCGATATTCGAGGAATCCCAGTCGTCCTCGTCGACACGGCCGGCCTTCGCGAGACCGATGACCTCGTCGAGCGCCTCGGCGTCGAGCGCACCCACCGCGCGGTGAGAGGCGCCGACCTCGTCTTGAGACTCGTCGGACCTGAGGACCCGGACGTCGAGACCGAACTCGAAGGGGAGCTCGTCGTCCATTCGAAGATCGATCTCCGGAGAGACCGCCCCGAAGGGCTCGCGATCTCGACATTGACCGGCGAGGGGCTCGAGGCTCTCAAAGAGGAGATCGCCGAGCGCCTCGGGCTCATCCCGAGAGAGGGCCTCGTCATCGTCCGCGAGCGTCAGTACGAGGCGCTCAAGGTCGCGAGTGATGCGTGTCTGAGAGCCGCCGACGGACTCTCGGAAGGGCTTTCGCCAGAGCTGCCCGCGGTCGACCTGCAGGACGCCATGGAGGCCCTCGACCGCCTCGTCGGCAAGACCACGATCGAGGACATGCTCGACCGCCTGTTCTCGACCTTCTGCATCGGCAAATGACGGTGGGTCATCGGCCCTCGCTGATCGCGACGATCAGCGGTCCTGGTTGGTCGCGCGGCAGTTCGACTTTGTCGCGGGATCGGTGTCGATGATGACGACATCGTCGCCTGTCAGCCACTTTTGAAGGGCCTGCTTGTAAGTCAATGGCGCACCCGACTCGTCCTTGACCGTCGCCCCATCGTACCAGTCGTCGCTCATCGTGCCGATGTGCTGCTTGCAGTTGGTCGCATAGATCCCGGGTGCGCGGACGATGTCGTCCTTTTCGGCGGCGGTCGTCGGGATGTCGGCAAGCCTCAGTAGGGCCTCGCGGACAGCGCTCGCCCAGACCTCAATCGTCGCCCCGAGAGAGATGAGTCCCTGTGAGGCGGTGGGGTCGCGGAGATCCTGGCGCTGGAAGAAGGGGGTCGTGATGTGGTCGAGCCTCATGCCGCTGCCAGAGCATCGCCAGGGTTCGTCAGACGGGTAGGAAGCGACGCAGGAGGCGTCGTAGAACGCGCGGGCAGGAAGATAGAAGTCGCGCTGGGTCTGCTCGAAGCGGGCGTTGGCCCCGTCCTGGACCTCCTCGGAGAACGCGTCGTTGTCCGGACCGAAGGCGTTGTCGAAGACACCTGCGACCTGAGCATCGGGGTAACGCTCAGCGACGTGATCGAGATGCTGGGAGGCCCCGACGGCACCCGCAGAGGCGCCCGTCCAGAGAATGACCTCGGCGTCGGCAAGCTTTGGCAGCTTGACGTCGCCGCTATCGGACGACGCGCCGGTATCGAGACGGTCGAGGAGGGCTTCGAGGATCTGATGGCCGCGCGCGTGCAGCGAGTAGACCTTGCCATCCGCGCCCGTGAGGTTGATCGCGTCCTGACCGAGCCACATGTCCGAGCTGCAGTAGTAGACGAAGACCTGGTTCCATTGGCCTGGCGCGTTTCCAGTCTCGCGCTTGAAGAGTCCCGGGGCGCCCATAGTCGGTTTGGCCCACCGCGAGCTCATCTTGGCGGCGTCGTAGAGCCCCTGTTCGCCGCACCAGCGGGCCTCGCACTCGTCGTGGCTAGCGCAGCCGCCTCCGCCCTGGAGATGGAAGACCCAGCGGTTCGTGTGGGCTTCCGAGGACGCGGCGCGAACGTAGGCGATGGCCGGTGAGCCATCGTTGCAGCGGGCGAGAGGCGCGTCGAGAGTGAGCTTCTGGAGGTCGGAGCCCGCGGGAGGTGACCAACGGAGGTTGTTCTCTTTGACGGGGCAGGTCTCGGCGAGGACCTCGGAGACGTTGGGCGCGAGCGACGGAGCAGCGTCCTGTGAAGTGTCTGGTGTGGCGTCGGAAGCGTCGACTTCACCGAGACCATCGTCGGGGGCAGAGGAGGTGTCGTTCGCGACGTCGGTGGACCGAGTGTCGTCGTTGTTCTGGGGGCGACGATCGTTCCCGCAGGCGGCTGCGATGAGAGAGAGTAACAGAGCGATGGGAGTGTGGCGCATGAGGGATTCCGGAAGCGAAGTGATGGTTTTCTCGATTTTCGAGAAATATCATTTGATATTGGAGTATCTTGAAAATCTTTATGTCGCTATCGACGACGCGTCACGACGAGGTGGCCCTTTGCGCGACGGTCGGGGTAGCCAAAGTAGTCGAAGGGCAGGGGGCGACGGGGCTGCTCGGCGTAGAGCGCGAAGAGGGCCTTTTGGCCTTCGTTCGACGAGGGGATGAAGGAGCCCGCGAAGGTGCCATAGACTTCCTGCGAGAAGCGGGACTTGTCGAGGTGCATGGGGTTGGGCCCCGTGGAATCGGAGACCATCCACGAGACATGGGTGAGGAGGAAGTCGCGGAAGGTCTTGAAGTTGCCCCACCAGAGGAGGTAGCTGGCGGCCTTGGTGATGGCGGCGATGGGGCCCTTCTGGGTCTTTTGCGTGAGGTGTTTCAGGATGCGGTCGTCTTTCGCGAGCTCGTCGTTGGCGAGGTTCGCCTGGAAGTGGCGATAGGTCTGAATCGGTGCATTTTGGGCGCCCTTCTTGCGGAAGCGGAGCTCGTAGCCAGCGAAGAGGTCGTTGAGCTTGCGGTTTCTGGCGGAGCCCTTGAGTCCCTCGGCGAGCTTGTCGGCGGCGGCGAGGTCGGAGGCCGTGAAGTAGTGAATCTGACCGTCGCGTTCGAGGCGGATCGAGCGGAGTCCGATGGGTTCGTAGCCGTGGACCTCGAGACCGACGAGGGCGAAGATGAGCTGGGAGGGTAGGGGGGTGCCCTTCAGGAGGGAGAGGTCGAGAGTGCGGGAGTGGTTGTATTTCACGAGGCGCGCCATGAACTTGCGATGCAGGCGCAGGTGCTTCATGAGCTCGTCGGGTGAGGTCCCAAGAAAGCTCCGCGGATCGCCGCCCGCCTCGAGGGAGATCGAGGTGATCTCCTCGAGGTTCGGGTAGACGACGAGGGCAGTCAGGAGATCGGCCCCACCGAAGGGGTAGACCACGGTCTTGGGGATGGTCTTCGGGACGAGCTGCTCGAAGAAGGGGCGGGCGGGTGTGACCCAGCGCTTCTCGTATTCGGAGAAGATCGCGTCAAGGTCCTTGCAGTGGCGTTCGACCGCCTTCGGGTCGAAGCGATCGGCCACCTTCTTGCCGTCACAGGCGGCGACCGAGGACAGGGCAGAGAGTGCCTCGCTGAACTCGATGGGCGCCTCGGCCCGCGCCCTCTCGGGGAGTGACCCTAGAATCGAGGTCGCAATGATGGTGAGAAAGAGCGAAGATGAGGCGTGCGTCATCGGGACTCCAGAAGATAGACGACCATGGGCTATCATCGCCCTTGACCGAGCGCAAAGACTGCCAGTGAGTCGAGCTGAAGTCAGGGGTTGGGTCCGAACGCACCCACGGATGTCCGCTTTATCCACAATAAATTGTGATCATTGTGGAAATCCTGGCTGGTCGATTGGGCTCGACCCCAGCTGGCTGGTCGATTGGGCTCGACCCCGGGATGTTCTCGGTGGAGATAGCGCTCGAGGAAGGTATGTCGGATCGCTGCACGTTGAATGACACGACTGGGGCTGGTGGAGGTGAGGCCTCACCTCTCGAGGTCGAGGCTCGGGCCTTTGCCGACCTCCGCGCGCGCGGGTCGATCATCGTTGACGTGCGTGACCTGAGCGAGTTCGAGGCGGGACACCTCGATGGTGCCATCCTGTTTCCGCTCTCGAGGCTCGAGTCCCTCCTTCGGGACGGTGGGCTCGAGGCTTCGGGTTTCCCTGCGCGCGACAGGTCCATCGGCCTCTACTGCGCGTCGGGGCGACGCAGTGCGAGAGCAGCGAGCGCGCTATACGACCGTGGCTATCGGGTGACGAGCCTCAAGGGCGGGCTCGATGCGTGGATGGGGTCCGGAAGACCGCTCTCGGAAGAGGGAAGGGGAGTGCTGCGGCCCCCGGAGGAGGCGCGCTATCGACGTCAGACGGTGCTTCCCGAACTCGGTCAAGCAGGGCAGGCGAAACTGCTAAATGGGCGGGTCCTCATCATCGGAGCAGGCGGTCTTGGGTCTCCGGTGGCACTCTATCTCGCAGCTGCCGGCGTTGGGACGATCGGACTCGTCGACGACGATGAGGTCGACCTCTCGAACCTACAGCGACAGATCTTGTATTCGGAGAGCGACGTCGGAAGGCCGAAAGCGGAGACGGCAGCATCGCTTCTCACCCGCATGAATGGCGGGGTGAAGGTCATCCCCCACGCGGTGAGGATCGGCAGCGAGAACGCCTCGAGCCTCGTCTCGGACTACGACGTCATCTGTGATTGCAGCGACAACTTCGAGACGCGCTATGCGGTCAACGCCGCGGCCGTAGCGCTCGGGAAGAGCGTCGTCCACGGCGCGATCCATCACTTCGATGGCGAGGTGTCCGTCTTTGGTGGCGACGGACCTTGTTATCGGTGCCTGCATCGGGAAGCCCCCGAGCGAGACCAGGCCCCCTCGTGTGCGGAGGCTGGCGTCATCGGCGCGATCTGCGGGGTCGTCGGGAGCCTTCAGGCGATGGAGGTCGTCAAACTCCTGACGGGAATCGGCGAGCCGTTGCGGGGTCGTCTGCTCTCAGTCGACCTGAGGACGACGCGCTTCTTGTCGCTGAAACTCAGGCGAGATCCAGCCTGTCCCTGTTGCAGTGGAGTCACTCTCCCGACCAAACGAATGGATGATGCACGAGAGTTTTGATCCGAGATGCCGCCATCCGATAAGGTGACGCCCGTGAGAGTCACCCTGCTAACCCTTCTGCCGCTCTGTCTGCTCGCCTCCGAGGCTCATGCGGACGAGTGCGGTGACGTGACCGAACATGGCCTCTGTCAGGATCCGAAGACGGTCGTCTTCTGTCACGATGGCAAGCTCGAGATGATGCGATGTCCTCTCGGTGAATTGTGCGCGAACGACGAGCGTTTCAGCGGTGCCGCGAGCTGCATCGGAGCCGAACACATGGGATGTGGACAGGTGACCGAGCTCGGCCTGTGTGTCGACGACACCCTGCTCTTCTGCAGCGAGGGAAGAGTCGAGGAGGTGAGCTGCCTCGAGGGTTCGAAGTGCGCGAGGATCTCGACCGATGAGGGCGTCGCGTACGACTGTGTCAACGAAGTCGGGACCGACGAGCCGGTCGAAGCTGATGGGGAGAACGTCGACGAGTCCGAGCCCATGACGGCGGGCGCGACGGCGAGCGAAGACGAGACGCCGATGCCATCGGTCGAGAAGGGGGGCGCTGGGCCCGCGTCGCGCTACCATGCAGGCGGTGGTGCCGGGTGTTCGGGTGGACCTTCAGGCCTTGTGTCCCTCGCGCTTTTAGCAGTCTCGAGAAGGAGACGCTGACATCGTCAGCGGGTCTTTGTCATCGCGATGACAAGGACCTGTACCTGATAGAGGGATAGCCCTCTCATTGCGCGAGGATACGCCCCTCTTCGACCTTCCAGTGACGCGCCTCGCCGACCCGGATCCAACGTCTGTCGGTCGTCGTGATAAAGACCTGCCCTCCGCCGAGATCGAGGCGCTTCATCAGCAGCGTATTGCGGCGCTCGTCGAGCTCGCTCGAGACGTCATCGAGGAGGAAGACGGGGAATACACCAAGGGCGTCTCCGATCCGCTCTAGCTCCGCGATTTTCAGCGCAAGGACGAAGGCGCGATGTTGCCCCTGGCTCGCATAGATGCGAGCTGCCTTGCCGCCGATCTGAAAGTCGAGATCGTCGGCATGGGGACCGACTCGCGTATAGCCGAGCCTCAGGTCGTTCTGGCGGGCGGAGGCGAGTTTCTCGGTGAGGCGCGAGACGAGCTCGGGCAGGGGGAAATGGGCGGCTTCGAGACCGCTTGTCTCGTGGAGGATCGCGCCTTCGAGTTCTCCCTCGGTAATCGCTGCGAAAGCTGCCTCGAAGCGTGGCCTGAAACCTTCGAGGAAATGATGTCGACGCTGCTCGATCACCGCACCACGGCGTGCGAGCTCTGCCTCAAAAGCCTCGATGAGTGGGATGTCTACGGGCTGATGCTGAAGTTTCGCATCCCTCAGCAGACGATTGCGGTGCTTCAATGCCTCCTGGTAGGCGCGCATCTCGACGAGGTGCTCGGGCCAGACGGCATAGGTGGCGCGATCGAGAAAGCGACGCCTCACCTCGGGAGGGCCTTTCGTGAGTTCGAGATCGTCGGGTCCGAAGGTCACGGCGTTGAGGTGGGCAAAGGAGGTCGGCAAG
>VFQT010003273.1_pt1 | contig 15017 bp, 14 predicted proteins | sample 3512381 | NCBI WGS metagenome assembly VFQT01 (sample SAMN10412376, study PRJNA504923) | tailings metagenome | isolation source: Relicate 2 Philex TSF3 active mining site | place: Philippines: Tuba, Benguet | collected 2017-08-29 | reverse complement strand
GGGTCGATGTCGGAACCCTTCAGGGCCTCACGCGATTCCTTTTGCTCGCCTTCTTCCGTTTCTGTTTGCCATTCCTGCCCTCCCTGCTGCCGATGGTCAGCTGGTTCAGGCCCACTGCAGCCTCAGGGCTATCCGCGGCGCTCTCTTGCCCCGCCAGTGAGCTCCCTCACTACCAGCAAGACCACGCCCTCGCGGCCTTTGAGCAGGGCGACTGGCTCGCTGAGCTGGAACTCCTGCAGCTCGCCAATGCTCTGCAGCGCAATGCCATTACCCGCGGCGGCTACGACGGCCACTCCTTTGATCTGATGTTCGCCATCGCCGATGTTCTGGAGAGCGATCACGGCTGGAGCTTTGAGCAATCCGATGCCTGGCTCGAGCGCATGGGGCTCTGGGAGGAGGAGTTCTGATTCCTCAGAGCGCGGCACTGGCACGAGCAAAAGCGGCCGCTGTATTGCTCGCCGAAGCCCACGGGTAACTGCGCAAATGAACCTCAAGCGAATGGCCCATGCTGTGGGCCATCGCGCCTGCATCAATCCCGCGGCGGTGGCCGCGCAGGCTGTAGGTGTGCCGGAAGCTGTAAGGAACAAGCCTTCGACCTTCCAGGCTTGCGGCGTCACGAACCTGCGCCCAGGCAGCCTGGCGATTCAGGTAGGTCCCGAACGAGTCACCGGCACCGTTGCCGCTTCGGAGCGGAGGAAGCTCGATCTCCCCTGCCTGCCAACGACTCAGAAGCTGCCAGTCGTTCAGGCCCCCCATGCCATCGAGGGGCAAAGGGAACACCCGACGCGCAGCGGTATCTCCGCCGCCAGATCGTTTCTGGTAGCTACACCACCAGTAAGCCTCGCCCGTGGTGCCGTCTGTTCGAACCGAGAGGTGAAGCAACTCGATCGGCCGCAGCCCGAGTTCCGCCAGCAGCTTCAGGGCATCGCACCAACGCTTGCCAGCGTCGTCAGTGGGCAGGGCCTCAAGGAGATCAAGGATCTGTTGATCTGTGGTGAATGGATCACCCTTTTGGATGCGGTTCACGGTCGCGTCCTTGCGGCCGACATGGCGCTTCAGGTCAGCCGGTGGGAGCCACAGGTCGGGAAAGCGTTCCCGCTGAACGCAGTGGTTCAGGAACTGGGCAAGGGACTGGGCACGGATCTGGCGCATCCGACTGCCCGGTGCCCAGTCGCGGATGCAGGCATCCAGAAGATCTGCCGGGTTCCCTGGGGGCTTACGCCCGTTGAGGAGCTCAACGGCCATCGAAACCACCGGCTCATAGGCGTGGTTCCAGGTGGCCTCCTTGATGTGGTTCCCGTGGTTGCGCTTCTGCTCCTGAAAACCGGCTGCCGCCTGGCGCCAGTTCAGAACGGTGCTCGGCGACTTGCCGTCAGCCAGCTCCGCCGCTGCGCGCAGGGTATGCCCGTCGCTCCAGTGGACGTAGATGTTGCGGATGCGCGTGTAGGCATCGCCGCGGGTAGCGCGGTCCCAGGCAAATGGAAGCGTGATGCTCTCCGCGGTCTCGCCACGGCGCCTGACCGTCAGTCGCACCTTTCCATAGTCTTCACGAACGGTCCAGCCGGTGGCAATTCCGCTCACCTCCTCACGGAAGAGAACCTCCCAGGCCTGTTGCCGTCTGACTTCTGGCACCGAAGACTTCCGCTCAAATCCCGCTCAAAACTAGCCAATCCGGGCCAGACAGGCCATGACAGCCTCCGCCAAATCCATTGCTATGACTGAGATCGCAGTTCTGGTCTCAACCCATGATCTGCTTTGGGAGCACTAGGTCGCAGGTTCGAATCCTGTCGCCCCGATTGACTTTTCAGGGATTGGCCAAGGGCCATGTGAGATGGCACGTGAGATGGCCGGCCTTCCGGGGCCCCCTCTCCCAGGCCCTCTTAGCCCTCGATTGATTGCGAAATCGCCTGTTGCGGAGACCTCTGGGCGCTGAGCGGCAGGCGCCTCAAGGCGCTTCGCGGAACGTCTTCCCTCAAATCTCTGAAGCTCTTCCAGCGATTGGATCTCGGGCACTGAAGTCCCCACCCGGCAGCGGGGCGCGATGGTGCCATGCGGCGCAAGGGCTGCGCGAGTCGGTGAGGCCGCTACGCGGTCACCGACCCTTGCGCTCGCATGTTGGCCTTGCTCCTCGCCGCCGCCGGGATGGGTGGCGAAGGTCACGCTTGCCGTGCTGCTCTCCCGCGGCTGCGGTGGCCTAAGGGCTGCTCACCGGCGGTAGCTGCCATAGGGGCCCCAGCGATTCTCTCGCAGCTGCGCGGCGGGGGCGGGTTGATTCGGCTCAGATCTGATGGTCTTGATTCTCAGCGAGCCGGGGCTCCTCTATGGAGCTCAGCTTTTCGTAGATCCATTGCATCGCAGTGGCTCTGCTGCCTCCAGAGTGCATCTGTACTGGTAGAATAAGGGTTGCGCCAAAGGCCCCGAGCCCATCGCCTGCGGCAACCTCATCCCCTGATCTCGCCATCAAAGCCGCGTATCTCTGAGCGGTTGTGATGCCCCGATCAGTTGTCATTTTTGGCAGCTGATTCCATGGTTATTTGTCATTCACTCGAACCACGCTCGGGCTGTGCTTATTCGCTTGTGATCGCGGCTGGTGGCGGCCGCGATCTGGCCTGGCCGCATCAGCGGGTCGCCGCTGAGCTGCTCGCCCGTAGCGGCGGCAGGCTGGTGCACCTGCTGCTCCATGGCGGTGCCCGCGGCGCCGATGCCGCCATCGGCCGAGCGGCCCATCAGCTGGGCTGGTCGTCTCTGGTGATGCCGGCCCAGTGGGAGCACCACGGCCGGGCCGCCGGGCCAATCCGCAATCGTGAGCTGCTCCAGCAGGCCATTGCCCGAGCAGTGGCTCACACCTCCCCCGGCTCGATCGCTTCGGTGCTGGTGGTGGCCTTCCCCGGCGGCGCAGGCACCGCCTCGCTGGTGCAGCAGGCCCGGAGCATGGCCCCCCATCTCGGTTGCGCAAGTCAGCCCATCGGCCGGGCTCTGGGCTGTTCCTGCCTCCGCCCGCTCCTGAAGCCTTCCGCCCTATTGGCGCTCCGTTCTGTCTCTGGTCCATTCATTCCCCACACCCTCATGGCTGTTCTCACCCCCATCCCCGCCTCCGCTGCTGTCCTGGAGTCGGCTCCCTCAGCGGCAGGTCCGGCCTGCTCTCTGGAGCGATCAGGCTCTCTCTGGCAGCTGGGCATCGAGGCCCAAGAGCTCACCACTGCCATCGGCCAGCTGGCTGAGCAGCTGGAAGGCGATGACCCCGAACAGCGCGCCTCAGCTCTGGCTGAGCTGGAGGCCGCCCTACTGGCAGAAGAGGGCAACAAGCAGGCTCTCTCAGCCAAGGCCGATGCCACCTGCTGGGTGATCGAGCACCTGCGCAGCCAGGCGGCCTACCGCCAGCAGCAGGCCAAGCGCCTCAGCGATCTAGCCCGCTCCGATGCAGGCCGCGCCGATGCCCTTGAGGAGTCGCTGATCTTTGTCCTCACCCAACTGCAGCCCAGCGCCAGCCGGTTCTCGTTCCCGAACCACGAGCTCAGCAGCCGCAAATCCACGGCCGTCGTGATCGACGACGAGCAGGCCCTCGATTCCGAATGGCTCGCCGTCACCACCACCAGCAAGCCCGACAAGGCCGCCATCAAGGAAGCCCTCAAGGCCGGCCGCCAGATCACCGGCGCCCAGCTCCTCTCCCGCCGCAGCTGGCGCATCCACTGAGGGGGGCAGAGCCCCCCGTCGACATGGGCTTGCTGCACGGGCGGGTCCACATCTCTCAAGACCGATCTCCAACCCTCCTCATCTCGGAGCACCGCCATGGCCCCCGCTGTCTTCTCCCCTGAGCAGATCTCTGCTCTCTCCGCACCCCTTGATCGCGCCAAGGTCCAGACCCGCAGCCAGGCTGGTCGCTCCCTGGCCTACCTGGAGGGCTGGCAAGCCATCGCGGAGGCGAATCGAATCTTTGGCTTCGATGGCTGGCAGCGCGAAACCATCGCCGTGCAGTGCGTCGCTGAGCGGGAACGCACCCTGGGCAGCGGCAACCGCGCCGGCTGGGGCGTCACCTACACCGCTCGCGTTCGCATCCGCGTCGGCGGGGTGATCCGCGAGGGCAGCGGCGCCGGTCACGGCATCGACGCCGACCTGGGCCAGGCCCATGAGTCCGCCCTCAAGGAGGCCGAGACCGACGCCATGAAGCGGGCGCTGATGACCTTCGGGAATCCCTTTGGGCTGGCGCTCTACGACAAGCAGCAGCGGGAGGTCACCAGCTCAACTGCTCCCACGTCAGCCCGCCAAGCACCGGCTTCTCAGCGCAACAGCGCTGCTGCCGAGACAACGGCACAGGTAGGCCTGGAGCCCCTCGATCCGGCCACCATTCAGCAGATTCTTGCCACGGTGCGGGGGCTGCCTCGCCCGGAGCTGGAGGGCTTCACCAAGGCGTTCCGCAAGCGATTTCAGGTGCCGGCTGATGCCCCCTCGATCGCCGATCGGATCTGCCAGCGGCGGCACCACGAATGGATCGAAGCGTTTCTGGTGTCGCACCGATCGGTGCGCCCTGCTGACCAGCATCGATCGGTGAGCCCTGCTCAGCAGCGGCAGGCAGTGGCGGCCTGAGCCACAGCGCTGCAGCAGCCAACGCAGCAGCGAGAGGCCAATGATCAGCCCGATGCCGGTGTTCCAGAGCCAGGTCGGGCGCTCGGCCAATCGCTGCAGCCGGGGCGGCAGCCGATCGCCCCACTGCTGCAGCGACAGCACCGCCAGCAGCAGCAACAGCACGGGGATGCCAATGGCCAGAACGGGTTCGCGGAGCATCGACACGCCTCCTTTGCCTGAAACGTATTCAGGCTCGAGGGATGCCACCGCCAACCCCAACAACGCGTACTAGTACAGACGTACACATCTGGAGTTGGTCGTGGATGTTCCCTCGTCTCGGCCTGTGGCCCTGGCCGCCAGGCTTGAAACCCCAATCGAGGAGTGGCCTTATCTCGGCAGCGAGGTGCTGGTGAAGACCCGCAGCCGCAAGGTCTGCATGACCTGCCACTTTTTCCGGTATCACCCTGGGCCCGAGTGCATCCCTCTGCTCAGCTGCCATCTGCATCAGGGGCTGATCGCCCATGGCGAGCACCTCGCCACTAGCTGCACCGGCTGCACAGAAGACAGCCATCACCAGCGGGGCTGGGCGCCGGAGTTGGCGTGAGCGGTGCTGCTCTCTTCCACCCTGCATGGTGTCGTGCCTTCGCCTCCCGAGCTGTTCCGGCAGGGCCACGATGCCGCTGATGACGGCGCAGTCCCTGGGCAGCTGGGCTTCGTCGCCTGGGCGGTACTTACCGGTCTGAACGAGCAGGGCAGCAAGGCCTGAGGCTGCGGCGCCGCACACGTTGGCCTCCACGACGTCGCCCACCATCAGGCAGGCTCAGGCACCAGGCTGGTTGCTCATCTCCTTGCTGTTCACCCCTTCCACCCGATCGCAGAGTTCGCGGAACTGGCAGTTGCGGCAGTAGCCGAGGTTCTCCGTCAGCGGAAACGACTCTTTACCCAGGGGGATGTTGCGCTCTGGATCGCGGCAGAGGCTCTCCATCTCCTGGATCTCGGCCGCCACTTCCGCTGCCAGGCCCTGCAGATCAGCCGCCGTGGGCCGCTTTTCGATCTCCGCGTAGCCGTTCTGCAGGTAGGCCGCCACGCAGCGGATCCTCTCGGCCGGCAGCTTGAGGTGGTCTTCCGCCCAGGCCGCGTAGCCCAGCAGCTGGCGCAGATGCTTGGCCGGATCCTGGCGGCCACTCTTCCAATCGAGGATCATCACCTCCCCGTCCAGCTCAAAGAGGCAGTCGACCTTCGCGTAGATCTTCATCCCCTGCAGCCGGGCTTCCCCAAAGCCCGGTGGCTCGATCAGATAACGCGGATCGTCCTGGAGCACCTCCTTCAGCCAGCGGTAGCGCTCACTGGCCAGCAGCTGCTCCAGGCAGGCCAGCACCGGCTCCTGCAGTTCAGCGGCATCAGGAGCCGAGCGCTGGCGGTAGTGCACCTCCATGAGCTCGGTGCCGGCGAGCAGGCCTGTGATGGTCTGCCGCACGTGGCGCTCGAACCGCTCCCGATCGATCTCTGCCGTGGTGCGCAGCAGCCGTTTAAGCAGGGCGGCCAGCACTTGGTGCACCGCCTCCCCGGTCGTCATCGGGATGCTGCTCAGGCCTTTGAGCCGCTGGATCAGCACTGGCAACAGTTCGTTGTCATAGCGGCCGTAGTACTGGAAGAAGTAGCGCCGGCGGCAGCTGCGGAAGGTTTCCGAGCGCGTCGACGACCAGCCCAGCTGCGGCGTATAGGGGTAATCCGGCAGGGTGATCGCAGGCACCGACCTCGGGCTCCTCGCAGGGCTGGGCGCAGTCTGCACCGCATGTCGCCACGCCCAGTGGGGTCTGCCTGTGCCGATGAAGTCCCCAGCGCTGATACCTCCCTGAAGTGGTGGAGGGAGGCTCATGCCAGAGGGTTGAAATCAGATTGACCCCGGACTTCAGCCTGTCGCCAGCCAGCCTTTGAAGGCGGCCAGGCGTGAAGCCTCCTGCACGGCCGCGATGCAGCGCTGGGCGCGGCGTTTGGCATCGTTCTGGCCCTGGGCCCGCAGCAGGTAGGCCTCCATCGCCTCCGGTGTTTCGATCAGCGCCAGCAGGCCAGCCGTTCGCGCGGAAAGGGAGCCATCGGCGAGTAAACGGCTCACCAGGCCGTGCTCCCACAGCCGCTCCCCGGTGGATCCGGGGGCGAACAGCTCCCGGTGCAGAACCTCAAGCAGCGACTGCTTGAGGGCCTCCAGCTGACCAGGCCGCAGCCGGCGGCTGTTGGGCAGGCCCGCCGCAGGTCCAGCCGGGAGCGCAGCGGGGCGATCGGGGTTGTGCTCCACGCTCCAGCTCAGGCCGGTGCCCGGCAATCCGATGGTGGTGCGGGCGCCACCGCTGCGGCTCACCGGGATGTTGAAGGAGGCACCGCGCCCTCCCACCGAGATCGAGCTCAGACCCCCCTTGGCAAAGTTGAAGCGCAGCGGCCCCAGGCGGGCGGAGCGGCGGAAACGGAAGCCCATGGCGATCAGCGGTTTTTGACGCAGTAGCTGCCGGAGCTGAACCAGCCCAGCGGGCAGGAGTTGCCGGCCTTCTGAATCGCCTCGCGATCGTTGCTGGGGCTGCTGAGACAGTAGTGACCCGAGGAATAGAACCCCAGCGGGCAGCTGGTGCCGCTTTTCTCGATCGCCCCGCGGGTGTTGCCGCTGCTGCTTGGCACGCAGTAACTGCCGGAGCTGTAGTAGCCGAGCGGGCACCCTCCCACTTTCGGGAGGGGGCGTACGGGTTGTTGGGCAACGGCTGCTGTCGGCAGAAACAGCAGCAGCGTTGCCAGATGGAATGCAGCACGCATGACTCACTCCACTCGGAAGGTCACGGCCATCACAGCCGTGATGTCCTTGTCGATGGTGCGGGTGTCATAGGAGCCGGTGTCGCTGGCCTCGGTGGAATTGGGAGCGGTGATCTGGAACGTGCCGGTATCGGCGTTGGTAATGGCGCCGATGCCGGCACCGGCTTCCCAGGCAATGGCGCGGGCCCTAGCGCGAGCATCTTTGGTGGCCTTGGCCAGCATGTCGACGCGCTTTTCGGCGAGCTTGGTGAAGGTGTAGGCCGGCGCATTGATCGTGAGCGGTACGCCTTTGCCAATCAGCTGCCCGATCTGGCCTGAGATTTTGTAGATCTTGTCGACGTTCCAGCTGCCGATCAGGATCGCCTGCTTGGTGGTCCAAGTGGTGGAGCGCAGTTCACCGGTGCGGGGATCACGAACCTCCTCCTTCTCCGATTTCACCGAATCGAGCTCCATCTCATCGGGCTCAATGCCTTGGGCCTTGAGGAAGGCAACGGTCTTCTCCACCGCTGGCTGCAGGCCCTGATAGGAAGCCTGCTGGGTGGGGCCGCTCTGCGTCACCTCGACCGACCAGTCGACGTAGTCGGAGGTGATCCGTTCGGTGCTAGCTCCGGTCACCGTGATGGTGTCGTTGGTATGACGGATGCCTTTCACAAGAACACCACTGGCTGTTGAGAGGCCAAGGCCGAGCACCGCCATGGCAAACACCAGCGGCGGGGTGCGCTTGAGAACAGCCCAGCCGGTTGCCGACCAGCTCTCGAGCTGCCGGCGGCTGGGGATCCAACGAAGCGGGCCGTTCTGGCGAGGGTCGCGCGGGGTCAAGGCTGGGGGGATCAGATCTCCAAAACCTATTGATCGAATCGGGCGTTGGCCCGTGAGTTCGTGCGAATGACCCACCGGCCATTGATCCCGCGATGAAGTGGAGCTGTAGAAACCCTGCGGGTGCTTCCATCAGCGGTGCAGAGGCGGTAAACAGCAAGAACCGGAGGCCGCCGATGCCCGGTTACTGCGACCGCCAGCCGATGCAGGTTTCACGCACTGCGGTGTAGGGCATGCCAATCCCTGCCTTCGATCGCTTTGGCCTGCTGCCCAGTGGCATTCACGAGTGCACCATCAAGGAGGTTGGGGTGGACCTGGCTTGGAACGAGGACCGCCGGCGGCTCACAGCCCAGCTGCAGGAATTCATCGCCGTTGAGTTGATACCTCGCTTTGCCGTGGTCCCTCCCGTTGTCCTGGATGGCAGTTATGTGAGCAAGAAGGCCAGCCCGAGCAACATCAACCTCGTGCTGGAGCTGAGCGACCTCCCTGATGCCGACCAGTGGGAAGGCCAGATGCTCTTTCAGGGGAGAGCCGAGCTGTTCCGCAGCTACCAGATCGACATGCTCCCTGGCCTGAAGGGGCTCAAGCAGGACTTCGTGGATCTGCTGCAGACCGTGCGCCCACAGACAGCCTTCGAGAAGGGGTTGCACCACGGCCACCGCAAGGGCGTGCTGAGGTTGATCTGATGGCCAGCTGGATCAACGCGATAGAGGCCAAGGCCCGGATCATTCACCAGGAGCTTCAGGCCGCTCGGGAACTGGCCAGGCGCATGGGGCAGGAACCCGAGGAAATCACCAGTGCCTACCTGGAGATGCTGGCCAAGCTCTACCGCGAGGACTTCTCCTATGCCCTGCTGGCCGACAACGCGGATCTGATCGCCCGCTACCGGGGCCCTGGTGTCGCCCATCGAGAGCCGCCGGTATCGCTGGTCACGTCGGTGTTCGGAAAGCTCCGCGACGAGATCCAGAAGGTGGCCAAGGCGATTGCTGGAATGGAAGAAAAGAAGGTGCGCTGGCCGGCCGATCTGGACCCCCAGCTGGCGGGGGTGACCTACGGCAGCCTGGTGGTGGGCATGCGGGTGCCTCGCCCTGGAGATGTGGGTGCCGACGGCCAGGCGGTGCTGCCTGGGGTGAGCGATGACCTCTATCGGGCGGTGCAGACGGCAGTGCAGAGCCTGCCGGCGATTCCACGCCTGATTCAGGACGACGAGATCAGTGAGGCGATCTATGAGCAATTCCCCGACCCTGCCGTGCGCGACACGGTGATGGTGGCGGCCAGGCGCCTGGCACCCTCGGCCCAGAACAAGGCGATCAGCGAATTGTTCCTCAGCGGCCCGCAGCCCGATGACGATCTGGGCCCGGTTCAGGCCCTCACCAAGCAGAGCCGCCAGATCCTTGGCCGGAGCCTCAACACCCTCAGCAACCGCCGGCTCAAAAGCAACGGAGAGTTCGAAGGCGTGGTACGCGAGGTGGACCTCGATGCCCGCCGCTTTGAGATCCGGGGCCGGGGGGCCAGCAGCGGCATGCGCTGCATCTATGAGCCCCTCTACGACGGCGACGTCATTGGCCTGCTCAATGCCGCCGTGCGTGTGAAGGGCAGCTACGAAGCCGCAGCGGATGAGCAGCCCAGGCTGGTCCGGGTGGAGCAGATCACGGTGACCAGAAGGCCGGATCAGCAGCTCGAGCTGGAGGTCGAGTAACCAGTTCATGCATAGCCCTGCTCCACATGCGCGGGCAAATGGCGTGGCTGGCAGCCCTGAGGATGCAGGTGTTGCCGATCACAGCTGACGCCAAGCTGCTGGCGCTGCCGGAGCCGGCAGCATTTGGTGATTCGCACGAGAAGCAGTCCAAGGGATCTGATCGCCGAGGAGCATGACCGGGAGTCCATCCCGTCCGCCATGACCCCCGAACAGCTGGATCAGATTGCCGAAACCGTGCGCAACAACCTGCTGAACCATCTCGATCGCGAAGTCGATCGCGCCATGCACCAGCTGGGCATCACAGACGAGATCAGCGACGACGAGTGGCAATCGCTGGTGGACCTGATCCTTGGCTGAACCTGCCGCAGCGACTCCTCAGGCGTCTGCTCTAGATCCCGCGCTTCAGCCTCTCTTGGATCCAGTTGGGATCACGGCGGCAATCCAGAACTGCGTAGATGTCAATTGAGCTCTCCTCAACGCGGTAGTAGAGGGCGAAAGGGAAGCGTTTGATCAGCAGCCGGTGAAACCCGTCCACCTCGAGATGGATCCCGACATAGGAGGGCAGCTGGCGTACGTCCGCTTCAATGGCGCCGAGGAAGCGATCACCAAGACCAGGCGCCTGACGTTCGTAGAAGAGCCAGCCGTTACGGAGATCCTCTTTGGCGCCGTCAAGGAGCCTGATGTCCACGCAGTTCCGCCCTCAACTCACCCATGGCGGCATCCCAGCTCTGGAAGCCAGCCTTGCCTTGAAGCACCTGCTCACGCCTGTTGCGAAGCACGTCGCTATGCCAGCGGGGCGACGGCAGCCCGGCGGGATTGCTGGAGAGATCTGCCCAAAGCAGTTCCATCGCCTGGAGCTTGTCGTCGACGCTCATCTGGGCCAGTGGGAGATCCACCCCCATCACCAACGCCCCCATCGATGTGATGGCGCAACTCTAGGTGCGCTGGCAATAGGGCGATGGTCATCGATGCGGAGCGGCAGCCAGGCAGCCACACCGTTTGGTGATTCGCGGGAGGAGCGGGCCAAGGAGCTCCAGCACTGGCAAAGGTGGATGACAGCGCAAGACCCCCATGCTTGATCCCGATCACCAGCAGCGCCTGCTCGCCGATCTCCACCAGTTCGCGGTTCCCCGCCATGCCCGCTGGGATCCTCTGGGGCTGCTGGGCGTCCGCGATGCCGTGCGCCAGAGGCTGAGCGCCCTGGGCCCACTGGAAGAGCACCACTTCGGCAGCGGCAGCGATGCGGGCACCAACCTGATCCTGCGGCTGCCCGGCCGCGAGCCGCAGCGGCGGCCGCTGCTGGTGGGCGCCCACTACGACGGCCCACTGCACTCGCCCGGTGCAGACGACAACGCCAGCGGCCTGGTGGCCCTGCTGGAGCTGGCCCGCCGCTGGGCGGCCGATCCGCTACGGCGCCCGGTGTGGCTGGTGGCGTTCGATCAGGAGGAGTGGGGCATGGTGGGCAGCGCTGCGCTGGCGGCCCAGCTGAAGCAAGCCGGCCAACCCCTGAAGCTGATGGTGAGCCTGGAAATGCTGGCTTACACCAGCCCCAGCCAGGACTATCCCCATTCGGCGATGCGGGCGGTGTACGGCGATCGCGGCGACTTCATTGCCCTGGTAGCCAACGCCAGCGCCGGCCTGCTGCTGCCCGGGCTGGCCCGAACGATGGGGCGACACATGCCCACCAAGGTGCTGCCGGTGCCCAACGGCGGCCGGGGCATTCCCGATGTGCGCCTGAGCGACCACAGCCCGTTCTGGGATCAGGGCTACGACGCGCTGATGGTGACCGACACCTCGTTTATGCGGAATCCGCATTACCACCAGATGAGCGACACGGTGGAGACTCTGGATCTGCCGTTCTTCTGCGGGGTGGTGGAGGGGCTGGCTGAGGCACTGGGGAGGGCGTAGCGACAGAAGCCGCACGCCCATTCGCGGCGACACGAGGCCAACTATGCACCAGGCGCATAAATCCCAGTGCTGGCAACCATTTCGGGCGCTCAAGACGAGCTGACGAATCGCGTGCGATCCAACAAACTGCTCATCAGAGCCATGACCCCTTGGGCATTGCTGGTATGGCCCGATCGCATGCCTGACAGCCCTCCCCACCAGCCCATGCCCCATACCCTGCCCGAATCACTGGCGATCCCATCCCAAGGCTGCGTCGTCCAGTGCCGCAGCCACCGCTGGCTGGTGGAGGAGGTGGAGCCGCCCGAGCACCCCGAGGGCGACACGGTCGTTCGGATGGCGTGTCTCGACGACGACGCCAACGGCCAACGTCTGGAGGTGTTCTGGGAGCGGGAGGTGGATGCTCTGGTTCTGGGCGAAACCACCTGGGACACGGTGGGTCAAAGGGGCTTCGACGACCCGCAGGTGTTCGGCAGCTACCTGAACACCCTGCGCTGGAACTGCGTCACTAGCACCGATCCGGGCCTGTTCCAGGCGCCGCTGCGGGCGGGGATCGACGTGAAGCCCTACCAGCTCGAACCGCTGCGCAAGGCGCTGCGCATGCCGCGGGTGAGTCTGTTCATCGCCGATGACGTGGGTCTGGGCAAGACGATCGAGGCCGGGCTGATCATGCGCGAGCTGCTGCTGCGCCAGAAGGTGCACCGGGTGGTGGTGGTGGCGCCGCCGTCGGTGGTGCTGCAGTGGAAGGGGGAGATGGAGAGCCGCTTCGGGCTGAGTTTTGCCGTGATGGACCGGCAGTACATCACCGAGATGCGCCGGCAGCGGGGCTGGGGCATCAACCCGTGGGCTACCCACACCCGTTTCATCATCAGCCAGGCGCTGGTGCGCGATGAGGCCTATGCCGGCCCGCTGCGCGACTGGCTTGGCGATGAGGGCAAGCAGGCGCTGCTGATCCTCGATGAAGCCCACAATGCGGCGCCGGCCAGTGGCTCCAAGTTTGCGATCGACTCCAAGCTCACCCGGGCCATTCGCGATCAGGCGGGGCGGTTCGAGCACAAGCTTTTCCTTTCAGCCACCCCCCACAACGGCCACAGCAACAGCTTCTCGGCCCTGCTGGAGATCCTCGATCCCACCCGCTTCTGCCGCGGCGTTCCCGTGCGCAAAGTGGATCTCGAAGATGTGATGGTGCGGCGCCTCAAAGAGGATCTGCGCCAGATCAAGGTGCAGCTGCCGGAACGACTGGTGGTGCCGGAGGTGATCGATGGTCTGCCGCCGGAGACCCCGGAGATCAAGCTGGCTGAGCTGCTCAGCCGCTACCGGGAGCTGCGCAATCAGCGGCTGGTGAGCGCCGGAAAGCGCGAGCGGGCGGCCGAAAACCTGGTGATCTCCAACCTGCAGAAGCGGCTGCTGAGCTCGATCGCGGCTTTTGATCGCACCCTGCGAGTGCACATGAACACCCTGGAGAAACGGGCCGCCAAGGCGGGCAAACAGCGCCAGGTGAGGCTGGAGGCTCTCGATCTCCTGCACGATTCGATCGATGGCGACGACGATCGCGCCGAGATCGAGGAGCAGGAGCTGCTGCAGGAGGCCGATGCCCAGCACGAGGCGGCGGTGCGCTCGGCCCTGGAGGCGAGCGAGGAGGAATGGACGCTGCTCCGCCAGATGCAGACGATCGCCGAAGCAGCCCGCTACGAGGCCGACAGCCGCGTGCAGCGCCTTGAGCAGCTGATCCGCCAGCACCTCTGCCCCCGCCTGGGGCAGCCAGGTGCGGAATGGGCAGGCGAGCGCCTGCTGATCTTCACCGAATACGCCGACACCAAGGACTGGCTGGAGCGCCGCGTGCGCGAGCTGATCGCCGGCAGCGACCAGGCCGAAGCCCGCATCGCAACCTTCCACGGTGGCATCGGCGATGAACGGCGCGAAGCGATCAAACGCAGCTTCAACAGCCCGCCGGAGCTCGATCCGCTGCGGATCCTGATCGCCACCGACGCGGCGCGCGAGGGGGTGAACCTGCAGAACCACTGCAAACGTCTGGTTCACTTCGATGTGCCCTGGAATCCGGGCCGCATGGAGCAGCGCAACGGCCGCATCGACCGCACCCTGCAGCGCGCGCCCCAGGTGTACTGCCACTACTTCGTGCTGCCCCAGCGCCCGGAAGATACGGTGCTCGACACGGTGGTGCGCAAGACCGACCAGATCCGCAGCGAACTGGGCTGCCTGCCGCCGGTGGTGATCCGCAAGCTCAACGACCTGCTGGCCAAGGGCATCAACCCCACCGCCCTGGCCGCCACCCTGGCCGAAGTGGAAGGGCTGGATCAGGAAGAGGCGTTCCGGCGAACGAGAGCGCTGCTGGATGAGGAACTGGAAGGGAGCCGTGAGCGCAAAGAAGAGCTCGTCAACCAGGTGGGCAAATTGGAGCGTGCGCTGGATCGCTCCACCAAGTGGTTGAACTTCAGCCGCGCTCAGTTCCGCTATGCCCTCAACACCAGCCTGCGGCTGAGCGGAGACCATCAGGGCGACAAGCGCCTGGCGTTGATCCCGCGGGATGCCAGCCAGGCCGCCCAGGATCCCGATCGGGCCATCTGGGAGTTCCCCAGCGCTGAGCAGTTGCCCGGTGGCGAAGCCGCCTGGGGCGATGTGCTCGATGCGCTGCGGCCGCCTCGCCAGCCGGGCCAGAAGCTGTGGCAGTGGCGCAAGGAGACCCAGCTGCAGCCGGTGGTGTTCCAGGACCCGCAGGAGGTGAATGCCGATCGAGTGCACCTGCACCTGGAGCACCCGCTGGTGATGCGGCTGCTCAACCGCTTCCTGATGCGCGGCTTCCAGAGCGATGCCCTCAGCCGCGCCGCAGTGCTGGGAACGGCCGACGACACCGCCAAGCTGATCGTGCTGGCCCGGCTCAGCCTCTATGGCCACGGCGCCGCGCGGCTGCACGATGAAGTGCTGGCCGTGGTGGCCGAGTGGGATCCAGCGGATCCAAACCGCCGACTGCGCAAGCTCAGCGTGGAGAAGAGCGATCGGATAATGAAAGAGCTGGAAGCCTCCCTCCAGCAGCAGCTCGTGGCACCGGAAGCGGCAGCGGCTGCCTTACAGCAGAATCTGGCGGCGGATGTGGGCCAGCTGCGCGAAGCCCTCGATCGGGTGGTGGAGGAGCGCCGCCAGGACGCCGCCCAGAAGCTGGCAAAACGGGCCGACGACGAGGTGGCCCGGTTTGTGCGGGTGCTGGAGGAGCAACGCA
>VFQT010003271.1_pt1 | contig 15025 bp, 12 predicted proteins | sample 3512381 | NCBI WGS metagenome assembly VFQT01 (sample SAMN10412376, study PRJNA504923) | tailings metagenome | isolation source: Relicate 2 Philex TSF3 active mining site | place: Philippines: Tuba, Benguet | collected 2017-08-29 | reverse complement strand
TGGTTATGAGATCTCGCTCACGGGTGCTCAGGAAGAACAAGCTGAGAGTGTCGAATTTCTCGGTTTTGCCTTTGCTGTCTCTGCGATGTTGATCCTGTTGATCATGGTAACGCAGTTCAACTCGATCCGCAAGCCGCTCTTCATCATGGTCACCGTGGTGTTTAGCTTGATTGGAGTTCTTCTTGGCTTCATCATCTTCCGGATGACGTTCTCCGTTGCGATTACTGGTGTGGGTATCGTAGCGCTCGCAGGTATTGTTGTACGCAATGGTATTGTACTGGTTGACTTCACGGATGTGCTTCGAAATCAGGGATACCGCATTCGTCGTGCCATCGTCGAAGGCGGCGCGATCCGCTTCAATCCAGTCATCTTGACAGCAGCCTCAACAATCTCGGGCCTTGTGCCATTGGCTGTTGGTCTGAACATTGACTTCTGGGAGCTGATCAATCTGCGCGATCCACATATCCATATCGGCTCTGATAGTGTTGCCTTCTGGGGTCCGCTCGCATGGTCGATTGTGTTCGGGCTTGGTTTCTCTACCTTCCTGACGTTGGTCATTGTGCCATGCATGTACTACATCTATGCAGTTGGGGAGCTGAAGCGCCGCCGTCGCGCGATTCGCCGTGCCGTCGTCAATGCTCGTGAGCTCGCAGCGGACGGTCATGTAAGTCACCGCTGACCACAAGGTATCGCATAACCTGAAAGGGGCACGACAACGCATGTTGTCGTGCCCCTTGTGTTTTGTTGCCAGGCAAATTGTTGACGTCAGTTACCGCTTCTTGAAGGACAACGACGCGCTGTTGAGACAATAGCGCAATCCAGTAGGTCGTGGACCATCTTCGAAGACGTGGCCTAGGTGCGCATCACAACGTGCACATGTTACTTCGGTCCGAACCTCCAACAGCGAACGGTCCTCGTGGAGTGCAATGTTAGATTTAGCTACAGGATCGAAAAACGAAGGCCAGCCCGTTCCAGATTCATACTTCGTCTCACTCGGAAACAGCTCCGTGCCGCAGCATCTGCACAGGTAGATGCCATTCTCGTGATTGTCCCAGTACTTGCCGGTAAATGCACGTTCCGTGCCTTTCTTGCGCGCAATACGGAACTCTTCTGACGAGAGTTCGCTGCGCCACTCGTCATCACTCTTGACTACTTTCTGCATAGGAACCGCCTTCTTCGTGGTCGTCGAATAAATCATCACCGTGGTAGATGACGCCGTGCCCTGTGAACCAGCTTGGTGTTGCGTTGGTGAGCAGGTGATCATCAGGCTGGCCATCAAGACCAAGGGAATCCGAGAGTTCATGGGATGAGGATCGTTGGTGCAACAACTGCTTCAGGCTCGTCGTCGGAATAGCGCACGTGATGCAGAAACAATCCCGAAGGGGGAGCCGTCTTCACCGCTGGTAACGTCGAGCTCGATCGCAAAAGTTCACGTACTTGTTCCGGTTTCATTGCACCGCGACCGACTTCAGCGATGATACCGACCATTTGGCGAACCATTTTCCAGAGGAAGTGCGAGCCTTGGATGTTGATCACGAGCATTGGACCGGCCTCGAGCATTCGGCACTTCTGCAGTTCTACCGTTGTAGACTTTTCCTCGGGATCGTCTCGCGTGAATGATCGAAAGTCGTGAAACCCCTCGAACACGGCGCAGGCGGCATGCATGGCCTGCACATCCAACTGATCCTTGATCCACCATACATAGCGCTTGCCGAAGGCAGTGCGTCGACGGCAGATCTGGTAGATGTAGGACCGACTCACAGCGTGGTGTCGGGCATGAAAGCGCGGTGGCGCCTTTTCAATCTCCGTAATGTTGACGTCTGCCGGGAGGATATCGTTAAGCTTCATCCGCATAATGTGCGGTGCCAACATCGTGGAGGCCTCGAGGTGCGCTACCTGATGCAGGGCATGAACTCCCGCATCTGTTCGGCCGGAGCCCATAAATTCGAAGTCGCGTGTTCCCAGGACGTCTGCAAGTGCGCCAATGATCTCGCCTTGCACCGTTCGTGCATTCTTTTGCACCTGCCAACCGGAATAGCGTGTACCTTCGTACTCAAGTGTAAATCGGAATCGTGCCATGAAGCAAGTTACGGATATCGACCTCGGGAGGGCTGCTCTGTGTGCATCCTTGGATGCCTATTTCGAGCGGCACCCCGAGGAGCATCACACCATTCGACAACTTCGCGCATTCGTTGAACGTGAGCGTGGCTGCTTCGAGCGCACGACACTGGAGGGCCACATCACGGGTTCTGCCTGGGTCGTTGATGAGCAGCGTACGTCAACACTGTTGACGCATCATCGGAAACTTAATCGCTGGCTTCAGCTTGGCGGACATGCAGATGGAAACGTGCATGTTTGGGAGGTTGCCCTTCGCGAGGCACAAGAGGAGTCAGGAATCGACGATTGCGTGCTGCTCTCACGCGACATTTTCGATATCGATATCCATGTAATCCCGGCACGTGGTGACGACCCGGAACATCTGCACTACGACGTGCGTTATTGCGTCCTGGCATCGCATCGTACCTACGCCGTTAGCGAAGAGTCACACGACCTTGCATGGGTAGCTCTTGACGAGATTGAACAGTACACAACAGAGGAGTCCATGCTCCGCATGGCACGCAAATGGAACGCATTGAACAACGGATCGTAATCGCAGCACCGATCGAGCGAGTATTTCATTTTCACGATGACACGCGTAATCTGCTGCGCATCACGCCACCATCGATTAAGGTGTCGATTGAGACGATGGGGAAGCCGGGTCTTGGATACGAGGTCGTTCTGAAGGTGCGTCAGTTCGGAATCTTCACAATGCGCTGGAAGGTGCGGATCACGGAATATGTTCCGCCTACCCTGATGTCCGACGAGCAAGTGTCGGGTCCGTTCGCATACTGGAAGCAAACGCGACGATTGCGTGAGGTGGACGGCGGCACGGAGTTAACAGACATTGTGGAGTACAGACCGCCGTTCGGAATTCTTGGACGCATCGCGAATGCGCTCGTTATTCGTCGACAAGTGCTCGAGATGTTTGCCTACCGTCAGGCGACGACAAAACGGTTACTCGAATCAGCGTGATTCGAGTGCAAGCACACGCTGCCGTGTCGTTGCAATAAGCCTCGACAGTTGAAGGGAGTCGCGGGTCTCCAACGCACGCGAGAGCATGTCTTCCATCACAGGTTCAATACGGAGGAGCGTCGCCGATCGAGGCAACACACGCGACATCGATGCAGTGGCAAGGAAACCGCGCAAGAGCGGGTCGCGCGTAAACAGTGAGTCGGTTTGCGCACGAGCGAGATCTGCAGGAAACCCTGCGTCGCTGATACGTTTACAAAATGCACGAGCGTTCTCGTACTGTGTCAGGAAGCGAATCAATGTGAGCGCTGCGTCACGATGGGTTGATGTTCGCGATACCGCGAGCACATCTGCATTCAAGATGGATGGCATTGGGCGCACGTAGAGCTGTGTTCCACGCTGGCGAGCCATGTCCACAATCCACGGTCCGGTGAACACGCCTGAGACACTTCCTTGCAGGAGCATCTCGTCGAGCTTCCGCGATCGATCAAGTGCGAGGTTCGGAACATCTCGATGCAGCGCAACAAACGCGCGCACGAGTGTTTCGTCGAGATCAGCCGAGATGGGTTGTCGAGTGTAGAGCGCACTACCACGTTCCCATAGTGCAGGCAAGACGCGTTTGATAACATTGTGTGCGTCACTTACTGCACAGGCATTGAGCAGCGGAGTCGGTGTAGGACCAACCAGTGCGCGCACATTCACGAGCCAGCGTGCGGCATTCCCATCCGTCGCGATGTCTGCCGGTAGCGTGTCGAACACTCCTGCTGCATCAAAGTCAGCAAACCAATCGAGACCAAGATGAACGACATCGGGCTGTGTGCCGGCGTTGAAGGCGAGCTGCAACTTTGATGTTCCATCCGTCCATGTCAACTCGGTAAGCTGAACATCGATACCTGGGTGTTGTGCTTCAAACTCCTGGATGAGTGAGTCGAGCACGCGACGTTGCGCAGGTTCCGACCAAAAGTGCCACATGGTGATCGTGGTTGTCGCGCTCCTGTCAGAGCAGCTCGGCACGAGCACGCTCATAACGAGGAGCACGACGGTGAACAACGGTCTCATCGCTGGGGTGCGCTTGGCTGTGCAGTTGTTGGTGTGGCAGGACGTGGAAGCGTTGCGACGGGGCGCTCAGCGTATGGCTTTGCGAACGGACCCTTGCGCTGGGGCATTGAGTCGGTTGGTGTGCTCTTGGCAGGCGTGATGCCGGGCTTGCGTGTCCATGTTGTATCACGAGCAACATCAGCCGGCCATTGCTTGAGGAAGAAGAGATCCAACAGTTTGCGAGCAATAGGTGCAGCGAACGCTGCGCCATAGCCCGCCCCTTCGCCCGTAACGACCATTGCGATCTTCGGATCGTTCATCGGAGCGAAGCAGATAAACCACGACTGTGGTGGTTGCCCCTTGCGCACATCGGCCGTACCAGTCTTACCACAGACATCATATCCAGGCAAGTCGACGAGCCGAGCTGTACCGCTAGTTACCACGGCACGCATAGCTTCCTTGACAACTTGGAAGTACTCCTTCCGGATCGGGATTTCGCGCGATTCGTACGAAACCTTGATGCGCTTGTTCAGCGTCTTCGAGTAAATCTCGCGCACGGCGTGCGGTTGATTCCAGAGTCCGTTCATGGAGATCGCCGCAGTGTAGGCGGCTAACTGCATCGGGGTTACTTCAACTTCACCCTGACCGATGCCCCAGTTCATCAACACGTAGTTCGTCCAGTTACCCTTGCCAACGTGCTTGTCCATGAACTCGCGAGAGGGGAGCAGACCGCGCTTCTCTTCGCCGATATCGACACCAGTTTTTTGTCCGAATCCGAAGAGCGATCCATAGTAGTAGAACTTCTCAAGTCCAACCTTGACACCAAGTTGGTAGAAGAAGCTGTTGCACGATACGGCGATCGCCGTCTTGTAATCGATCATTCCGTGCACGCCACCGTGGCATGTCGCAAAGCGGTTGCCATACTGATAGCCACCAATGCATGGAAGCTTTGTCGATGGTGTAATGATGCCTTCCTGCATGGCCATCAATGCCATAAGGGGCTTCCAGGTCGAACCCGGGTGATACTGTCCTGTTGTTGCACGATTGAGCAGGGGTATGCCAGGCGCATCACGCACCACATTGTAGTACGTGCGCCCGCCTCTTCCGGAGAAGTTGCGTGGATCGTAGTCTGGCTTTGACACAAAGCAGAGGATTTCGCCGTTGCGCGGGTCGATGGCAACAACGGAGCCGCGCGCACTACCCATTAGCTTTTCTGCAAGTTCTTGCAGATCTGTATCGATCCCAAGATGGAGGTCGTCGCCCTCAAGTCCAGCAACGTCCGACTTTCCATCGTTGAAACTCGCAACGCGTTGTCCGTTCTTGTTCACAGCTACATACTGCAGACCCTTAATGCCTCGCACGTTGCGCTCGTAGGCACGCTCGAGTCCAGTCTGCCCTGTAAGGTCGCCAGGTGAGTATGCATCACCAAGCTGCTTCAGCTGTGCCTCGGCAACTTCACGTGTGTACCCCAACAAGTGCGCCGCATTTCCATCGAAGGCATACTGACGTTTCGGATCGACGATCAGATCGACTCCTGGTAAAGAATCGCGTTGTTCTTCAACAGCACTGATTACCTCGAAATCGACATCGCGACCATAGAACAGCTTGGCTGCAGCGAACTTGTTGAACTTGGCTGACTTCTGGACATCCTGCCAAATAAGCGAGTCAGGAACACCAAGGATCTTTGACAAGCGCCTGCAGGACTCGTCGGTGAACTCATACGGTGTGACGGTGATAGAGAAGCCCGGCGCATTCTGCACGATTGCACGTCCATTCCGGTCGTAGATCATTCCGCGGAAAGGCTCAGTAGCAATCTGCTTGATTGCCTGCGCTTCGGCCTTCAGTTTGTAGACACTACCTTGAATGATCTGCAGCCAGGCCAGTCGACCAACGTAGACCACACTAATGGCTAACACGATGATCTGGAAAATACGCTGACGTTGTGCGGAGCCAAAGGCTCCATCGCTTGGAAGCAGACTCATTGCAATTCTGGAGAAGGATCTTGCTGAGCACGACGGAGGGCTTCTTCCGACAAGGCAACAGCGGCGAAGATGAACGCGAACATAACATTTCCGTAGCGCTGATCGAAGATACCCGCCATGAAGATGTTGATATACAACGCAGGAATAAACGCAAACACGCCGATGGCTATTGATCGCGCTAGAGGGGGAGCGTTCGGTCGTCGAGCGGCGAGCGCAGCACGGATGCTCCGTATGCTAAACCCAATCAAGACGCTGAACATGATCAGTGCCGTCGGGAATCCCAGTTTATGAATCAGTCCGACATAGCCGATGTGCACAAACGCTGTCGCGTTGTGCCACTGTTCGATCGGAGCCCACGTGACAAACTTCGCACGAAGTCCGTTCCCACCGAGGGGGGCTTGCTTGACCTTTCGCCATGCGTTCGAGACCTCGATCAGACGTGTCTCGAATGAGAAGTCTCCACCTTTAAGTTGCGTCGACGACGTAAAGCGTTTCTGAATGAACAGCAGCGCAACATCAGCAACCTTGGGATTAACGGCATAGAATGTAGTCACAGACACCGCGATCAACGCAACGCCACCGAACACAATCTTCGTGTTCTGCTGCCACCGGAGGAAGAGCATCGCCAGGAAGCTGCAAGCAAACACGAGCACCCACAACGTTCGTGTGAAGGTCATCACAAGTGCGGCGATGTTTGCGAGCACCACAACGAACGTGACGAGTTTTGGACGCCACTTCACATGGAAGATGAGAACGAGTCCGACGCAGATTGCCAACAGGAAAAGCGGTCCAAGTGTAGCCGAACGTGATGCCTGAATCTGATACGCATACACCATGTTCTCGGCCATCTTCTGCTTGAAGGTCCAAGCACTGTACAGAGCCATGAGCAGCGACGACACGCCGGCAAGCGCAATAAACTGACGGAACGTTCCGGTATCCTTCCCGAACTCTTCACGAAACGGGAAGTAATAGAGCATCAACAAGAAATATGACCAGTCAACGGCCCACCCACTCAGAGGGATGTGATTGAACCGCGCAACGATAATGTTGGCAAACGCTGCGGTAACGAAGAAGAGCAGCAAGAAATCGGTCCAACCCTTGACCAAGGGGCGTGGATCTGCAAACAGACGCCAGATCATCCACAGCGCTATCGAACCCGTGAAGAGTCCACCAATCACCACCTCCGTTGCTGAAAGCCCCTTGCCCGTATCCATCAGAAAATATGGCAGCACCATCAAGAAGAGGGCAAGCCACACCTTTGGAAACCGGATCATGGCATACAGGATGCCTACGCCACCGGCGATAGCAGGGATAAGCCAGGGAAGATCAGCAATGATGCTCACGATGTTGTTGTGAGATGTTCATCAGCTTTGTGGAACATCATGCGCCATCCGCGCACGGCCAGCAGTGCGAGAAGAAAGAGCACGCCAACGCCGAGACCAGCACCAAGGGCGATAAACGCACGCTTCGGCTTGTCGCGCTTTTCGGGTGCAACAGGTTGGTCGACAATCAACAATGCTGGAGCAGTCTTGTTCATATCGAGCTTTGCCTGCTCGAGTGAGGGAAGAAGGAATGCCTTCAACTTTGTGTGTGCTTCAAAATCCGCGTACAGACGCAGGTACGATGCGCCAACACCAGCTGCATCCGTCAACGCAAAATTACCGGCGAATCCCGGCTGTGTTTGTGCACGCTCGTACTGATCCTTGAGTTGCGTCACGAGGCTCCGCGTTGAACGGACTTGTGGATCGTCCTTGCCGTAGTTCTGCTCAAGAATACCAAGAATCGCTTCCTGCTTGAGCAGTTCAGCCTTCGTTTCTGAGAGAGCCTTTGCTGATGCGGTAGCTTGATCGAGCGGGGAGAACAATCGGTAGTCGCGCGAATACCGCTGCAGCGAATCGGTCAATGCCGATAGCACCGAATCAATTACGCCGATACGTTGCTCGAGGTAGAACGCCGACTTTTCAGCTTCCTGACGTTGAATGCGATTGGTAATGTCGTTGGCATACGACACAAACGCATTGCACATCTCGACAGACTTCTGTGGGTTCTGACTCCAGATCGAGATCTCGTAGTTCCCCTCGGCATGATACTGCACTTCGAGATTGTCTTCGAGTTCAGAGCGAACATCGTTCATCGGTTCGCCTTCCATCGCGTATTCCCGAATCAGGTCGAAGCGTTGAATCATCGAATCACGAATTGTACGCGTAAACAGGATGGTGATGAACTCGTACGTCTCACCCGAGGTCCCACCAAGCTTGGCAAGACCAATGTCTTTCAGTGTCGAGGAAATGCCACCAAGGGCACCACCGATTCCGCCCATCTGCTGTGATGGAGGAACGCAGTTTATCGTCGCCTTGAAATACTCCGGCAATGATCGCGCATAGAGATAGGCACCCAATGTTGTCAGAGCGACAACACCGAGCAGCCACCACTTGAAACGAGCGAGGTAGCGGAGAATATCAACGGTCGGAAATTGTTGGGTCATGGGTCCCACACATGAGTGATCAAGTACAAAACTAGCTAGGGAAGGGGGCTCATCGACGGGCGACAATCAGCATGTTTGGTGTTGCTATGGTGGCATTCCAGCTGATGCCCTGCTCGATGTGACGAAGACGCCTGCCGAGCGTGCTCAGGGGGCGTACAATCGCACGGATCAGGCGAGCCAATGCGCTACCGCCGACGCTCGGAACTGGGAGTACCTGGACCGACGAGAAGGGAAGGGTGGCGAAGAGCTCAAGCACAGATGTCTTGTTGAGATGGAGCTCGTGCGTCAAATCGCCATACGAGAGAACGCTGCCAAGACTCGCATCAACATTTGGTGTTCGCAAGATCAGTGTACCACCAGGCGCCAACACATGCGCAATCGAAGTCAGCGCACTGATGGCCTCGGCTCGCGTAAGGTGTTCGATAACGTCAAACATTGTGACCATGGCAACGCCATGCTCTTGCGAAAGGGCCGTGAATAAATCCTCAACTTCAACGCACTCCAGTCCCAATGCACGGGCAAGATCAACTTGCTCCTGCGAGAGGTCGATCCCACGAAGATCGGAGAACCCTTGCTCCTGTAACCACAGGAGGAATGCGCCGTAGCCACATCCGAGATCGACAATGCGGCCCGTGCGATTCTGCGGGAGGTGGGGCGCGACTGATGCGCGTAACCCGCGGTGTTCGGCCTCGACCCGCCGACGGGCATCCTCAATCGAGGCAAAGCGCGATTGTGCCGTCGTGTACTGGTTGTAGAAATGCTGTCGATGATCCATGGGGTGTGCCGACGTGACAGGGAGATTCCTCGTGCACGAAGATACCACTGGTAGGTCCTACGGGCATACCCCTACGTATCTTCGTAGCGTGATGAAGCCGCTTGCCCTTGGTTTTGCCTGTGTTTGGGATCGTGGTGACCGTGCTCGGACATGGTCGCACACGCCACAGCGACTATGGGAAGCACTCGAGCGCCGCGTCGACGTGCATCTCACGGATCTTCCGTTGGACATCCCACCCGTGATCGACCTGCTGGGTCGGGTTTCGTCGCTTCGTCTCCTTCATGGTCGTCCATTCTCAACGTGGACGATGCAGCCGGCGTATTCACGCATCGCCCATTCTCGCCTTCAGCGCCATGAACAGCGTGGACTGAATGTGGACGCTGTGCTCTGTATCGGTGAACATGGTGCTTCGACAAAGCCACTGTACATCTACCAGGATTTTTGCTTCGGACACGGCTTGCACTTGATGGACCGAGGTCTGATCCCACATGGCTGGGATGCTCTCTCGCGACGCACCCTTGAACGACGGGCAGCGATCCAGGCGGAGACCTATGCTGGTGCTGCTGGTGTGTTCACTATGAGCGAGTGGAATGCGCGATACCTTCGCGAGGCGGGCCTGCTGCCTGCCGACCGCATCCATGTGGTCCATGCAGGTGTCAACGTTCCTGTCGACCCGCCGCATCCTGACCGTTTACTGCGCAGGTCCGCGCGACATGAAGTTGTTGTCGCATTCGTCGGACGCGACTTTCATCGCAAGGGCGGTGATATCGTTGTTGATGCTGTTGCGCGTCTGCAGCAAGCAATGTCAACACCTGTGCGACTTGTTGTGGCTGGCCCTACCACGTGGCCCCTCGAGGGTGCGATTCCAGACTGGATTGAGTTTCTGGGTGATGCACCATTTGCCTCGGTGCGCGAACTGCTTCGCCGAGCCGATGTGCTGGTGATGCCATCGCGATTCGAGGCCTTTGGTATCATCATCGCTGAAGCATTATCAAGCGGTACACCTGTGGTTGCTCGTCGCGACTTTGCCATGCCTGAGATGATTACACACGGAAGCAATGGGATGCTTGTCGATAGCGATGATGTCGACGAACTCGCCTCAGCGCTCCGCCACGTTGTCGAGTCGGATGCAATTGCCGAGTTCTGTGTGCACGATGCACCGCGTGTGCGCGAGTATTTCACATGGGACCGCGTAGCTCATGATATGACGTATGTGATGCAGCATGGGAGGGGGCTATGAAGATCCTCATGATCCTGCCGCGTATTCCGATACCGGCCCGTGATGGTGGAGCAATCGTGATGCTTGAGACCGTTCGAGCACTTCATGAGGCTGGGCATCAGGTAGACATATGTGCGGTCAACACGCAGAAGCACTATGCCGAACCATCGGTAATGCACGACGTGTGTTCCTCGATTACGGCGGTTGACATCGACACATCGATACGCCCCCTGCGTATGCTTCGCGAGATGATTGCTTCATCGTTCCCCAAGGAGTTCGGGATAGCGACGTCTAGTTCCTACTGGCTCACACGATTTGCGTCGCAACGCTTGCTCGATGCGATCGAGCAGCAGGTGCGCGAGCATGGACCGTATGACATCGTACTGTGTGAGTCGTTGTTTACGGCCTGTTACGGTGAAGCGTTGCGATGCCGATCGGCTATTGCAGAGCATGTCCCGATCGTCCTCCACGCGCATAACGTCGAGGCTCGAATTCAGGACCGACTCTCAAGTGATCGTGCGCGATCAGGTGTAGAGCGATGGTTTCGCAGACGGCTTGCTGAACAGACGCGGAGGTACGAGAATCACGCGATAACGACGTTTGATGGAGTACTAGCACTCAGTCCGGTCGACGCTGCAACATTTGCGCTTGTGAGTCCACGAACGCATGTCGTTACCGTTCCGCCCGGTGTCCGTGAACATCGTCCTTCAGGCACGCGTGAGCCTGACTCTCTCTGGTTTTTGGGTAGTCTCGACTGGACGCCGAATGTCGACGGCCTTCGTTGGTTTATGCGGTATGTGTGGCCGCTCATAAAAGCGGAGATACCGAGCGCATCGTTCCACATCGCAGGTCGGTCCACCCCGCAGGAAGTCCTTGCCTATGATGATGGAGAGCACGTTGTCGTACACGGTGAGATTGCCGATCCTACTGAGTACCGCGAGAGCTATGAGGTTGGCGTTGTGCCGCTGTTGAGTGGCAGCGGTGTACGCGTCAAGATCATCGAAGCGCTCATGGAGCATGCTGCAGTTGTGACGACATCCATTGGTTGTGAGGGGATTGACCTTGAGCACGGGACTCATGCCCTGATCGGCGACGATGCACGTTCGTTTGCTTCTGCGTGCATTCAACTTCTTCGCGATGCATCTCTGCGAGAGACACTTCGCGAAGCTGGGTACGGCGCCGTACACAAGGTCTATTCCTGGGAGCATAGCGCTGAGCAGTTACAGGAAGCGCTTCAGCATATTGTTGCCATGCAGTCTACGCGTCGTTGAGCGCCTGAAGGCGGGTAATCTCGTCGCGAAGTTCGGCAGCACGTTCGAAATCGAGATCACGAGCAGCGTTTTTCATTTCTACGAACATCTGATCGATCATTTCGTTTCGTTGCGCTGGTGTGAGGTACTTCGCAATTGGCTCAGCAGCCTTCTTGATGCGCTCACGTTCGCGCTCGGCCGACTTTGCAACGCGTGACGATTGCATGTCGGCAACTGACGTTGATTCAAGAATCTCCTCTAGCGACTTGTACACCGTCCGTGGCTCGATGCCATGCTCGGTATTGTACGCTTCCTGGAGTGCACGGCGACGATTCGTCTCGTTGATAACCTGCTCCATCGATCGCGTAATCTTATCGGCGTAGAAAATCACAAGGCCGTCTGCATTTCGCGCGGTTCGTCCAGCTGTTTGCATCAAGGATCGCTCGCTACGGAGGAACCCTTCGCGATCTGCATCAAGTATAGCCACAAGCGAAACTTCAGGCATATCGAGACCTTCGCGCAGGAGATTGACGCCGACAAGTACATCGCTATGACCGAGACGGAGATTGCGAATAATCTCGACACGCTCAAGAGAGTCGACATCACTATGAATGTACGCGACGCGTATGCCGAAATTCTGGAGATACTCGGTGAGATCCTCTGCCATTCGCTTGGTGAGCGTTGTCACTAGCACGCGTTCCTTCTTTTCTACGCGCTTTCGTATCTCCTCCAACAAGTCGTCGATTTGGTTGGCTACAGGTCGTATCTCAATTCGTGGGTCTAATAAGCCAGTTGGACGAATAACTTGCTCAACGACAACACCCATTGATTGTTCGAGTTCATAATCACCAGGAGTCGCACTGACATAGACAACCTGATTGATGTGCCCGTTGAATTCATCAAACGTCAACGGACGATTTTCAAGGGCACTCGGCAGTCGGAACCCGTGCTCAACAAGCGTCATCTTGCGCTGTCGATCCCCGTTATACATCGCTCGAACCTGCGGTACTGTTACGTGGCTCTCATCGATCACCAGCAGGAAGTCATCTGGGAAGTAGTCAAGCAAGCAGTTCGGTGTCTCACCGGGCTTTCGCCCAGCCAGGTGCATCGAGTAGTTCTCAATGCCGGAACAGTAGCCTACTTCTTTCATCATCTCGAGATCAAACATCGTGCGCTGTTCAAGGCGTGCGGCTTCGAGCCCCTTACCAAGCTCACGCAGATCTTTCAGTCGGTGTACAAGCTCCTCTTTAATATCGACGGTTGCACGGGCGAGGTTCGATTGCGACGTCACGAACAAGCGGGCAGGGTAGAGCAGCACGCGATCACAGCGCTCAAGTACCTTGCCGTCGCGACGATCAATCCATGCGATCCGATCGACGGTGTCGCCGAAGAGTTCAATGCGAATAGCCTTGGTATCCTCGTCCGCTGGCATCACATCGACGGTGTCGCCGCGCACGCGGAATGTACCACGCGTGAATTCAAAGTCGTTGCGACTGTAGTGGATGTCGCTGAGGCGATGGAGAAGGGCTTGCCGGCTAATCTCCATGCCTTCCTTGATCAGTAAGAGCTGATCCTTGAAGTCTGCCTTCGCGCCAATGCCATAGATACACGAGACCGATGCCACGACTATTACATCACGGCGTCCTTCGACGAGGGCGCTTGTTGCACGCAGTCGAAGTCGATCGATCTCGTCGTTGATCGAAAAGTCCTTCTCGATGAAGACGTCCGTTGTTGGAACATAGGCTTCCGGTTGATAGTAGTCGTAGTAGGAGATGAAGAACTCGACCGCATTGTTTGGGAAGAAGCTCTTGAATTCTCCGTACAACTGAGCAGCAAGCGTCTTGTTCGGCGAGATTACAAGCGTCGGGCGCTCGACCTCGCGAATCACGTTGGACATCGTGAAGGTTTTACCAGAACCTGTAACGCCGAGAAGAACCTGACTCTTGCGGCCCTCGCGGAGTCCGTCCACGAGCTCTGCGATCGCACGTGGTTGGTCACCGGAAGGTTGGTACTTGGTATGAAGGTCGAAGACGGACATGATGCTTGGGGGAGACGAGAATAACCTGCGAACGTACGACGAGAATGCGATATTCGTAGTATGAAGTCGCGCATCATCGGCATCGTTTGCATCGGTATCGTCCTCCGATTGCTTGTGTCGTTCGTGGTGCTCGCCGATCAGCCCCAGGGCGAGGACGGCCCTTCGTATGCCGAACAGGCACTCCAGATTGTTGCCGGCTCCGACGAGCACTACTACTTCCCGCCGGGTACGGCGATGCTCATTGCACCTGCGTATGCGCTGTTTGGACGAAGCGCCAGTGTCGATCATGCGATTGGAGTTTTGCTCACCAGTGGCGTAGTAATCGCAAGCGTCTGGTTCGCCGTCGTACTGATGGGGTGGACGCGTCCGACGATGATCGTGGCGCTGCTTGCCTCGTTCTATGGACATACCGTGCTGTCGGCCACGCAGATCTCGTCACAACCTGTGACATCAATCGCCATCGTTCTCGCTGTGGGGCTTACGGTACAGTGTGTTCAGTCTTGGTCGTGGCTGCGATGGACTGCTGCTTCCTTGTTGCTATCCGTCGCCGTGCTTACACGTCCTGCATCAGGTCTGGTTGTTGTAGTAGTCCTCTTGGTGCTCGCATATGCAGCTTGGAAGCAGAAGCTCTCCGTGCGCACGGTCGTCGGCGCATGGTCCTTCACTATCGTTGTACTCGCGGCGACTGTCGTACCGGTGATGCAGCACAATGCGCGCGCGCAGCAGGGAATGACGATCTCCACGAACAACGAATGGAATCTCTTTTTGAGCAACACGCCATTCACGCCTGACTACAAGACCGGACATTTTGGTCAACGGAGCTTCGATCAAATCGATCCTGCAGCGGCTGCATGGCTGTCTGCCTGCTTACCACATCAAAACCCTGCCCAGGCAACGCTTGATGAGCGCCGGCGTATGACCGATGCTGCGCTCAGGTACATGACGTCGCATCCCGGACGCACGCTTTACCGCGTCTCGAATCGCGCACGAGGGTACTGGGGGATGGATTACTCGGCTACGCGCTTGATCCAGCAATCGTATGCCGTTTCGAACCTGAAGGCTGCGCCCCTTCTCGCATACGAGGCAGGGAGCTACCTCATCGTACTGCTCGCCGCCCTGTCAGCCCTCGTCCTTGGCGTGTCTACCCCGGCCCTGCAGGGGCGGTTTAT
>VFQT010003270.1_pt1 | contig 15030 bp, 11 predicted proteins | sample 3512381 | NCBI WGS metagenome assembly VFQT01 (sample SAMN10412376, study PRJNA504923) | tailings metagenome | isolation source: Relicate 2 Philex TSF3 active mining site | place: Philippines: Tuba, Benguet | collected 2017-08-29 | reverse complement strand
TGCTGACCGATCTACTGAACCAATTGGTTAATGGCCTTCCTGCAGCTAGTGGTGGAACTATAGTTTGGAATCCAGGAATATCAACAAGTGGAATGAATACAGCAGGCAGCACAGATAGACCTCCTTATATTGGATTAGGGCATGCAAGGGATGCAAATCAAGGTACATTATACATAGGAAGTGATTATACTAATCCTCTTAACGGAAACTCCTATTTGGCACAGCATTTAGGTTTAAACAAATCCGAATGGAGAGCCGTTTATTTTGAAAATATAATTCGAGGGCAAGCAGGTTTACCACTTCGTTCACAATATGGGCTACAAGATAATGGGGGAAGTTTTACAGGTACAGGGCCTGCATTGCTAATACCAGCAGGACTTCCAATTAATTTTCCAATACAGTAACTTATGAAAGAAGCAATAACATTATTTTCTATGCTAGTTGGCTTAGCGGTGAATTTATATGCTCAAAAAGAAGCTGTCTTTTGGAAAGGTAAATGCTATGAGGGCTATGTATTTGATACAAGCTATTTAGTTCTTAAATCAGTCAAGCAGCAACAAAGCAGGGCTGTATTATCTTGTGATGAGATAAAAATTGCAGAAAACATTTTAAAAAAAATTGGCTGCTTTGAATACCAATAACATCAATCAAACTGAAGGCTGTCCTAATATAAGTAAAAAGCTGTATAATTATCGTCGTCAGTATTTTGGGTTTACAAACTCAAAAGGAAAAAAAATTATTTGGATAAATATGTTTTGGAATAAAAAGTTTAACAATAAATCAAAGTATGAATTGATCAGCGTAAATGATGGTTGTAGTTACTATTGGAACATAGAAGTAAATATTACAACAAACTCTTTAAGTAACTTGCAGATTAACGGAAAAGGTTAAACAACAAAGCCCCTTACGGGGCTTTTGTTTTACAGCTTGCATCTTCGCCACCGATGACTGGAGCAATAAAATATTTTTTTATCCCCAAACTATTGCTTTTAAAAAAGTTTTCCTCCCTGCCATATTGGCTGTAATGATTTGTGGGCAGGGCTTGCAGAAAAAATAATGATTGGCCTTTGTGTGCAGTTTTTGTTTTAGCACTTACAGCAGCATCGCCCTTAAGCTTAGGCCGATAGACTGCAATTCTTGAGGCTTGAGGAGGTCTTTACTATCCAGTAGCGCGCTGCCACCAAGGAGTCATGATTAAAATCTAAAGCAATAATTTAACTCTCCATTAATCGTTGTTGAGCCTTTTTCAATTTAGTGTTTAAAAAGTCTTGTGAAATATTGACATATCTGTAAAATTCCTTACTCCCAGGAGCGTGGCCAGATATCTTTCTTACAATATGCTCCTCTAGCCCTAACATTAAAAGACTTGTAATGGCAGTTCTTCGCATGGTATGAGATGAAATATGATGATAAAAGCGAAAAGACTCCCCTTCTTTAGTTTTTATTTCAACGGGTTTCCCTTTCCGGTGTCTGATTTTAGGCATAAAATAATCCCACCCCGCACGTCGGCATAATTCTTTAACCTGCAAATTAAGATTCACATTAGATAATCTGGGCAGTATGTAGGTCCCGGAAACACGTTTATATTTTTTTATTATGGCAACTGCATAATCAGGCAGTCCTATTCGCACCAATGAGCCGGTTTTTTGGGTGTGTAGTAGCAAAAAGTACTCACCATCAATCAATTGCAAATTGGTGTACCGTAGCTTCATCAGGTCTTGATACCGTAATCCAACGGTACAGCCAAATACAAAAATATCTTTGGCACGTTTAAGAGATGAGGAAAGTAGATTTTCAAAATCATTGTTACATATTAAAAACTTCAGCTGCTTGGGCGTGAGTATAGCGGGACTAATAGTCTCAGTTGGGATACGTAAAGATTTATAGAAATCACCAGTCGCAATTGACTTATCAAATATTAAATACCGAAAAAATGCTTTCACTACTCGAAATACACTAGATACATAATTGTCATAAAATTTTTTTTCATAAAACAAATAATTATAAAAGGCCTTAAATACAGCTTTCCAATATTTTTTTTCTTTTTGGATTACGCGAACAGAACATCGATTAAGAGGAATTATCCTGAGGCTATATTCTTGACTCAATTCAAATTCATAAAGCAGTTTTTGAACACATTTATATTGAATAATAGTTCCTTTTGAAATTTTTTTCCCCGTAGAAATTTGTCTTCTCCCAGCAACAGAGGCTCGAATAAATAACTCAAATTCTCGATTAACCAAAATTGATTTCTGCATTTTTTCAATCAAGGTAAAAAAAGAAGAAGTAACCAATTACAACAACAAATTTTTGTTGATCCGCCGCATAAACTCATCTCTGTAGGTGCGGCTAATTAAGATTTCTTTTTTGGAACGAATAAGCCGCACAAAACCTTTTTCAACAACGCTAATATTATCTAACGGAATGATAAAAGATTTATGAACTCTAACAAATCGGTTTGAGGCTAATTGAGCTTCAATATCACGCATGGTAGAATAAATTAAAATGGACTTACCCGCGGCCAAAATAGCAATGTAATTACCTTTTGCTTCAATATACTCTATGTCGTCCAACTGGATTCGCACCATTTTACCTTTAACGGATGTTTGCACAAAAATATAATCACCCAAAAATCGTTCGTCAGTAGGTGGCATTATTTCTTGCGTACCAAAACGCCGGATGGCGCGCATAAACCGTTCAAACGAAATAGGTTTCATTAAAAAATCGAGCGCGGCCAATTCATAACTTTCCAGGGCAAACTCCGAGTAAGCGGTACAAAAAATGATCTGCGTGGTATTAGGTACCTGCTGCGCCAGAATTAAACCGGACAACTTATTCATGTTAATGTCTAAAAATAATAGCGCAGGCGGCGTTTGCTGAACTGCTAATAAACCTGCTACAGGATCGGTGGACTCCCCAAGTAGGCTTAGTGATTCTGTGCGAAAAATAAAAGTTTTTAAAATATCTATCGCGGGCTGTTCATCGTCAATGATGTAGCAAGTGATCATGAATTAACTCATTACCTGTAACTCAAATATATAATTTTCATCTTTGCAAGTAACGTTCATCTCATATTTATCCTTAAAAGCAGCCTCCAGCCGTCGTCGTAAATTAGAAAGGCCGATTTGGGTGGAAGTATGCATAGTGCGAGCAGTACTGACTTTGTTTTGACAATAAAAGTAAACACGCGACTGCGTCAACACAACTCGGATAATCAATGGACTACTAATAGGCTGTATATCTCCGTACTTAAAAGCATTCTCTACAATGGTGATAAAAGAAAGCGGGGGTACCATTTGATCGGTAACAACCCCTTTTACCTGCAATTGTATAGCTTGCCTATTTTGAAATCGTAAGCAATAAATATCTAAGAGAATTTCTAAATATTCGAGCTCTTTGCGTACAAAAACCTTGCCACTTTCAAGATCAATTGAATCGATAGAGTAGCGCATGATGGCCGAAAGTTTTAAAATATTTTGGGCTAAAGCAGGAGAAAAGAGTAAGGCCTCCGAATAAAATGTATTCAGCGTATTGTGTAAAAAATGAGGGTTAATTTGAGCCCGCAAAAACGCATACTCATATTGCAGCTTTTCTTCAATAGCCTTGAGTTCTTGCTGCTTGAGTTGCCAATTTTCAATTTCACGCAGTGCTTTAGCATGTAATAACCGACGAACTAAATGTTGATCAGTTATTATTTTTTTTATATAGAAGTAGAGTAAGGCAAAAGAAAAAAACCGGACGTACCCTCGTATGGCATCTTGTAAAAATGGTTTAAGCTCTCTACTAGTAAAAAGTACAACCTGAAAAGAAGGTAAAAACAGGTATAAATATAGATAGCCTAAAATAGCCATCAGAATAAATATGATAAAAAAAGAAGCCACCAACCATATCAACCCCTTCTTATAGAAAATAGTTAAAAAGCATACGCTTACATAAAAAGTAACAATAAAGGGTATAAGAAATATAGTCGTTTCTATAAAACCAATAGTTGGCCTGGTTAGCAAACTGGTAAAATAAAAATAAAGCGCATACAGCAACCAAGCCAAGAGATGTGCAAAAAAAAGTTGATATTCTTTTATCTTCTTTTTAGCACGTCTACCCATAGAAGACAAATTTAGGTATTGATCAGAACACCTGCCATCATTAAATCATTAAATTGAGCAGGGTTCAATTCGGTAGCTGTTACAATTTGTTGGTCGGATTGTTGTAAAAATGCATAAAGAGCAGGAGGAATCATAAAGGACATATAATTTTTTTTCATTAATAAGATATAATTATTCTCCAGCATAAATAACCCAAAGTCGCGACTATTAAACCTAAAAAATTCGTTGGGGTTGCAATCAACTTTTCGAAGTGAGAAGGGTAAAACAGGTTCGGCAACGGCAAACTTATGTAAGTAAAGCAGCGATTCCCATTGACCCGGATCCTGGTGAAGATAGGTTGCAATAAAAGAAAAAAGTGTGGTTGTGGCACGCTGTACATAATTTTCGCGGTCCTTACAGTGTGCAGGTTCAATACGTACGCCAAAATACAAAACACTCTTTCCTGCGTGTTTCCAAACACTAACCAAGGGCAGTATAGGCACGTTGGCAATATGCGAAAGAGTAGCTACTCCTTTACGTGCCTTGATCGCTTTAGCTAGAAACGGGATGGTCAAACAGTTGCTGCTGCTAAAGGTTGGATCTCCTGCACCCGTATTTCCATCTATATATACTACCAGCGAATAGCCTTGTTTAATAGCTCGTAACATTTGGAGGGCAGAGGTAGGGGATTCGGCATCAATAATTTTAAATGTTGTCTGTGCATTGTTGGCTGCGTAAGTGGTATACAATTTTTGAACACCCTCACGTTGCTTAGCAAGCACACTACTAGAAACAACTAAGGCAAAAGGAATTGCGTGTGTTGCCAACACCATATTAATTAATCGATATGACCCGTAATGAAACGTGCACAAAATAGCGGGCTTGGTTTTTAACTGAAATAGATCGCTACTGGTAATTCCCGAAAGAGTAACTCCATTTAGTATACTGGCTTGAAATTGTTCAAGAAAACTGATCCGCTGCATAAAAAGTATTTTTTCAAAAAGTGCTGTATGATCATGGCTGCTAACCGAAGGAAAATAATTTGTTAAACTAGCACTCACAATTGCAGCTTGTCGCTTGTACAGCTCGTTTGAGTGTTTAATAAGTAGATCAATTTCTTTTTTTGCTTGCGTAACTATGCAAGCATACTTATCATTATTCATAAAATAGATTTTAAAAAAAAGGAACCAAATGGTTCCTTAATTAAATGCAACGGGTTAACAACTAGAAGTCGCCAAAGCACGAAGACGTTATTTCACCCAAGGTTTGCTCAAGTTGATTTAAAGTAATAGGGTTTGCGAGAATGGAAGCATTGTCTTGCATGTTACTTGTTTAAAATGAAAAATTTTATTAACAAGCAAACCTGTAGACAGAATCAGGTAATACAAAAAATATTACCTGTGCAACTACATTCGAATTACGAAATCACGTATTTGAATGATAAAAGATAAAAGCAATAATTAATGTAAAATTTTCTACTACTCCTCTACCCCAATAGCCCGATAGATCGCATCTTGGATGCGTCCTCTGATTTGCAGTTGGCCTAGTAAATTATTGGCACGAGTGGGATTAACTCGGTTGGAAAGAAATACATAAACCAGCTCTTGTTTGGGGTCAACCCAAACACAGGTACCTGTAAAACCAGTATGACCAAAAGTAGCAGGAGAAGCTAAAAGAGAAGGATAGGGATCTTTTTTGAACTGATTATCTTTTTCTGGTTTATCAAATCCCAGACCACGACGACTATTTTCCAATTGATAATTAGTAAACAGTTGGATCGTGGATTCTTTTAAATAACGTCTGCCATTAAACTTCCCTCCTTGTAGTAGCATTTGATAAAGCATGGCCAAATCATATGCATTGGAAAATAATCCGGCATGTCCTGCTATACCACCAAACAAGGAAGCGCCCTCGTCGTGAACATCTCCACGCATCGTTTGCTTTCTGAACTGTGTTTCAGTTTCTGTGGGAACAATAGATTGCACCGGAAAACGGCGGCGAGGAGTGAAGCCTGTAGTATACATCCCTAATGGACGGTAAAAATTATCCTGTACATATTGCTCCAATGTTTTACCAGTGAGCTGTTCAACAATCAATCCTAAAAAAATAAAATCATTATCGCTATACACATATTTGCCTTGTGGCCCCAGCGGACTTTTTAAAATACGGGAGAGCAGGGTGTCTTTCCAATCGTCTCTCCGGTATAAATTTTCTGCAACCCGTACGGTGAACCCTTTTTTAGCTACCGTAGCGTACAAACTCGTATCAGGGTTGCCTGTTGCATCGATGGTTTCTTTATAGAATGGAATAAAAGGAACCAGTCCAGCCTGGTGCAATAAAATGTCTTTTATATTCAAAGATTCTTTGTCTGATCCCTTAACCCAAGGCAGGTAGTCTTTGAGTTGCCCTGACAATTTCAACTTTCCCTCTTCCACTAATTTCATAACGGCCACCGTAGTAGCTGAAATTTTTGTCACAGAAGCCAGATCAAAGATATGCTCAGGTTTTATGGGTGTAGCGTCAGTAACCGCTTGCTGCCCTACTGATTTTTGGTAGAGGATTGTACCACGTTGAACAGCAAGTACCACTGCACCCGGATATGCTTTTTTTGCAAGCCCCTCCTCTAGTATGTAATCGACTTCTGCTAACCGCTTTCTGAGTTGAACGGAAGAACGCTTTCCTTTGGGTTGTTGCACTCCATCTCCCAACGAAAAATCACAAACATTAACCTGCAAGCGACCGCGGGCCGGAAAATCACCTTGTAGCCAATCTGCTGCAATCTCATTAGTGATTGAATCATCTTGTTGTAGAGCCACTAATGAGTTGGCTGAACAGAAATTTTTTGCAGCCAACACGTTGCCAAAAAGTAGCGTGAGTGTACTATCGCCCTGTAATGCATTACCCAGGTATGTAGCAGCCGTACTGATATTAAAATTATTCATTGGCTTGTTGGCATAATCATGTAAGCCCACTAATACAATATCATAGCCATTTGTCTTTACTGCTGTCAAGATAGAGTCGGCCTTGAGAATAGAGTCCCGATACATCAAATGAAAGGAGGTAGCGTTCCAATCTTGTTGTAACCGTTTTCCAAAAACAGAAAGCTCTTTGCCTCCTAATTGCACATAAGCAACACGTGGCTGCTCTTTTTTGAGTTGTGTACGTAATGCAGCGGGCATTTGTCTAAGTAGCGTAAGTCCCTTGCGTGCGGCCTCCTGACGTAAAGCAGTAGAACGCTCATTCAGGTCTGCAACCAAATTGGTGGTATCTACAAATTGTGGACGATTTAACCCCAACCCATATTTTGCGCTGAGTACTTTTTTAACCTTAGCATCTACTTCAGCTTGTGTGAGCCTTCCATCATTGATAGCCTGTTGTATAACCTGGATAGATTCTGAAACACTGGCTGGCAAACAAAGCATGTCATTTCCTGCAATAATTGCTTCTACGGCAATGGTTCCGCCTGGATAATGTTTTGCAATTCCTTTCATCTCCAAGGCATCCGTAAAAGTGAGTCCCTGAAAATTCAACCGATTACGTAATACGCCGGTGATTGCAGGTTTTGAAATAGAAGTTGGTCGATTTGAAGTGGTATCGATAGCCGGCACTGAAAGATGTGCCACCATGGCGCTACCAATTCCAGCTTCAAAAACTTTTTTAAATGGATATAATTCTACGGCATCCAGTTGATTCAAGGATTTACTGATGATTGGTAAATCGTAGTGTGAGTCAACATCTACATCGCCATGTCCTGGAAAATGTTTTGCGCATGCCATAACTCCCACATCTTGTATCCCCTTTGTAATGGCTACTGCAAACCGTGCCACTTTTTCTTTGTCGGCGCCAAAAGATCTAAATCCAATAACCGGGTTGTTTGGGTTATTATTTACATCTACTACGGGTGCATAGTTTACATGAATACCCAGTCGCTTACATTGTTCGCCCATGGCTAACCCAATGCGGTAGGATAAAGATGGATCATTGACCGCCCCCAAGCTGAGCTGATAAGGCAAACGGTCTACGCTATCTAAGCGCATGCCTACTCCCCATTCTCCATCGATGGTTATCATCAAAGGAGTTTTTGCAATAGACTGGTACTGGTTGGTGAGTAAGGCTTGTCTCACAGGTCCACCCTGAAAAAAACAAAGTCCGCCCACATTATAATTTCTTATGTCATTCTCCACCTTAGCGATGTGATCAGCTCCTAGGTTAGAATGCGCACGGATCACCATCAGCTGTGCAATCCGTTGATCCGGAGTCAGACTGTTAAAAACACTATCCACCCACTTTTGCTGGGCGCGTTCCCGATTACCTTGTGCGTTGGTGTTTAAAGAGGCTGCCAGTACCAGTAGCAAGCAAGCCTGTTGAATCAGTATTCTCATTGGTTAAAAGTACTCCATTTGAATCAAGTAATTATTGGCTGCATCGGGGGCAAAGCCGTATTTTTGAAGGCTCGATAAGCGCCACCCCTTGATACAGGTTTTACCCGATCATATTGCCAATCAGATTGCCGCCGGTGAGGTCATTCAGCGCCCCGCCAGTGCGGTCAAAGAGTTATTGGAGAATGCCGTGGATGCGGGCGCAAGTTCCATTGAGTTGATTATTCAGGACGCTGGTAAATCCTTGGTACAGGTAGTAGATAATGGAAAGGGGATGTCTATTGAGGATGCCCGTCTTTGTATTGCCCGACACGCCACTTCCAAAATAAGCAGTATTGAAGATTTGTTCCATATCCGAACCATGGGTTTTCGTGGCGAGGCATTGGCCAGTATTGCCGCCGTGGCACAGGTAGAACTAAAAACAAAACAAGCTACTAACGAGGCGGGTATTTTTATAGAGGTTGAGCATAGTGCTATAACGCGGGAGGAACCCATTGGTATGGCCACCGGTACCAGCCTGGCCATGAAGAATTTGTTTTTCAATATTCCAGCTCGTCGAAATTTTTTGAAGAGCAATGCGGCCGAGATGCGTCATATTGTGGAGGAGTTCACAAGAGTAGCCCTGGCTTTTCCAGCTATTCAATTTTCACTGCACGCTAATAATCAGCAGCTCTACCAACTGGAATCCGGTAGTTTAAAACAACGAATTGTCCAATTATTAGGTAATAATTATGCTTCCAAACTAGTAGGGGTTCAAGAGGAAACAGATTACTTAACCATTCGTGGTTTTGTAGGCAAGCCAGATTCTGCACGCAAAACAAGAGGAGATCAATACTTTTTTGTCAATAATCGATTTATTAAAAGTTCGTATCTCCACCATGCCGTGATGAACGCTTTTCAGGCGTTATTACCAGCCGATCATTTTCCGTTATACGTGTTGTTTATTGATTTAGATCCACAGCAAGTAGATATCAATGTTCATCCAACCAAACAAGAAATAAAGTTTGAGGACGAAAAAATTGTATACGCATTTGTCCAGGCCGCCATCCGTCATGCCTTGGCACAATTTAGTATCACTCCTACACTTGACTTTGAGTTAGATGCTTCGATCCAGCAATTGGATTCGATCCAACAACCCTTCACCGAGCAAACAAGATCGGCTATTCAAGAAGGTAATTTGTATCAGCATTTTACCCAGAAAAATCAAGCCCATCGGATTGAACCAGATTCCACACAACCTGCCAAAAACTGGAAACCATATCAGCCACTTGCTGCTGACTACAAAAGCAATGTAAAAGAAGAGGCCTTAGCTGCAACAAGATTGGATTTGCACCCTACAACTGCCACGGATTCAATTTCCGTATTTCAACTTTTAAACTCTTATATCCTTTTTTCACAAGCCAGCACATGCACGTTGATCGATCAGCAAGCAGCGCATGAAAGAATTCTCTACGAGAAGTTTATTCAACAGCTTGCAAATAAAAAAGCAGCTACCCAGCCTTCGTTATTTCCCACTACACTCTCACTAAACCCAACCGATGCCAGCTTACTGGAAGAGTTGCTAGCAGATTTAACAGCGGTAGGATTTTTAATTCAAAAGTTGAATAAACAAGAATTTCAAATTCAGGGTATTCCCGCTGGATTTGAAAATGGCAAAGAGGAAAGTTTATTAGAAGCTGTTTTGGAAGAATACAAACACTTCAATGCCGCGCTGGCCTTACCGCTTCATGAAAAATTATGCCGCAGTTTAGCTAAACAACAAGCCATCAAAACAGGAACGCAACTAAGCGAACGGGCAATGAAACAGTTAATCACCGATTTATTTGTTTGTAACCAACCACACTTATCTCCATTTGGGGTGCCAACGTTTAGAACGTTACAAAAAGAAGAAGTAGAACAGCTGTTGTTGAATCGCTGATCAATACGTTGCCCGGATATGGGTTAATAACTTTTCAATTTGTTTTCTGATTTCTGTGGAACTGGAGCGATGGTTATTAACCAAAGTTGAAAATAAAAGCAATTTTCCTTTTTTAGTATAGAGATAACCACTCAAGGCAACTACGCCACTGAGTGTTCCCGTTTTTGCATAGATCGCTCCACTTTCTTGTTTGTAATAGCTAGCCAAGGTGCCCTCTCCACCGGTAGGAAAAATTACTTTGATTCGGTCCATGCCAAATTGATCCTTCATTTTTTCCAGGATACGCACAAAGTCCTGTGGTGAAAAAAGATTATACCGACTCAAACCAGATCCATCAGCCCAACGAGGTTGCTGAGGAAGATCGGCAAAATCGGTTTTTAGTAAAGTATCGATTACTTGCTCATCACTCATCCGATTCAGCATCCGTTGACTGACCATTAATAAGGATTGCTCTGCAAAGAAATTATCACTTCGATGCATGAGCGGTTTGAGTAAAGAATCGGTAGGAATAGAATAAATTAATTTTCCGGCAGGTTTTCTGCTGGATAATTGTACGGTGGAGGTAATCCCAATTTGCTGTAACGTGTCTTGCAAAAACTGAAAGGCGGTAACACCGTCCTTGGTTTTAAAAGGTATGGTAGCCCCTCGAAAAGTACGGGAAGCGGAAACAACATTAAATTGATTCTGATCGGGCAAACGGGTTATTTGAAATTGATCGCCTATCCCTAATTGCTGCATCATCGATTCATTCATAAAAGGTGGACGGAGTGCTAATGAAGGAGTAGCCTGAAGCTGATTGTTTCTCCGTTGAAAACTGATCACATTTCCATAAACCGGGAAGGCACTTCGCTCGGCCAAATAAGCTTCCTGATAATCATCCCAGGACCATCCGCTACCGTAGGGCGTAAATGTATGTTGAGAAGAATTGTCAATTACTACTGGTCGATCTTCCAACCGCATTTTATCCCAAAGTGGCTGAAAGCTAAATTCTGCTAATAAAAAAGTAGGATCCCCCAACGGACGAACATAACAGGACCCTGCACTATCCCACACATATGCACTGGGTATACTATCTCCGAGATATTTCATAGCCGCATAACAAGTAGGGATCTTGGTATTGCTAGCCGGAACAAAATATTTATCACCTTGATAGTTGAGCCAATATTTTTTGGTGGAGGGATCGTAGATACTGATGCCAACATGAGCCGTTTGAAAAGAAGCCTGTTTAATAATTTCTTTATTCGCTTTGCGTTGTAAAGCTTGCGGAATACTACATCCAACTAAAAAGCTACTAAGCAGGAGTGCTAAAAATTGTAAACTGTATTTTTTCATAGGAAAATTATCCTCTTTCTTGCGCGCGTAACCAACGCTCCGGAATTTCATTACTGCTTGCCAAAAGGTAATCTTTATAACTGCAGGCAATAAATTTTTTATCGGGCAGTTGCATCCACCAACGTCCTGTTTTTTTGCTTTGTAGAAACACCGTTTCTACTTCGGCAAAAGCCATATAGTATTCATTGAAAGAATCCTTTTCGGTAAGTGATGCTTCTCGTTTTCCTCGGCTTCTTCCATCCAATAAATACCAGAGTTGTTGTGCTATTTGTTTAGCGGTAAGATCCTGACGATCCAATCGAGGATCATATCCATACACCCCCACCGTATTTACGGTAGGACTCATTCCGGCATAGCGGAATAAGGTGCAGGCTTCTTCGCCCGTTAATCCGTTGGGAGAAATAGTGCTGGCGGGAGAATGTGCATTGCTTAACGCACTCATATCAAAACTAAAAAGATGACTATTACGAATCACGGGCTCCATTTCGTCCAACGCTTCTTTTACATTCCCTACCCGATAACAATCAAAACGGAGTTTATCAAGCGTCTCCAATACGATAGGATGAACATAGTAACTCTGAAAAGCAATATGATTATAATGTTTGAGATAGTTTGGCATACCCGTAAGCATTTCCATCAGAAAATGTTCAACAGGTAAAACAGCATCCGGATGTAGATCAATTAATGCATCCACACAGGTGGCCTCAATCAACTGGCGGGTACTGGCATAAGCCTGGTATTGTGCCAGTGTAAGATCATGTGAACCACCCAGTATAACTACAGTTTTCCCCTCCGCAATCAGGGCTTGTACAACGGTTCGAAGTGCAGCATAGGTATCGGTAATGCTGGCACCCATGCGAACATTCCCCACATCAGCAAGCTTTAAATCTGCATGCCAATAATATAATTCATAAAACTGCCGACGAATGGCATCGGGAGCCGCCTCTTGCTGTTGCTCAATGCCAGCTCCCCGGTGTTCCGGACATCCCACTAACACAAACGAAACATCCTCCAGCTCGGGCATATATTCTTCATAGGTAGCAATCGAATACCCTATCTGACCTTCTTTATATCCCGCATCCTGCGAAAGAAAGGCTTTATTAACCGGTGCTAAAAAATCGGCAATTCCAAGCTGATCGGACATACGCGCAAGATACTTAATTGGAGGTTTGGACTTACTTTTGTCAGATGAAGAATCTCCGGGATCAAATTGAAAATCTTCGTCAGGAAATCAGTGCGTTTCAAACACAAGACCCTGCACAGGTCGAGGAGTTTCGTATTAAATACCTGGGCACAAAGGGACTGCTCAAAAATTTAATGGGCCTACTGAAAGAGGTTGCTCCCGAGCAAAAGAAAGAAGCAGGTCAGCTCTTGAATGAATTCAAACAATTTGCCGAGTCTCATTATGAATCGCTACGTGCTGTATCAACTCCGGCAGCTTCAGCAAAAGATACCCCTGTGGACCTATCCTTGCCGGGAGATACTTTTCCAGTGGGTTCCCGTCATCCGGTAACCTTGATGCGTAACCAGATTGTATCTATTTTTCAACGATTGGGATTTGCCGTGGCAGAAGGACCTGAAATTGAAGATGACTGGCACAATTTTGGTGCCCTGAATTTGCCGGCCCACCACCCTGCAAGAGATATGCAGGACACTTTTTATATTCAGCAGAACCCCGACTGGGTGCTGCGTACGCATACCAGTAGTGTTCAAATTCGGGAAATGGAGAAAGGGCAACTGCCAATTCGTATGCTGATGCCTGGTCGTGTTTATCGGAATGAAACTATCAGTGCACGGAGTCACTGCTTTTTTCATCAAATTGAAGGGCTCTATATCGATAAGGATGTTTCATTTGCAGACCTCAAACAAACGCTTTACTTTTTTGTGCAAGAGATGTACGGTCCGCAAGCAAAAGTTCGTTTTAGACCTTCTTACTTTCCATTCACGGAACCTAGTGCTGAAATGGACGTAAGCTGTTTTATTTGTGAGAGCAAGGGTTGTCATGTTTGTAAAAAAACAGGATGGGTTGAAATTTTGGGTTGCGGTATGGTTCATCCTAATGTTCTATCTAATTGTGGTATCGATCCGGAACAATACACTGGATTTGCTTTTGGAATGGGCGTTGAGCGCCCTGCCATGTTGAAATATGGCGTTAATGATCTCCGCCTCTTCAGTGAAAATGACGTACGCTTCTTGAAACAGTTTACGGCCGCTACCTGATAAATTTCTGCGCATGGATATCCATACTATTGGGGTTTGTGGAGCCGGTACCATGGGAAGAGGTATTGCACTCACCATGGCGCGTGCTGGTTTTTCTACGCTTCTTTTTGATTTAAATCCACAGGCGCTGGAACTTGCCAAGCTGGAACATGAAAAAGAGTTGGCAAAATCAGTTGAGAAAGGAAAGATTAACGAGGCTGAAAAAGCAAAAACCTTGGCATTGATCCGCTATACTCCGGAGCTGGAGGAATGTTTAGCAGAAATATTTATTGAAGCGATTGTAGAACAGCCCGGTGCTAAAGTGGCTCTCTTTAACCAACTAGCAGAGCTGAATCACGGTGATTGCATCTTTGCAAGTAATACTTCTTCCTTGTCTATTACCGAGCTGGCCAAACAAATTTTACATCCTGAACGAGTAATTGGTTTACATTTTTTCAATCCGGCTACTCTGATGAAATTAGTGGAGATAGTTCAAACTCCATTTACCAAACCTGAAATTCTTGAAACAGCCATTACGCTCATCCAACAAATTGGGAAAACAGGCGTTGTCTGTACGGATGCTCCGGGCTTTATCGTAAATAGAGTGGCCCGTCCTTATTATATTGAATCCTTACGATTAGCTGAAGAGAAGGTAGGAAGTATTGAACAAATTGACCGTTTATTGGAATCAGCAGGTTTCCGAATGGGGCCTTTTCGACTGATGGATTTAATTGGAAACGATATTAATTATGCCGTTAGCTGTTCGGTATATGAACAACTCGGGAAACCACTTCGACTCGAACCATCCTGGATACAACAACAATTAGTACAACAAGGCAAATGGGGTAAAAAATCCGGAGAGGGCTATTACGCTTATCACAAATGACAAAAAAAATTCTGCTCACTGGCGGTACTGGTTTTCTGGGCTCCTATATTTTAGCGGCCTTGGTGCAACGAGGTTATACGGTATATGCCATACGTCGTGGTTCAACTACTCCGCACTGGATTGATGCTGCCTTATTGGAAAAAGTACAATGGATATCAGGAGATGTACTGGATATAGTAGGATTGGAAGAAGCCATGGAAAATGTGGATGCTGTTATACATGCGGCAGCTATGG
>VFQT010003269.1_pt1 | contig 15031 bp, 13 predicted proteins | sample 3512381 | NCBI WGS metagenome assembly VFQT01 (sample SAMN10412376, study PRJNA504923) | tailings metagenome | isolation source: Relicate 2 Philex TSF3 active mining site | place: Philippines: Tuba, Benguet | collected 2017-08-29 | reverse complement strand
TGAGGTGATCGGTAAGATGAGAGCGGATCAATTGCCGCCAACTGCAGGATTTAGGCTCATTCGTGTCCACCTCGAAATATCCGCCCTTCTTGTAGCCACGGCGCAGGCAATCCTGCGTGCCCCGGATCGTGAAGGATTTGTCGGCGTAGCACATGCTGTTAGGGCCCGCCCATTCGCCACCACGGTCGTAGTCGATGGCAAAAACATAGTAATAACGGCTCGATAGCGTCCCCTTGAGCAAGACCTCACAAGTCTGCCCGGATACGTTCCACCATCCCTCGGTCGTCCAGCCCTTGCCGTCTTGATAGCCGATTGCGACACCGACGCGGCTCGACGTGGCATTGCATAGCTTCAGGTCCGCAAGCACAGCTCCGCTGCTGCCGGTAAGCCATGCCAGGGCCAGAACCGCGAGCGAAAGACGCGCCTTCACCTGTCCCCCCCCGATCAACCGGAAACCCCCGTCCCATCCACCAGGATCGCCCTGAAATCGTTTACATTCGTATGGGTCGGCCCCCTGACGACGAGATCTCCGAGTGGCTCGAAGAAGCTCGTCGCATCATTTTCATCGAGGAACTTCTGGGCATCCAGATGGCGGTCCAGGCCTTGCGAGACGGTATCCGCGGTAACGATGGCGCCGGCAGGATCGGAGACGTGCCCCTCGCCGCCATCGATGCCGTCCGTATCTGCAGCAATTGCGCTGATGCCGGCATGGCCGGCGATGCGGGTCGCCAGTGCGAGGGCGTACTCCTGGCTCCGACCGCCGCGGCCGCCGCGATGGCGCACGGTTACCTCCAGCTCTCCACCGCTGACGATCGCGACCTTGCGACCCTCGCGCAGGGCTTGAAGTGCCATCTCGGCATGGGCGAACGCAACTTCCCGCGCCTCACCGGTGACGGCATCCCCGAGGCTGACGACGTCGTAACCGTTACCGCGGGCGAGTGCCGCCGACGCCTCGAGTGCGCGCGCCGGTGTGGCGATTATCTCGTAGCGGCATCGTGCGAAGGCGGGATCGCCGGGCTTGGGCGTCTCGTTGACGGGATTGGACAAAGCCTCGTCGATCGATGCCGGCACCGTGATGCCCAGCGCTTCCATGCGCGCGCGGCGATGCGCGAGGACCGCGCGGGCATCGGCCAGTGTCGTGGAATCGGGCACCGTGGGACCGGATCCGATGGTCGCGGGATCGTCGCCGGGCACATCGGAAATCGCGAGTGTCAGAACCGCGGCACCGGCGGCCGCGCGCGCCAGCCGGCCGCCTTTGATCCGCGAGAGATGACGGCGCACCGTGTTCATCTCGTGGATGTCGGCGCCGGACTTGAGCAGCCCTCTCGTCAGCGCGGTCTTGTCGGGAAGATCGAGACCGTCGGCCGGCGCGGCCCACAGGGCCGATGCCCCGCCGGAGAGGAGCACGAGGAGGAGGTCCTCCGGGCCTGCCGCGCGCGCATACTCCAGCGCAGCGAGCGCCGCACGCCGGCTGCCTTCATCGGGCGTCGGATGACGACCTTCGATCAGCTTCAAATGTTGCGGCGCGCCACCGGGTAGGGCCGCCGCATAGCCGTAGGGCGCCGTCAGCATGCCGACGACGCGATCCGATCGGCCCAGCGCGCGGTAATGCGCCTCGGCCGTCATCGCCATGGATGCGGCCGCTTTGCCGGCCCCCAGGATCACGAGACGCCCGTTGGCAGGCACATCCGGCAGCAGCGGCTTCAGGCACTGATCCGGGTGGGCCGCAGCAACAGCGGTCTCGTAAAGCTCGACGAGGAGCTGGCGAGTTGTATCGCGCATGGAATCGTTTCCCTTCCCCGCGAACTAGAACGGTCGCGAAACCCATGGTCAAGAAAAGCGTCGGCGCAGCGCCCCGTCCCTAAATGGCGAGGGTGTCAGTGTGTCCGACCACCGCGCCGCTGCGCCGCAAGGCCCGCCAGGATGCGAGATCGCTGCTGGGAACCGAATTCGTCTCGGCGACGGCATCGGCGAAGCCCGAGGCGAGGTCGTCGATCAGATTCTGGTCACGAGCCCCCAGGACCCAAGGGCTGTCTCCCTCGGCCACGCGCATTCCGGCTGCCGTGAAGGCCCGGGCCATGGCGGTGGGCGCATCGGGGCCAGCGGCGGCGCCGAACCCCTTGTCGATGCGCTGATGGGTATGGAACGCGGCGGCCATGGCGACGTCGACGGGGTGCGTCGGCGTCCACGTCTGGATGCCGTTGTAGGTCAGCACCGTATAAAAGGCCGCGCCGGTCGACGAGACCGCCCCCGCGAAACGATCGATGAAAGCGACCGAGCACAGATCGAAGAGCGCCGAGGCGGTCACCAGAGCGGGCTTACCCGCCAGGGCCCGGTCCAGGTCGGTTTGCAGATCGAGCGCGAGGAAGCGCACATGCAAGCGGCGCCGGCCCACCGCCAGGACAAGCGCATCACCTTCCGCGCGAGCGTCGTCAGCCCAGGCGGCGAGCCGCGTTCGAGCCACATCCAACAGGCGCGTGTCATAGTCCACCAGCGTCCACGATTGCCGCTCGGGCAAGAGCAAGCTCGTCGCGCGGATGTTGGAGCCGGTGCCGCACCCCAAATCGACCACGGCGACCTCCGGGCGGTCCTGAAAGTGCGCGGCGAGGCGGCCCGCGAGCGCCCGGTCGCGCGAGCGATGATCGACAGGCTCGCGCAGCGCCAGCCAGTCCGGCGAAAATCCGCTCATGGAGCGACCTTTCTCAAAACGTCCGCAATGATCCGCGCGGTATCGGTCCAACGCGGGAGCCGTTCACCGGCGACCCAGGACGCGTCGGACATGCGCTTTCGCTTGCCCGCGTCGCCGATGACGGCGCGCAGGGCGCTGGCGAGTGCCACGGGGTCTCCCGGCGCGACTTTCGCAGCGGCTGCGTCTGGAACGGTCTCGGCGGCCGCGCCTCCCGTGGTGCAGACGATCGGCAATCCGCGGGCCATGGCCTCGCCCAGTACCATGCCATAGCCTTCGAACAGCGACGGCAGGACGAAGATGTCGGCGTGCGCATAGAGACGTTCGAGGGTCTCCGTTTCCGCGGCGCCCATCATGTCTATGCGGGATGCGAGACCTGCCTTCGCGATGGCTGCACGCACCCGCTGCGTCGTCTCTGGGCTGCGGTCGTCGGAGCCGGCGATGACAAGGTGCCACGGCAGATCGGCCAGCGCCTCCAAGGCGGCCACGAGCACGTCGTAGCCTTTACGCGGCACGACGGAACCGACGGCCAGCAGGCGAAGCGCCGCCTCGCCCGAGCCGCACGCGCGCTCTGCGGGGTCGGTACCGGGCTCGGCCACCGTGATCCGCCCGGCGGCGACACCGAATTCGGCGACGAGCAACCGCGCCGTCGACGGGCTCGTGACAACGACGTGCTGGCAACGCGCCAGGGCGGCCTGCTCACAGGCATGCAGGTATTCCGCGCGCCGCGGTTCGAGACCGGCCTCAAGCGCGAGGGGATGATGGCAGAGCGCGACGATCGGGGCGGCGACGCCGTCGAGATAGGACGCCGGTATCGCGCCGAGCGCCAGACCGTCGACCAGCACGGGTGTGCCAGCCTCGATGCCGGCCAGCACATCGTGCGTCGCCGCGAGATCGGCCTCGCTGGGGGCTGGATAGCTGCCCGGCACCTTCAGATAGCGCACGCCGACGCCGTTCCCGGGCAGCAACGCCAGTACGCGCCTGTCGTAGGCGTAGCCGCCCGTCGGCAGATCGAGATCGCCGGGGATGGCGAAGACGGCAGGGGTCATGGTCGTACCATCACTGGCTCAACGAGGGCGCGGCCTCAGGCGACAGCACCTTCGAACCAAGCACGCGCCAGATCGGTCTCGTGCAGGGTGACGCGGATCTTCGCCAGCGATTTGCCATCCTCGCCCAGCGCGCCGGACTTGGCCGCCGCGACCATGGCATCGAACACATACTTGCACAGGAACTCGGTCGTGGTGAGCTTGCCTTTGAATTGCGGCAGGTCGTCAAGGTTCTTGTAGGCGAGCGGCTTCAGAGTTTTCGAGAGAACGTCGAGCGCAGCACCGATATCGACGACGACGTTCTGCCGCGTCATGGTCTCGCGGAAGAAGGCGACGTCGACCACGAATGTCGCGCCATGCATACCCTGAGCCGGCCCGAAGAACGGATCGGGAAGCGAATGGGCGATCATGATCCGGTCACGGACCTCGACGGCGAACATGGGAACTTTCTCCTTAGGCAGCGGTTGCCCGCGGTGCAGGCGGATGGAGGGTCTGGTAGCAAGGCAGGGCTCGGTCAGGCAATCACGCTTTCGCACTACACGAAAGCGAGACACCTCGCGCGCGGTTCACGCGGAGGTCACGATCATGCTAAGCGGAAGACAAAGACGGAATTGCGTCAGGACGGAGCACCGATGGACAAGGAGCGGATCTTCGGAGGCAATCCGGTGGGGGTCATCCTTCGCCTCGCCGTGCTTTCGATCGTCGTCGGAATCGTGCTGTCGGCTCTCGGAATCGATCCGCGCGATATCCCACGCCACATCGTCCTGCTCGCGCACCGGATATACGATCTCGGCTTCGGCGCTTTCGAGAGCCTGCTCGGCTATCTGATCGTCGGCGCGATGGTGGTCGTTCCGATCTGGCTGATCGCGCGCCTGCTCGGCGCTTTCCGCCAGCGCGACAACGGCCGCCGCTAGCCGTGACGCGACATTTTCCTCAGCATTCCGAGCAAGATTTGCCGGCATGACAGCACACGAAGCAGTGGGTGCGGCGGCCCCTTCCGGCCAGCGGATCGGCCATGGGGAGATGCTGCGGATCGCGCTGCCGATCACGCTCTCCAATGCGACGGTGCCGCTGATCGGCTTCGTCGATACCGCTGTTATCGGGCAGACGGGCGACGTAGCGCTGATGGGCGCCGTGGCGGTCGGCGCCGTGATCTTCAACATGCTCTACTGGTCGTTCAGCTTTCTCCGCATGGGCACGACCGGGCTCACCGCGCAGGCGCTTGGAGCGGACGACCGCCGTGAGATTGCCGGACACTTGCTGCGAGCGCTGATGGTGGCGGGCGTCGCAGGGGGGGCGATGCTCGTGCTGCAACAGCCATTACGCAACTTATGCTTCTGGCTGACGGGTGGCTCGGCCGATGTCGTGGCGGCGGGCCATACCTACTTCGACATCCGCATCTGGGCGGCGCCGTCCGGCCTGGTCAATTTCGCGGTACTGGGCTGGCTGATCGGGCTGGGCCGGGCCGGCATCGCATTCGTGCTGCAGCTCTTTCTCAATCTCCTCAATATCGTTCTGGCGATCACCTTCACGTTGGGGTTCGGCGGCGGCATCGCGGGTGTCGCCTGGGCGGCGTTGGTTTCGGAGACGGCGGGGGCGGTGGCGGGTCTCGCCGTGGCGCTTCGAATATCGCGCGCGATGCAGGCCACCGCGCCGCTCGGCGATGCGGTGGATTTCGGCAAACTGTCGCGCTCGCTCGCGATCAACACCGATCTCACCGTCCGCTCGCTCGCCAACTACGTCGCTTTGATCTTCTTCACCTCGCGCGGCGCGGCCGTCGGCGATGCAACGCTCGCCGCCAATGCGCTACTCGTCAACATGAAGAGCATCGTGATCTACCTGCTGGACGGCTTCGCATTTGCCGCGGAGGCTCTCGTCGGGCGGTGCGTGGGCGCGCGCGACCGCGCCGGTTTCTGGCGTGCGATCGAGGTATCGACCATCTGGGCCGCGGTCTTCGCGGTTCTGGTGTCCGCCGCCCTGTGGTTCGCGGGCCCCGCGATCATCGCCTTCAGTGCAAAGAGCCCGGACGTGCAGCGTGTTGCCCTGGGTTTCCTGGCCTGGGCCGCGCTTTCGCCGCTCTTGGGCGTGTGGTGCTTCCAACTCGACGGCATCTTCACGGGCGCGACACGCACCGCCGACATGCGAAACATGATGATGGTGAGCGTCGCGGCGTTTCTCGCCTCGAGCCTCATCCTCATCCCATGGTTCGGCAATCACGGTCTGTGGGCGGCCTACATGGTGTTCTACGTCGTGCGGGCCGTCACCCTGGGGGCGCGATTGCCCGCACTCGTGCGCAACGCCTTCGGCTGAGGCCGATCAGGCATCGAGTGGCTTTGCAGCCCACTCCGCCGCCTTGCGGCCCGTGAACGCACCGATAGATGCCAAGCCTTCGACGTGAGCCTGTTCGGCCAGATGCGCCTTGATCCTGCCGATGAGGCCGGCACCTTCGTAGACCAAGCCGGTATAGAGCTGAATCAGGGACGCACCTGCCTCGAGCTTGGCGAGCGCGGTGGCGCCGCTGTCGACGCCACCAGCACCGATCAGGGGAACGCGGCCACCGGTCGCGACATAGATACGGGCGAGCATCGCCGTGGAACGGTGAAAGACCGGACGCCCGGAGAGGCCGCCCGCCTGCCTGGCCGTTGCCTGGTCGCGCAGGCTGGCAGGACGCGCGAGCGTGGTGTTGGAGACTGCGATCACGTCCACCGCATGCGCCACGAGGCGCTCCGCAATGGCGGGGATGTCGTCCTCGGCGATGTCTGGCGCGATCTTAACGACGATGGGTCGCTTCGGCTTGCCCTCCTGCATCTTCCTGCCGCGCGCGGCCATGACCCGCCCCAGCAACTCGTCGAGTGCCGCGGGGGCCTGCAGATCGCGCAGCCCAGGCGTGTTGGGCGACGAGATGTTGACGGTGAAATAGCTGGCCACGTCATAGAAGGCTTCGAGGCCCGCGACATAGTCGGCGGTCCGGTCGGCGGCATCCTTGTTGGCGCCGATGTTGACACCCACGACGCCCCCGCGTCCCTGGCGTGCGCGCAATCGCTCGAGGGCCGCGACGTGTCCGCAATTATTGAAGCCGAAGCGATTGATGACGGCGCGATCATCTGGGAGCCGGAAGAGGCGCGGGCGCGGATTGCCGGCCTGCGGCAAGGGCGTCAGCGTACCGACCTCGGCGAAGCCGCAGCCCATGCCCAGAACCGCGTCGGGCACGCGGGCCTCCTTGTCGAAGCCCGCCGCGATACCGATCGGGTTGGGTAGACGGAGATCGTCCAGACGGCAGGCCAGGACCGGCGGGTCGCTCTCGGTCGATCGCGGATAGATGCCACGCTCGAGCGACTTGATCGTCAGCTCGTGTGCGCGCTCCGGGTCGAGGGCGAGCAGGGCCTGCCGGCCCATGTCGAACAAGGCATTGAACATCAGGCGAGATCCTCAGGCAGGACATGGATGCCACCGGCCCCGAGCGGCAGTGGCGCCACGGATAGGGCGAGCACGGCGGGCAGATCGCCATAATAATGCGGAAAAAGCTCGCCCGCACGCGAGGGTTCCCAGCGTAGGGCGGCGCCGAGGGTTTCGCTCTGGAACGAAATCAGCACCAAGTCGATCTGGCCCGCAAAATGCTTAGCCAGTGTTCCAGGTAATTGTCGAGCGGTCGACAGATGTATGTACCCGTCCCTGAGATCATCGGGCGAGCCGGTAAAAGCACCGCGTTGTCTCGCATCATTCCACGCGTTCTGCGAGCATACTTTGTAGACGGTAGGTTCCATTCATGCCCTCTGTTTCTCGTTTTGCATCATTTCGGGACATGAGCTTGCATCGTACTCACTCTTCAGCGCGTCTACGATTGCGATAATTCCAGAAAACATGTGTCCATCTTCTGAAATCCAGTGTTTTTCTTAGAAGTCGCGACAAAAGCCGATCGAGACGCAAGCCATGAACCGCGCAGCGCCGACATTGACCCATGCCTGGATTTGGCAGGCGATCGATACGCTGGCAAGCAGGAAAGGGCTGTCGCCGTCCGGCCTCGCCAAGCTCGCAGATCTCGATCCGACCACATTCAACCCCTCCAAGCGCTTTACCCCGGAAGGCCGGCCCCGCTGGCCGAGCACCGAGAGCATCGCCAAGATCCTGGCGGCTACCCAGACCTCACTCGACGAGTTCGCCGACATCAACGATCGCGTCGCGCCGACCATCGCGAGCGAGCCGGAAGCCCAGCCCCTCGACGAGGTTCCCGTCGTAGGTCGTATCACGCGCGCGACCGTTACCCAGTTGCGCACGCCCAAGGACGCCGGAGGGAACGCCGAGCGCGTTGCGCAAGGCCTGGAGACCAGCACACGCTTCGCAGTGGCGGTCGGCGACGAAAGCCTCGAGCCCGTCTATAGCCGCGGCAACACCCTCATCGCATCACGGGCTGAGAAGCTGAGAGTGGGCGACCGCGTGATCGTCAAACCACAGGGTTTGCCGCCAATGCCACGCGTCCTGTTGAAAGAGAGTCCGCGTCAGATCGAGGTGTCCTGCCTCGCGAACGATATGTGTCGCATGCGGCTGAAACGCACGGCGATCGAGTGGATTGCCCGTATCGTCTGGGTGAAGCAGTAGCGCGTTACCGCTCTCCATTGCGCATTTGCCCTGCCCCGTCATTCGGGAGCGATTTGCAGGGCTTTCATCTCATGCTAACGCTGATCGTAGGGCGATGACGCGAGCATGCCTCGCGGCATCGTCTTTCAGCAATCCAAAATGCGTCAGCGTTCTCGAGATGCGTCCAGGTTTTTCGTGCCAGTTGCAGACGTTCGCCGAGTTGCTCGGCGCCCCCAACGTGCTGGAGGTGCCGCATTACCAGCGGCCGTACTCCTGGACGATCAAAGAGGCGCAACAGCTTCTCGATGACGTCTTGCTCTCGTGTGCGGACCGCAAGGCCGCGCCCGACCTGCACGAAGGCTACTTCCTGGGCACGATTCTTCTTATCAAGCAGCCGGGACGCGATGCACAGGACGTCGCCGCTGCCCATGTCCTCGATGTCGTCGACGGCCAGCAACGCATCCTGACCCTGGCGATGCTGCTGGGCATCATCCGCGTCACGGCGCTCTCGCGAGACGTCGATCTCGGTGCGCTTGTCGGCCCGATGCTCTGGACCGTTCGGGGCAGCGAGCACGGACTTCGAATCCAGCCGATGGGGCGCGATACGTTCGTCTTCCGAGCGCTGATCGAAGGGCACGATACGCGACACGTTCACGCGCACGACGATGCCGTCCCGCCTCTGCTGGAGGTCTGGTCACATTTCCAGTCGGCGCTGGCGGAGGTGGAGGCCGAGGAACTCGAAACCCTCGCGCGCTACATCGCGGAGTGCTGTCATTTCGCCGTCATGACGACGACGAGTGTGGATCGCGCGCATCGCATCTTCTCCGTGGTCAACAGCCGCGGACGCCCGCTGGCGCGCAACGACATCCTGAAAGCGAACCTGCTGGGCGCTGTCGAGCCCGCGCAACGGCCACATCTTGTGACGTTGTGGGATGGTATCGCGACAAAGCTCGGCGATCGCCTCGAGACATTGCTCAGCCACGTGCGAACCATCGAGGGGCGCGCCGGCGCCCAGATCCTCAACGAGTTGTCACACATCGTGGGGCGGCAGGGCGGGGCAGAGGTTTTCATCCGGAGCACGTTCGCGCCTTACGCCAGCATCTATGAATCCCTGCAGGTCGGAAAAGTGGCGGCAGCGGGCGGCGAGACCGAGGTGTCGCGGACGCTGCGCCATCTGAGTTGGCTCGGCAGCGAGGACTGGGTGCCGAGCGTGATGCTGTTCTGGCGGCGCTCGGGCGGAGACGCCGTGCAACTCGCGCGCTTCCTGAAGCGTCTCGACAGGCTCGCTTACGCCATGCGCCTGCGCGGGCTCGGCGCGGACAAGCGCGCCACCCGCTTCAATCGAGTTCTGGCAGCGATCCGCGATGGCGCAGACCTCCATGTGCCAGGCGGTCCGCTCGACCTCTCGCGGGAGGAGTTGCGTACGATCGGCTACAACCTGCGCAATCTGCATGTGCGCAGCCAACTCACGTGCAAACTGGTGCTCTTGCGTCTCAACGAGGCGATGCATCCCGCACAGCCGATCGTCGATCCGTCGGACTTCACAGTGGAGCACATCCTTCCGCAGAAACCCGGACAATCCAGCATCTGGCGGACGTGGTTCCCCGATGCGGAGGCGCGCGAAGCGTGCACGCATTCGCTGGGCAACCTCGTACTCGTGACACGCAGCGAAAATGACAAGGCGCGCAACCTCGACCTCGCGCGCAAGCTTGCCATCTATTGCGCGGATGGCGGGGCACGGGCCCTTCCGGTCACGCGCGAACTCGCCGGGCAAACGGTCTGGCTGCCCGACGACGTTCGCGCGAGAGAGACCCGTCTCGTCACGCTCCTCCGGGAGATCTGGGATCTCGACGTCACCCCGGCGCCCAAGGCAGAAACCGCGCCGCGCCCGCGTGGACGGCAGCGTTCGCAAGAACTCGTGTCCTGACGCAGTGGGGTGGAGACCTCGCCGCTCGCCAAGAGTTGACCGTCCGACGGATTGAGCTGAGACGCGCGGCCCGCTATCCCTCGCTCACACGGCGCCTGCCAGACGGAGACCCCATGCCCGATCTCGACCTGACGCTGCCGATCCTGGTGTTCGGCGGTCCCTACTCGAATCTCAAGGCCACGGAGGCGATGCGCGCGCGCGCCGACGCTCTCGGCATTCCGCCCCATCGGGTCATCTGCACGGGCGACGTGGTCGCCTATTGCGCGGAACCGGAGGAAACGGCACGGCTGGTGGCGGATTGGGGCTGTCACGTCATCCAAGGCAATTGCGAGCAGCAACTCGCCGAGGGGGCTGCGGATTGCGCCTGCAATTTCGAGGAGGGCAGTTCCTGCGATCTGCTGGCCAAAGGCTGGTATCCCTTCGCAAACGGTCGCCTTTCGACCGGGATGCGAGAATGGATGGGCGCGTTGCCCGAGACCTTGCGGTTCATGGCGAGCGGGCTGACGTTGCAAGTGGTGCACGGCGGCGTCGCGCAGGTGAACCGTTGGGTCTTCGGTTCGCAGAAGGACGTTCTGGCCGAGGAATTCGGCACCACCGATGCCGACGTCGTGATCGCCGGACATTGCGGTCTGCCATTCATTTCCAAAATTCGCGGCCGGGTCTGGTTCAACCCGGGCGTGATCGGCATGCCGGCGAACGACGGCACTCCGCAGGTCTGGTTCGGCCTCGTGACGCGGAAGGGCGACAGCGTCGTTCTGTCGACCCACCGGCTCGACTACGATCACGTCGCGGCGGCCGCGAACATGCGCCGTTTCGGCTATGCAAACGGATATGCCCGTTCGCTCGTTACGGGGCTGTGGCCTAGTCTCGACATCCTGCCGGACGAAGAGCGCTTGGCGACGGGCAAGCGGCTGCGCGGGCGCGTCACCCGCATTCCGACGTCGGCAACGCACACTAGCGATGCTCGGGAAATCCGCGCCTGAGCGAGTTCACGAACAACGACAGCGCCACGAGGGCGCTGTCGCATCATCGGTCGGGATGGCTCCGACTTACTCGGCAGCCTCGCGCGCCGGCAGATAACGGCGGGCCGGATGCCAGGTCGCCGGCGTGATGCGTTTGTACTGCGGCATCATGCGAGGCTCTGCACCCAGATGCCAGGCAGCATGGACGCCCCAGCGCGGATCGTCGAGGAAGGCGCGGGCGATAGCGATCATGTCGGCTTCTTCGTTGGCCAGGATCGCCTCCGCCTGGTCGGCTTCGGTGATGAGACCGACAGCCATCACGGGAATGCCTGTAGCCCTCTTGATGGCGGTGGCGAACGGTACTTGATAGCCGGGCTTCAGCGCGATCTTCTGGGCCGGCGAATTGCCGCCAGAGGACACATCGATGAAATCACAGCCGAGCTTGCCCAGAGCCTTGGCGAAGGCGATCGAGTCTTCGATCGTGATGCCGCCGTCCACCCACTCGACCGCCGAGATCCGTATGCCGAGCGGCTTCGATGAGGGCCAAGCCTCGCGGCAGGCGGCGAACAGCTCGAGCGGCAGTCGCATGCGGTTCTCGAGCGAACCACCATACTTGTCCTCACGCTTGTTCGAGAGCGGCGAAAGGAACTGATTGAGCAGATACCCGTGCGCGGCGTGGATCTCGGCCAGCTCGAAGCCGGCACGGTCGGCGCGTATCGTGGCCTGGAAGAAGGCGTCCTTCAGCTTCTCGATCTCGTCGATCGTCATCGCCTTGGGCGTGTGCCAATGCGTGTCGTAGGGGATGGCGGAGGCCGCCACGGTCTGCCAGGCATCCGTGGCGAGCGGATCGGAGCCCACCTTGCTCTCCCAGGGACGCATGGCGGATGCCTTGCGTCCGGCGTGCGCGATCTGGATCGCCATGGTCGCTGTGCCCCAGCGCTTGCAGGCATCCACCACCCGCTTCATGGCGATCTCGTTCTCGTCGCTTGCGAGAGCGGGACAACCATGGGAAATGCGCCCAGCCAACTCGACGGCGGTGGCCTCGACGACGAGAAGGCCGGCACCGGAATTGGCAAGCGAACCCAAGTGCTGCATGTGCCAGTCGGTCATATTGCCGTTTTCGGCGGAGTATTGGCACATCGGCGCCACGACGAGGCGGTTGTGCAGCTCGAGGCCGCGCAGCTTGATGGGCGAAAACAGGCGGCTTGCAGGCGCAGCAGTGCTCATTGGTCGGGTTCTCACTCTCGATGGGAAGTCCGAAGGAAGGGGACGCGAGCGTCATGTCCCGCGTTGGCCCCACCAATAGCACGGCTTGGCACAAACGCTGCAAGCCCCGCCCTGCCCTCGGTTATGGACAGGCGATCCGGAAAAGGAGACGACGATGGAGCGGCTGGCCCGGCCAATCGAAGCGATCAAGCCCAGCTACGACGTGATCATCGTAGGATCGGGCTACGGCGGCGGAGTTTCGGCGGCCCGCCTTGCCAAGGCCGGTTTCTCCGTGTGCGTGCTCGAGCGCGGCCGGGAGTTCGTAACCGGTGAGTTTCCTTCGCGTTTTCCCGAAATGCGCAATGCCTTCCAAGTCACCACGAAACGCGTACGCACCGGATCACCGACGGCCATCTACGACGTGCGTATCGGCGAGGACATGCACGTTCTTGTCGGCTGCGGCCTGGGCGGCGGCTCGCTGGTAAATGCGGGTGTGGCGCTGCGGCCCGATGCACGCGTCTTCCGCGACCCGGTCTGGCCGGGCCAGATCGCTCAGGACGGGTTGCTCGAGGAGGGGTTCCGGCGCGCCCAGCGATGGCTGCGGCCGGCCGAACACCCCCGCGCCCGAGACATGTCCAAATTCAAGGCCCTCGACACTGTGAGCGAGGCGGTCGGCGTGAAGCCGCGGACGCCGCCGGTAGCCGTCAGCTTCGAGCGCAACGTCAACCCGGCCGGGGTCACGCAAGCGGCCTGCACACTTTGCGGAGACTGCTGCGCGGGCTGCAACGTGGGCGCCAAGAACACCGTCGCGCTGACGTATCTACCCTTCGCGGCAGCGTACGGTGCAGACCTGTTCGAACGCACCCGCGTGTCGCATATCGCCCGCGAGCCGGGCGGCGAATGGCGCGTGGAGGCCGAACTCGTGGACGCCAAGGGCGGCCCCCCGGTCGTCGTTAAGGGCCGGACGGTGATCCTGGCGGCGGGAACTCTGGGTTCCACCGAGATCCTGCTGCGCTCGAAGGACCGTGGCTTGGCGGTTTCGGATCGCGTTGGACAGGGCTTTTCCGCCAATGGGGATATCATCGCCTTCGGCTATGGATCGAAATTGCCTGTCAACGCCATCGGGGTCGGTCATCCTGCGAAGGTCGAGGGGCAGGAAGTCGGGGCTGCGGTAACGGGCCAACTCGACATCGTCGACGCCGATTGCCTCGAGAACGAGATCCGGGTGCAGGAGGGGGCAATGCCCTCGGCTCTGGCGCCGATGCTGCCCGTGATGTTCCTGCCCAACGGACGTCTGCTCGGCGCACTCCAAAGCCTCGTCAGCGGCGTCTACAAAGGACCGTTCGCGGGTCTGCAGACGTTCTTCGCGGTGTCGCACGACGACGCATCGGGCAGTCTGCGCCTCAAGGAGGACAAACTGGAGCTGAGTTGGCCGCGCGCGCTCGAGCAACCCGTCTACCAGCGGCTCGATGCCGTTCTTTCGGCTCTGGTGACACGCGCGGGGGGCGCTTACGTGAAGAACCCGCTGGCCGGCTCCGTCATGGGCCACCAACCCGCCACGGCGCATCCTTTGGGTGGCTGCATCATGGGGACGGACCGAAGCTCGGGCGTCGTCGATCATAAAGGCCGCGTCTTCGATGGTTCGGCGGCAACCGACTCCACGGCGTTCCTGCCGGGCCTGTACGTCATCGATGGATCGATCATCCCGCGGTCTCTCGGCGTCAACCCGCTGTTGACCATCACCGCACTCGCCGAGCGCTGTCTCGTTCACATGATGCAAGACCTCGGTGTCGCGTCCGAATTAATTTCCGACTAGCGTTACGGCTCCGACACTCGGTTCCCCGTGCGGCGTACTCCGGACCGGGTGTCGGAGCCGGAAGGAACATGCGCAACTTAATGATTTTATTTTAGCTTTTCAGCTGACGCTTGGTTCCAAGACCAGCCGCAACCGGGCATCAACCGTCGGATGCACTACACTTGCGTTCAACAAGCCGTCGGCCCGGACGAGTCGTGCCTGCGGGGCTGCAGGCAAGCAGTTGGTGCGCGCTCTGGTCTGGCGATTCTGCAGGGCTGCCAAACGATTCCCGAGGATGTCATAACCTTGACTACCGTATCCATGGTGATAGTAACTAGGGATACCATATCGGTCACTCTTCCTCCCCGTGGAGGTGACACGGGTGCTCCGCCGAACGGCATGGCCGGGTTCGGTGCGGAACGGGTCGGTACTCTAAGACATGCTGGATGGTCGAATAGACATGACGCAAGAGGAGCAGCTCCACATCGGCTGGCTGACGGCCGACGTGTCGCGCCTCATGCGCACTGTTTTCGATCGTCGAGTCCGCTCCACCGGACTGACCCGCCCGCAGTGGCTGGCACTCGTCCGCTTGAAACGGCGTCCGGGCGCCAGTCAGTCCGAACTCGCCGACATGATGGAAATCGAGAAGGCTCCGGCGGGGCGGATTCTCGACCGCATGGAAGAGAAAGGCTGGATCGAGCGGCGGGCCGACCCGGTGGACCGGCGGGTCAACCGGATCTACCTCACGGAACTGGGCGAGCAGGTCCACAGCGTGATCATGCCCATCTCGCTGGCAACCGTACACGATGCGCTCGCCAATCTGTCCCGGCAGGA
>VFQT010003268.1_pt1 | contig 15036 bp, 8 predicted proteins | sample 3512381 | NCBI WGS metagenome assembly VFQT01 (sample SAMN10412376, study PRJNA504923) | tailings metagenome | isolation source: Relicate 2 Philex TSF3 active mining site | place: Philippines: Tuba, Benguet | collected 2017-08-29 | reverse complement strand
TCCACATCATGGATCCGGAGGGCAACAAAATAGAATTGTGGGAGCCCAATGACAACGTCTATGACCAGATGGGCAAAGACATGAAAATGCCCACGACGAAGTGATGACTGCAATTCAAAATTGAATGAAGGAATTGCAAAGCATTTAATTTGTTTATCTTCGCTACAATAAACGTACTCCTATGACTTATAGAATTGTGTGCGAAATAAAAAAATAATCAGGTCGTAATAACACTTCCTCCAAATTTTGAACATAAAAATCAAGTTGTTGTGTATTTAGAAGACGAGTCTGACAGTTTTCAGAAAAAGATGGACCTTATGCGACAAGCTTCAACTGATCCATTATTCCAGGCTGATCTCAATGAGGTGGCTGAAGACTTTAACAATATTGATTCTGAGCATAAAGATGAGAATTAATAAATGGGGTATTTACCGAGCGTCATTCTTAAGTTCTCTGGTTTCAAATCCTGGAACTGCTGACAACACCAACGAGCACTGAGAATATTCCAATTTAACGGCGAGTAAAGACAAAAAACAACCAACAATAATCATTTTCCAAATCCTATAAATAAAGTGCCTTAGTGGTGTATATTTACAATGGAAAAAGTAACATTCTTCCAAGACCTATACAAATCATTATGGCCAAAGAAAAATTGAACACCTATTGGGGTGAGGTAAGCACTTTGCATTTACCAAAAATTGCAACAATTGAGAGGAACTTCATTTCCATATCTTTTTATTCTATCATCGCCAATCGCGTCGTAACTAAGAATCGCTACCGCTCCCTCATCTCTTCATCTCTTCATCTCTGCATAGCGAATCGCTTGGCTCTCGCTACCTCATTCCTTCTACTCCTCATCCCCTCATTCCTCGTCCCCTCATCCCTTCATTCCCAAATCCCCTCTTACGTCCCCACCAACGGCCTCGTGGGCTACTGGCCCTTCAATGGCAACGCCAATGATGAGAGTGGAAACAATCTTGGAGGAAATGTTCTTGGAGGCCCAACTTTAACGACTGACAGAAACGGAAATTCAAATACTTCTTATGACTTTGATTTCTCTACCGTTTCTTTTGGTGGTCAAACCGATGAAATTTATATTCCATTCAATTCAATCTTAAATTCAACCAGTATTTCTGTTTCAGTTTGGGTTTATCCAAGGTCATATGATTGGTCAGGCAATCCCGGGGGATCAACAATAATTGTGAGATATGAATATGGTTACAGTAATCCCAACGGGCAAACCTGGGGTATGGGTTTTAATCAGAGTTCGTTATCAGCATTTATTCTTGAAGGTGCTTCAAACAATTCTCAAAATAGTGCTACCGTTTCTCATAATAATCCTTTATCTTTAAATACTTGGCATCATATAGTCTTTACTTATAATGAAGCAACATTAGATTTATACTTAAATGGAGTACTTGTAAATTCTGTGAATGCATCATTACCTTTAAACACTGCAGGTAACTCAGGCATATCAATAGGTGAATCCAACCAAGCAAACGGTTATTGGTATCCCACTGATGGTAAAATCGACGACATCGCCATTTACAACCGCGCGCTCACCCAAGAAGAAATCACAGCGTTGTACAATGGAACAACCAATACTTCTATTGCCGGCTGCACCAATAGCACCGCCTGCAACTACAACGCCTCAGCCACCCAAGACGATGGATCTTGCACCTACCCTACTCAAACGTATTTGAACTGCGCTGGCACTTGCATCAATGATGCGGACAATGATGGTATTTGTGATGAATTGGAAACGCCTACCCTTCCCTCCTACCTGCCATCCAACGGTCTCGTGGGCTACTGGCCATTCAACGGCAACGCCAATGATGAAAGTGGCAATGGGAATCATGGGACAATGAATAATAATCAAAATGGAACTATAACTTTTGATACTGATCGAAATAATGTCAATTCAAGTTGTGTGAATTTCACATCGAATCCTTCATGGAATACTAATGGACCTTACATTGAAATATCAAATAACAATTCGCTAATGCTTAATAACTCATACACTATCGTCATGTGGGTCAAAGTCAGTTCAACATGTCAAACAGGAGAGTTATTGAACAAAGGAAATGACGATATAGGATTCTTTTCAAGAATTCAATATCCACTAGCCGGCGTAGCTTTTGGTAGTGCTGGAGGCTATATCGACTATAGTTTACCAATCAATACCTCAGAATGGATGATGCTATGCTTCTCGAGAAATGGCAACAATACTATGGGAGATCTTCACATTAATGGAACTTTGGTTTCCTCAGGATTTATCAACTCTCCAATTTCAAATTCAGATAATATTGCTTTTGGGGCAATGCCTGGAGGAGGAACGAATGGGAGTTATTATCCATTTCAAGGTTTAATGGATGACATCGCCATTTACAACCGCGCCCTCTCCCAAGAAGAAATCACCGCGTTGTACAATGGGACAACCAATGGAGGTGGAGGTGGAAATGGAGGAACCGCCGGAACACCGGCACCAAGCGTACCCCAGGGCATCCCCTACCAAGCCATGATCCGAGACAACAACGGCGCGGCATTGGTGAATACTCCTGTCATTGTGCGCTTCTCCTTGCGCCAAGATGCCATTGATGGAACGGTGGAATACCAAGAAACCCACAACCTCACCACCAACGCCTTTGGATTGGTCAATACCCACTTCGGTTCCGGCTCCGCTACCCAAGGCACCTTTGCCAACATCAACTGGAGCAATACCACCAAGTTCATTCAAGTGGAAGCCAACAGCGGAGCGGGTTTTGTGGAGATGGGGACACAACAGATGATGTCCGTTCCCTTTGCATTAAAAGCCAATTCCGCTAATGAAGCCAACAAGGTTAAAAACGCAGGCCTTCCCGTTTATGCCAACAACGCAGCAGCATTGGCAGGTGGTTTAGTTGCGGGAGATATGTACCGGACGGCAGGTGGTGTTTTGATGGTGGTTTATTGAAGAAAAATATTTATACGCTATAATATGAAAAATATAAATTGGGTTTGTGTCATTATGATGATTTTCTGTAATTACACATTAAAATCGCAAATAATTTTCAGCGAGGACTTTCAAACTTCAGGAGCTTTACCAGGAGCCATTCCCTCTACTTGGACCACAAATTTGTCGACTCAGAATGATGGAAGCCAAGGCCCAAGTTTTAGAATTTACAATGCCTCAACAGCCAATTCCGGGGGATATTGGCCTGTTCCGAACTTGGGTGCTGCCAATAATCGTTTTGCAGGAGCGAATGATGATCCCGAACCTTGTGATTGCGATTTTATGAATGTTTGGATAGAAACACCTGAAATTTCCTTACCCGAAATGCCTCAAACTTTGTCCTTTAGTTTTTTTCATGATAGAAATTTCGGTGGTGGCGATGCAACGGTTCAAATTTCGACTGATTCTGGAAATAGTTGGCTAATTATTGATACACTCGCAGTAGATGCCAGCTTTTGGCAAACTGTTATTCTTGATTTGACGAATTTTGTTAATACGACTGCTAAGATCCGTTTTCAATGGTCTGATGAAGGAAACTGGGCATCGGGATTTGCGTTGGATAACATTTTGGTGCAGGGAGCACTTGGCCATGACATGGTTATGGTTAAAACCATTGCGGCTGACTGGTCTAACACAAGTTCGGGAGTTGATTTTTTGGATTATTCAATGATTCCAATAACACAAGCCAATTTGATCAAGGCGTCAGCAGTTGTTTTAAATGGAGCCTTAGGTATTGAAGAAAATGTGAATATTAATTTTGAGGTAACTCAAAATGGCATTATCCAAACTTCCTTTTCTTCTCCTCAATCTAATATTAATAGCTTAGCCCACGACACATTAGCTGCTTATTCCACGTGGATTCCCGATATGGTTGGGTTGATAGATATTTCTGCCACGATTGTCTTAACCAACAGCGATGAACAACCGAGTAATAATTCTGGAAATGTTCAAGTTGCTATAACAGAAAATATTTATGCTCGTGACGCTGGTTCAGCTCAAGCATTTTTTTCGACCAATAACTTCTACGAAGCAGGTAACTTATTTCAAATTTATAATAACCAAGAGTTTGGTGCAATCGATGTTGCAGTCAATTTTATGTCAGCAAATGAGGGTAGCTTGATTGCTGGGAAAATATATGAATTCGCCGGTTTTGGGGATAATGGAGATCCAATGCTTAATGACCTTGGTATTCAAACAGTCGAGTATGCAGTTACTTCTGCTGATAACTCAATAGCAGGTGAAAGTAATTTTGTTTCACTTTCATTTACACAGCCTGTTATGTTAGAAGGTGGGAAAGTTTATTGGGTTGGAGTTATTTCAGATGGTTCTGTCCGATTGGCTCTATCTGGAATCAATGTTTTTCGTGGATCATGGATTAATGACGGAAATTGGGGAGCCATGAATAGCATACCCATGATCAGATTAAACGGAGATTTGAATTTGATTCAATCCATTCCTGGCTGCATGGATGCAAATGCCTGTAATTTCAATCCTTCCGCAGGAGTGGAGGATGGGTCATGTTTGGAGGATAATAATAATGATGGCGTCTGTGACGAGTATGAAAATTACTACCTCCCTGGTTATCTTTCATCAAATGGGTTAGTAGGTTGGTGGCCATTTAATGGTAATGCAAATGACGAAAGTGGAAATATCAATCATGGCCAATCTTTAGGAGCTCAGCTAACAGCAGATCGAACTGGTCAAAATGAGAGTGCCTACCAATTTGATGGAGTCGATGATTTTATAGAATGCATCAATCCCGGTCCATTGGGAAATCCCGATTTAACTTTATCTTTTTGGATAAAAAGTAATCAAAACACATACGGACACATCATAGGATATGGAGGGGATGCAACTCCTGGATCTAGTTGTCAAGTGTATTTGGGCGATGGAGAATGCTCTGGTTCCATGGTATTTGATACTTATCAAAATTCAATAGCAAAATCAGATTCACAAGAAAATTCTTGGACTTTTTACAATATAGTTCGTGAAAGTGACTCGTTAAATGGCGTGCTTAATACTAAGATTTTCCGAAATGGAATTTTATTGTCTGAGAATTGTTCAGAACAAAACACTTCGATTACCAGCATCTCAGGCACATATCCCATTTACTTTGGACGATATCATGGTCTTGCCGCTAATGGTTTTTTTCAAGGAGCCTTGGATGATATTAGCATCTATGATCGCGCCTTGACGGATGAAGAGATTAGTGCCTTATTTATAAATTCATATTCAAGTAACGGAGGGATCTCCAATAATGTACCAGGACCTCCCGCACCAAGCGTACCCCAGGGCATACCCTACCAAGCCATGATCCGAGACAACAACGGCGCGGCGTTGGTGAATACGCCTGTTATCGTGCGCTTCTCGTTGCGCCAAGATGCCATTGATGGAACGGTGGAATACCAAGAAACCCACAACCTCACCACCAATGCCTTTGGATTGGTCAATACCCACTTCGGTACAGGCACTGCCACCCAAGGCACCTTTGCCAATATCAACTGGAGCAACACCACCAAGTTCATTCAGGTGGAAGCCAATACGGGAAGTGGTTTTGTGGAAATGGGCACTCAACAGATGATGTCCGTTCCCTTTGCATTAAAAGCCAACGAGTCCAACAAAGTGAAAAACGCCGGCCTTCCGGTTTTCGCTGACAACGCCGCTGCATTGGCGGGTGGATTGGTGGCGGGAGATATGTACCGGACGGCAACCGGTGATTTAAAAATTGTTTATTGATCTATAGTAATTGAAATATGAAAAACAACACTTCCCTCATTCTCATTCTGTTTCTCGCTCTGTTTCTGTCGTCGTCTCTCGTTGCTCAAGTCCCCCAAGGCATTCCCTACCAAGCGATGATCCGAGGCAATGATGGTGCGGCGTTGGAGAACGCCAATGTGACAGTGCGATTTACGTTGCATCAAAACACAACCACCGGTCCTGTCGAGTACCAAGAGACACAAGCTTTGACCACCAACGCTTACGGATTGATCAATACGCAATTCGGCACTGGCACGCCTACCCAAGGAACCTTTTCTGGAATTGTTTGGTCCAACACCAGCAAGTTTATTCAAGTGGAAGCCAATGATGGCAATGGGTATGTTGATATGGGGACACAGCAGATGATGAGCGTGCCGTATGCGATGTATGCGGGGAGTGCGGGGAATTCATCATTACCACAGGGCAATGAACCTGGGACTATGCTCGTTTGGAATGGTTCAAATTGGGAGACTATTGCTCCTCCCACTAGTAGTCATGCCACTTTAAATTGGTGTGATGGTGAAATTGTATGGGGAGATTGTCCTGCCGTATTTTTAGGATGGCAGATGATATTTGGCAACAATCCTAGAATACGAGCGAATTTATCATTTATCCCTCCTTTGTATTCCGGATTTGGAATTATTCGGTCAAATACCGTAGATTTCACGTCATATCAAAATTGCACAATGGACGAATGGTCATTATCCTCAAATCAGAATGGTGCATATATGCAATCCTATTTCTGCGGGGATATCGGAAATAATTATTACAAAGCATTTCATGTAAACACTTCAAATGACACCTCTTGGTCATCTATTTTCACTTATTTCATGTCTGAAATTCAGTGTCGAGATTCTCAAGCATGCAACTATGATTCATTGAGTGTAGCGAATTCAAATTGCTTGTATGATAATAATATGGATGGAATATGTTCGGATTCTTTAATTATAGAATGTTCAGATCCTACGGCTTGTAATTACAGTTCACTTGCATATAGCAATGAATTCTGCATTTATGATTGGGACAATGATGGGATTTGTATCGGAGATTTTTGTGAAGATCAAAATGCATGTAATTACTCAGACAACGATGCCTTGAATTGCATTTATTTTGGAGAGAATTGCGACGATTTAAATAATGCCACATTTCCTGATATACTTGGGACAGATTGTAATTGCTACGGAACAACCCATGGTAATGGCACCACTGACATTGATGGCAATTTTTACCCATCAATCATAATCGGTGAACAAGAATGGCTATCGAAAAATTTAGCTGTGTCAAAATACAACAATGGAGACGATATTCAATTTATCACTGAAACTCCCGTATGGAGCTCAAGTAACATTGGTAGTTATTCAATTTATGAGAATTTGATTGAAAATGACAGTATTTACGGCAAATTGTACAATTGGTACTCCATTGAAGATGTTCGTGGTATATGTCCAATAGGATGGCATGTTCCTTCACTTTCGGAATGGACTCAACTTATAAATTTCATAGAGCCAAATGCCCAAGGAGGTCAGTCTGAATACAATAATGTCGGCGGAGCTTTAAAGAATCAATACATTTTCGGATACGGGGGATATTGGCAAATGCCTAATGTCGGAGCTGCAAATAATTTCGGATTCAACGCCCTACCTGCGGGAATACGGAATGAGTTTGGTGAATTTTGGTCTATCAATGTTTCAACCGCATATTGGACCTCAACTTCCCAGAATGATAACGCCATCTTATTAAACCTTCAATCAGGTTTATCAGCTATTAACCAATATAGCACTCCAAAAAAATACGGTTACAGTGTTAGATGCCTAAAAAATTAATATTTCCTTTATGAAGTTAATTGCGAGAAAAACTTTAGTTGTTGGTGCTGGACTTAATGCTCGGATATATGGCAACAAATGCTATCTGTCAAGCTGGGAAAATTTTTTAGAACATTTTTATTTAAAACCAATGAGTAAAAACGTTCCTGGTTCTTTGGCAATTGAAGAAAAAATTCGAGATCTTTCTCTATTTTCCTATGAAGAACATCAGGCCCTGAAATTGGAGAAAATGATTTTGAAAGAAATGAAAAAAGAAATGTCGCAGAATACGAAGTCTATTTGTGAGGATACCTTCGATTGGATTTTAAAAAATCCAAATATATCAGATATCATCTGCCTAAATTTCAATCCACCATTTGATTTAAAATGGAGTGATTTTAACCTTTTGGATAAACAAAAAGCTATAATTAAAAGTAAGCGTGCGTTCCGTAACAATTGCGAATATTATAAATTGAACGAAAAGTTTAAGTGTAATATTAGATTCTGGTTTCCACATGGGGTATCAAAATCCACTGCAACAATGGTTTTCGGCTCTCATCGATATTGCGGTCAAACATCAGTAATATCTCGACTATTTTCTCATTTAAAGAAAAAAGAAACAGAGATAATCAATGGAGATATTAAAAGAATTGCTTTGCAATCTAAGATTCTTGAAGAACCTTTTTCCTGGTTAGATTCATTCATTTTTAATGAACTTTATTTCCTAGGTTGCAGTCTGTCACATGCAGAATGGGATTTATGGAGTGCATTAGCGTTTAGAAGAAGAAATTTCACAAAGAAAGAGAACCGAAAATACGAGCATCCAATTTTTCATATGAGAAGTGGAAACCAAAAAGATTCAAATTATCCGCAATTCATTCAGCCATTGTATGATCCATCCATGAGTTATGATGATCAATGGAAACAATTAGAACAAGATTTTCGAAAAGAAATAAATACCCAACGCAGCCAATCAAAAAAGAATAATAAGAGACCAAAATGAAAAACAAAACATCCCTCACAGCGCATCGCTTAACTCTCGCAACTTTCTTCCTTCTTCTCCTCATCACCTCATCCCTTGTCGCCCAAGTCCCCCAAGGCATCCCCTACCAAGCGATGATCCGAGGCAATGATGGTGCGGCGTTGGAGAACGCCAATGTGACAGTGCGATTTACGTTGCATCAAAACACAACCACCGGTCCTGTCGAGTACCAAGAGACACAAGCTTTGACCACCAACGCTTACGGATTGATCAATACGCAATTCGGCACTGGCACGCCTACCCAAGGAACCTTTTCTGGAATTGTTTGGTCCAACACCAGCAAGTTTATCCAAGTGGAAGCCAATGATGGCAATGGGTATGTTGATATGGGGACGCAGCAGATGATGAGTGTGCCGTATGCGATGTATGCGTATCAAAGCGGCACCCCTGGAACACCCGGTCCTGCCGGTCCGCAAGGAGAGCAAGGTCCTGCTGGAAATGGTATATCGACCATTTCCATTCAAAACAATGAGCTCATCATCACCTTAGACAATGGAACGCAAGTCAATGCTGGTCAAGTGATGTCTGCAGGCTGCACCATAACCGGCGCCTGCAATTACAATCCAAACGTTAACTATAACGATGGATCTTGTGTTTTCATTGGTGAAATTTGCAATGACCAAAACAGCAATACGGTTGGCGATATCATCAACAGCAATTGTGAATGTTTGGGATATGATTTGATAACTGGATGCACAACTCCAGGTGCTTGCAATTACAATCCCAGCGCCAATGTGAGCAACAACTCTTGCTTTTTCATTGGCCAAAACTGTGACGACGGAAATTCCGGAACAATGAATGATGTTTACAATAACAATTGTACCTGCGAAGGAGTTGTTATTGTGGAAGGTTGTGCCGATGGAAATGCTTGCAATTACAATCCGCAAGCCAATGTGAATGATAATTCATGCATCTATGTAGGCCAGCCCTGTGACGACCAAAATGGAAGCACCGTGTTTGATGCAATCAACAGTGATTGCACCTGCCAAGGAAATCCTGGTGTATTGGGATGTATGGAACAAAATGCCTGCAATTACAATCCATCAGCGACATTGGGCGATAATACATGCTATTGGTCAACAGCATGGAATGGGACGGGATGTGAAGATTGTTCAGGAGCAATGGTTGATGTGGATTCTGACGAAATATGTGATCTTTGGGATGATTACTGTTTTGATACTACAGCATGTAACTATGCCAGTGAAAATTTGTTTTGCGCATATGATGTCGACAATGACGGAATTTGTGGAGAACAGCAAGATAGGTGCACAGACCTAACGGCGTGTAATTATTTTGGAATTCCTAATCAAGAGTGTACATATGATTATGATTTTGATGGTTTATGTGGGAATTACAATAATGATTGGACAAGTCCAGATAGATGTCAAGATCTAAATGCCTGTAACTATTTTGGAGCCGGAGCCAATATGCAATTTCGCATCTGCGACCTTAGTCATATGTATATAAACAATGGCTCTTACATGGCCCTTCAATTCCCTATTGAAAATTGTCATTATGATGGTTGCGTTTACGACAGCGATTCTGACGGGATTTGTGATGTGAATGACAATTGCACGGACATGAATGCCTGTAATTACAACGCTTCTGAAAATTTAATTTGTTTCCCTGATCTAGATGCTGATGGCATTTGTGACAATTTGGATGGCTGCTATGCGCTGACGGCCTGCAATTACATGGATCCGCAAGCCACATCTTGCGATTATGATGATATTGATTCAGACGGTTTGTGTGATGCATATGACAATTGCACAGATTTGAGTGCTTGTAATTATACAAATCATACCGCTTCATCTTGTTTATACATCAATCAAACGTGCAACGATGGAATTCCCAACACCTCTAATGATATTATTGGGAATGAATGCACCTGCAATGGCTCGCCAATACTCAGTATCGGATCTAACTATCAGGGCGGTAAATTAGCCTACATACTCCAACCAGGTGATGTTGGTTTCGAAATCAATGTAACACACGGCATTATCATCAATCAAACAGATATTGGCTCGATGCAATGGGGATGCATTCAAGACGATTTTGCGACTGAAGTTGCGTTATTATCTGCTGGAGCAAATGCGGAAACCATATTAACCAATTGCTCAACCGCGCAAGCGCTAATGGCATGCACCAACTTTTCAGAGAGTGGTTTTTCGGACTGGTTTTTGCCAACGAAGGGGGATTGGGAGAAAATTTCAATGAACAATTCACTTTTGGGATTGAATGGTTTGTATTGGAGTTCCTCCGCGATCAATGCACAGATGGTATATGTGTACAATTCACTAGGTGCCATCAGTTCAATTCAAAAAAATTCAAATGCACTGGTAAGAGCGGTGAGGTATTTCTAATTCAACTACAAATCGAAAAATTTATTAGTTTTTATAAACTTTAGCATTAATTTTAACCAGTTACCTAAAACAACCAAAGCCATGAAAAAAAGCTTATTCGTACTCTGTACATTTTTGATAATCATATTTGCCTGGGCCTTACCAGCAATGGTAATTGCTCAACAAATAACCCCCTCCGTATGGATGTCTGCCGGAAGTGTCGGTACCATGTCCAATGGAAATTCATACAGTTGGTCCATGGGTGAAACTTTTACAGCCACACTCAATCAAAGTACCCTCACCTTCACCCAAGGGTTTCAGCAATTATTTGATGTTCCTGGATGTACCAACCCTGTTGCCCTCAATTACAACGCCTCAGCCACTGTAGATGATGGCTCATGTATTTTGCCCATCCTTGGTTGCATGGATCCTACAGCGTGGAACTTCAACGCTGCTGCAAATACCGATGATGGAAGTTGTGCACCATTTATTTACGGCTGTACAGATTTAACAGCCTTCAACTATGACGCTACGGCCAATACCGATGATGGCTCTTGTGTGTCATTTATCTATGGATGCACAGACTTCACCGCTTTCAACTATAATCCCAATGCAAATACGGAAAATGGATCTTGCATTCCAACAATTATTGGTTGTACTGATTTCAATGCCTTCAATTTTAACCCCATTGCCAACACCGACGATGGTTCTTGTATTCCATATATTTACGGGTGTACTGACATCACTGCATTGAACTACAACGCAGCAGCCAACTCCGATGATGGTTCTTGTATTCCTTTCATTTATGGTTGTACCGATGTTACCGCCTACAACTACAATGCTGCAGCCAATACCGATGATGGTTCTTGTGTGGCTGTTGTCAACGGCTGTACCGATGTAACAGCCTTCAACTATGACGCTACGGCCAATACCGATGATGGCTCTTGTGAGCCATTTATCTATGGATGCACAGACTTCACCGCTTTCAACTATAATCCCAATGCAAATACGGAAAATGGATCTTGCATTCCAACCATTACCGGTTGCACTGATTTGAATGCGTTCAATTTTAACCCCATTGCCAACACCGACGATGGTTCTTGTATTCCCTATATCTATGGCTGTACTGACATCACAGCATTGAACTACAACGCAACAGCAAACACCGATGATGGTTCTTGTGTGGCTGTTGTCAACGGCTGTACCGATGCATCCGCTTGTAATTACGACCCAAGTGCCAATACCAATGATGGAAGTTGTGTTTTACCGCAACTAGAAACATGTAACAGTCTGGATGACAACTGCGATGGGACAATTGACGAAGGGGTCCTCAATACCTTTTATTTGGATATAGATGGAGACGGTTTTGGCGTAAGTAATTCCACCGTTTTGGCTTGTACTGCCCCCTTGGGATATAGCGATAACTTCGTGGATTGCAATGATAATGATCCATTGATTAATACCAATGGCATTGAACTTTGTAATGGTGCAGATGACGACTGTGATTTGCAAATCGATGAAGACCTTCCTTTATTCACTTGGTTCATGGATAACGATGGTGATGGCATTGGAACGGGAAGTTCTACAGAGAGTTGTGCTTTCCTTCCTGGATACGCTACTATTGGAGGTGATTGCAATGACAATGATGCTACCATTTCACCCGTAGCCAATGAGATTTGTAACAATGTTGACGAGAATTGTGATGGTGTTCTCAATGATGGACTATGGATTGCCGCATACATCGATGCAGATGGAGACGGTTATGGAGCCAACAATATTTCAGTGGATGGTCTGTGCGAGTTAACCGCAGGGTACGTTGGAAACAATCAAGATTGTGATGACAGCAATCCTGCTATTTACAGCTCTGCTATCGAAATTTGTGATGCCATAGACAACAACTGCAACGGACAAATTGATGACGGCTTGCCTTTTGTCAACTATTACAACGACCTTGACGGAGATGGATTTGGATCTGGATTGGCTTTAAACCTTTGTAGCAATCCTGGTGTCGGCTATGTGATCAGCAATGGTGATTGTGATGACAACAATGCGTCTATCAATCCAGGCACTTCTGAGATCTGCGGAAACAGCATTGACGAAGACTGCAATGGCACTGACTTACCTTGCTACACAACAGGAACACCTGGCGCACCCATTCCAGTGCCTGGCGTAACACAGTACGGAACAGGTGTTCAATCCAACATCAGCTTTAATCTCGCAGGTGGTGGAAATTCAATTGAGTCACCTGGTGCAGGAAACGACCGATGGTATCAATTTACGGCAGCCAGTAATGCTGCGCGCATTGGCCTAAAAGGATCAACAACTGTAAATGATGACAACCGATTGATTTTGTTCGAAGGTGGTCAACCTTTGGGGCAAGAATGGATTCCATTGGATACAGAAGATGCTGTCTCAATCTCGGACCAAGGGGCATCCAATGATGCGGGTAATGAGACTATATTATTTGATCAATTAACGGTGGGTCAAACCTACTTGGTATGTATCCAAAATACAAACAATGCACCCGGCAATATTCAAATGTCAGTTGGCTTTCTTTACGGCAGTGCCACCGACATCGGACCCTATACTCAATACACCAATACGTATAACAATACCTGCCAAAACTTCAAATGTAAGTTCAAGCCCAATGGTAAATATTACACCATCCACCGTTGGAACAATGCCACTGATGACATCAATGGCACACCCGCCTGGTCTTATGCTATTCCTTCCATGAGCAGCACCATTTGTCAATTGGGACGCATCACACCTCCCAACTTCAGCGGACAAGTACAAAACTTACACGTAACGGTGGATGTGCAATATCAATTGCCCAATGCCTATGGAACCATTGAAAACCTGAATGCCAAGGGAATTGTAATGGGTAACTTCAATTTGAACAATGAGGCCCCCCTTACCGTTCGTGCCAGCGATGCTTGCCCCAATTACAAGTCGCCTTTGTACGGAAGTGTTGCCACCAACAGAAGTGTGTGTGGAGCTGCACAATACCAATGGGAATGGACCATGGTTCTGCCCAACGCTGGTTTACCCCTCAACATCAATGGATCCATTGGTGGTTCAAGAACGTTGGGCATCACTCAAGTAACAGGAATAGACATGGGACAGAAATACGATGTGCGCATTCGTGTCAAGCATTTCGACCAAGTTTCAATAACCCCATACAGCACTGTTTCTTGTGTTAGAACATTGGGATCAGCGGGCATGACACCGTTGGCTGAGGATGACTTCTCAAGCACAACAACGCAGCGCAATGATTATTCCATTGCGCCCAATCCTACTCTGACCGATGAGTTGCAGGTGACTTGGAAAGAAATGCAAGAGGGAATGGTTACAATGGTCATCCAAGACATGACAGGAAAAACCATTTGGAAATCCATAGAAAACGTATCCGGTACCATCCACCACATCACCCTACCCCACTTGGCCGCCGGAGTTTACATGATGGTGGTTGACCAAGAGCCCACAAGATTGGTGGTGCAGTAATTAGAAATTACGCTGTCGAACCGGCGGCTTATACATCTTGTTATCCGTTGAGGAGAAAAGGCTGATGTCAATGTTGGAATACAACTTCCATTTGCCTTTCTCCCACTGATACAGGTCATAAGTACCATCAGGCCCGTAATCAGCAAAGATTCCCTCCATCATCGAACTCTTGGGAGAAAGATGATCCATCACTATGCACTTTTTCTTGGGGTAATACTTGAACGATGCACTGACCTCATCCGCATACTGAAACATCAATCGTTTCTTCATTCCCGTTCCCGTTTCAAATAAACCTTCACCAAAACGAACATTGTCCTTGGCCGTGATCTTAATAACATCCAATATTTTGGCATTGGTCAAATTGTCTCGTCCATCCCACCCCATTAACGTATAAGTGTCGCATTTTTTATTCCCTCTTCCTTTGAAGTGCGGTATAATCTCGTAATACAAAGCAGCAGGCCAGGATTGAGGATCCAAATAACGGGTCTCATATTTTTCTTGATCCCGCATATTGTCTTTTAAAACCACGGTGTAAAATGTATTTTCCTCTTGGTTCCAAATCCAAATCACCCCAAAATAAACATGCTCACCATTTTG
>VFQT010003267.1_pt1 | contig 15040 bp, 14 predicted proteins | sample 3512381 | NCBI WGS metagenome assembly VFQT01 (sample SAMN10412376, study PRJNA504923) | tailings metagenome | isolation source: Relicate 2 Philex TSF3 active mining site | place: Philippines: Tuba, Benguet | collected 2017-08-29 | reverse complement strand
CATTCGGTGGTTCAACTTCGGAGGACCGGACAGCCTGGATAACGGTCTGGCCCTGTGCTCGCTGCATCACAAGCTGCTGGATCGAGGCGCCATCGGTCTTCGCGATCCGGGCACCATCTTCGTTTCGGACGCGTTCTCGGCCGTTGGCGACATCGGACGCGCCGTCTATTCGCTGCATGGACGGGAGCTTCAGCCGCGGCCAGGGACGTCGCTTCCGGCCGTCGAGCACGTGCTGTGGCACCGGCAGGAAGTGTTCAAGGGCGAGCCGCTCGCCGCCTGAATCAAGCCGAAGAACGTAAAGACAAGATCGACGGAATTGACGAAACTGACTGAAGAGTCGAAGGCGACCACGAGGAAGCCGACGTAAGAAGCGAAGTGCACTTCCTCGAAAGCCTGACCAGAACCGTCATCGATACGAATCAGAAACTCGAACTGACCTAGATCGAGACCTGTAACCGGGCTGGCATCCGGATGCACGACACGGCTGCCTCGGCGAAGTGGCGCGGCAATGCGGTGCCAGCCCGGTTGCAGATTCTTGTGTGTCTGTGGGGGTTCACGATGGGTTCGGTCGCCCTTGTTGGGTGCTGTGGGTCGTGGCGTCGTCACTGATTCGTCGTCTTCCTCGTCCTGGTCGTCGTCGATTGCTCGCTCACCTCGTGAGTCCTGATATCGGTCGCGTGGGCCCTTGAAATCGGGGCAAATTGACCGAATGCGAGGCACCGAGCGAGAAAAACGGTTGTACAGGTCGGAGCGGGATTTCCGGCCCGCCCTCGACGAGAGGACCGACGATGCCGAACGAGTTCATGACCGCGAGCCGGCGAGCGCTCCGGCGACTCCGGATTGCCCAGGGCCAGCACGAGCGGCGACGGGCAAAGGCTGACCGGAGGTTCACGGCCGCGGAGGCAACCCACACGGCCGAGATCAACCGGGCGGAGATGATCGAGGCCAAGGCCTGGATGGACATGCTGAGCGTCCCGGGCGTAACGATCCCGACGGCCGCGGCCTTGGCGAAGGTCAGCGAGTCGACGGTGAGCCGCTGGGTCGCCCGTCACAACCGCGGCCTCGAGGAGGCGGCCGACCGGACCGCGGGCGGTGGGTCGTGAGCGCCCTGGACCTGCCGGCGGCTGGTGGCCCGGGCCTGCCGCGCTCGCTGTTCACTGCGGAGGAGGCGGCCGCGGCCCTGTCGGTGTCCGAGACGCTCGTGCGCCAGCTCACGTTGACGGGCGAGCTGCCGTGCCGCCGCATCGGGCGACTCGTTCGCTACGCCCAGGCCGACATCGAGGCCTTCGTGAAGCGCTGCGACCAGCACGGCTACGTACCTCGCTCGAGGACGCGCTGATGTCAGGGGTCCAGGCCAGACTCAAATCCCGGGCAGGGGGGAGTGGCAGCCATGGGACGCACTAGTGGTCACGAGGGGTCGGTCCGACCGGTCCCGGGTGGTCCGGGCACCTGGCAAGCACGCCTGCCCAAGCGGCTCGATCCGCATCGCCGGCCGCTCCCGCAGACGTACCCGACCCAGCGCGAAGCTCGAGCGGCGCTGCGTGCCACCGTCGTCGACATGGACCGCAACGCGGGCCTGCGACCTGGCAGTCGGGTCAACGGCAAGGTCCATCGCGTCAGGGACGTCCTGGCGGACTACATCGACGCTCGCCGTTACTCAGCCCTGGCGCCGATCGCGATCCGTACGGTGCGCGACTACCGGAGCGTGCTCGAGAACCATGTCTGCCGGCCCAAGGCCGACCTCGGCCACGTGCCCGTCCACAAGCTCACGGGACGTGACATCCGAGCCTGGATGGACGACCTAGCGGCCGACGGGGTCGGGCCGGGGACCGTCGCCAACGCCCGCCGAGTGCTCGGTGCGGCACTGGCGTGGGAGGTGCGCGAGGGCAGGCTCGGGGTCAACCCGGCGACGCACGTCCGCGTGGAGACCAGCAAGGCCAGGCGTGCGGCGATGCAGACGGTCGACCCGGTGCTGCTGCCGTCGTGGGGCGAGTTCGCAATGCTCGTCCAGACGCCGGTGCAGGAGCACGACCGGCTGCTGATGGCGCTGCTGGGCTGGTGCGGCCTGCGTTGGAGCGAGGCCGTCAGCCTGCACGAGCAGGCCATCTGGCGGGACCGTCCGCAGATCACGATCGATCGCGTCCTTGTGCGTCGTACGCAGAAGGAGGTCGACGCCGATACCGGGGTGGGGCTTCACCTGCTCGAGAACGACTACTGGCGGCAGGAGCCGCCCAAAGCCGGTGTGACGGCGACCGTGCCGGTGCCGCGGCCGCTGTGGCGGCGCTTGGTGCGGTTGGCGGACCAGCGTGTGCGTGACGAACCCATGCCGATGCCGGCCGGACGGCTGCTGTTCCGGCGGCCGGTGATCTCGTCGACGTACTCGAACAGCATCGGGGTTCTCGATAACACGAACTGGCGACGCGACGTTTGGCTCCCGGCCCGAGAGGCCGCTGGGCTCGTTGGCGATCAGTCACTGCCTTCACTGGATCCGCGTAGGTATCCGATGAAGGTCAAGGACCTACGGGCTTTCGCTGCCTCTGTGCTGCTCGACAGCGGGAGCAGCCTGACTGAAGCCGCACTCCTCCTGCGCCACTCGGACAAGAAGACGACCGAACGACACTACGCCCGGGCAATGCAGGAGCGCGCGCACGATCGGGCTCGTCGGGATGTCCTGATTGACAAGGGCGCAAGCCTCGGCGAGCGGCTGGATGCCCTGTGGTTCGCCTGGGTGAAGGCCTTCCCGGACGTCATCCCAAAGCTGGGCATAGACGCCGACAACGTGATCGACCTCGACGAGCGGCGTCGGTCGAACTGACCGGGGGCCTTGATGAAAGAATATCCGTACGGATATATTTGTCAGGTGGACGCCCCTGCCCTCATCAAAGAGGCCCGGCGCCGCGCCGGTCTGACACAGATGCAGTTGGCGCGTGCCGCGGGCACGTCGCAGCCGACTCTGGCGGCCTACGAGTCGGGAGCAAAGTCCCCGTCCGTGCGCACCCTCGACCGAATCATCCGGGCGGCAGGTGGGTCACTTGATGTGAAGCTGCGCCGTGCCCCTATCGCCAAGGGGCAACTCCTCGACGATCTGCGCACCCACGCTGACGAGATCCGGCGTGCTGCCCGCAGGCGCAGGATCCGCAACGTCCGTGTGTTCGGTTCTACAGCTCGCGGTGAAGAGACAGCAGCCTCCGATGTCGACCTGCTCGTCGAGTTCGACGCTGCCAAGCACGGTGTTCTCCCCTTGGTCGGGTTCGCGAACGATGTGCGCGGAATCATCGGGCGAGATGTGGATGCGACCACCGCCGAGATGCTCCGTGACGAGGTTCGCAAGAGCGCGCTGGCCGAAGCGGTGCCGCTGTGACGCGCGGAGTCGACGAGCGACTCGGTGACATCGTCGAGGCAATTGCTCGGGCCCGAGTAGCCGACGAGCGACTGCATCTTGCTGAGTCCGAGGGTGACGAGACCGGCGTTCAGGTTGCATTCGAGTCGATCCTGCACAACCTCTTCGTCATCGGTGAGGCGGTGAAGGCCCTGCCAGTCGAGCTCCTTGAGAGCGAGGCCACAACGCCGTGGAGCGAGATCGCGTCGATGAGAGATGTCATCGGCCATCACTATCACCGCATCGTGCCGGCGATCATCCATCGCACGGTCCGGGATGATCTGGGGCCCTTGGAAGGCGCCGTACAGCGCATCCGCGGGCGGCGACAAACGACCCTGCCACGATGACGTTGACGAGTGCTTCGGCGTCCGATGACAAGTGATGTCACTGGAGGAGTTCGATTGGTTCCACCGACGTGAGCGCCCGGGGCTCGGCAGATCCACCAGCTGGCGGAGTGACCGTCGCCGCATGGTCCCAACTCAGGATCCCTGCCGGAGGTCTCACGATTGACCTGGAGTCCGGCGACATCGGACCGGTACTCGTGGAGTTGCGGACCGACCTCTGGCCCTACTGGCTTGAGGCCGCCCGCTCGGCTCGACACACGGCCGTCATGGAGCGAGAGGGCAATCCGGGGCCTTCTGGCTCCGACGGAAACGCATTCGGTAGCGCGCTCCAGCGTGAGCTGACCGCAGGGATGACGGCGATCTGTGCGTGTGCATTCGTCTTCGAGGGCTTCCGAAACTCGGTCGTTCACCAAGTGTCGAGCGCGGCAGTCCCCGCCAAGAGCACGGCTGGTCGGGTGCATCAGACGCTGGTGAGGGCCTTCGACCTGACCAACGAGCAAAGCGCTGAACTGAGGCGCGCACTGCGCGACCTCTTCCGACTGCGAAACGAAGCCGTGCACCCTAGCTCCGACTTCGCCCCGCCGTTGGGCCACCCGGTCTTCGGCACCGGCATGGATCGGAGATTCGTTGAGTTCAGCACTGAACAAGCAGATCAAATCGTCCAATTCACCGAAGGGGCACTCGGCTTCCTGCTGCACAGACCACGCGCCCGGCACGCTGACCTCATCGCTTGGTGTACGACGATGAAGGAGGCAACGGGACTGAGGCCTTGAGGGCGCACTCACTGATATCTAGAAGCCTCCTGCCAGGCAGACCCATGGCAGTTATCCACAGATCGTGAACTTGTGCGCGCGAAAAGAAAGGGCAGAAGTAAGGCCAGAAGCTCTATTCTCTCTCCAGTAAGCGGGAAATCGCCTCTGGAAAGTTGTTGCACTGCAACGGGTTTGGAGGTGGCCAGGGGCGGGGTCGAACCGCCGACCTTCCGATTTTCAGTCGGACGCTCGTACCAACTGAGCTACCTGGCCGTGTGCGCTGGTTTCAGCGCGCAGCGCAGAGTATCAGGGCGAATCGGGCCCTCGTGAGAAGGCTCCTTCGCCTGGGGCTGGCGCTGGGGTGCGGGCGGTGGTCGGGAGGCGGAGAATCGGGGCATGGCCGATGCTGCGTCCCTGTATGACCTCTCCTTCACGAACAATCGGGGGGAGCAGGTGCCCTTGCGGGACTTCGAGGGGCGGCCCGTGCTGATCGTCAACACGGCCAGCAAGTGCGGGTTCACGCCGCAGTACGAGGGGCTGCAGGATCTGTATGAGGAGTACGAGGCGATGGGGCTGATGGTCCTGGGGTTCCCCTGCGACCAGTTCATGCACCAGGAGCCGGGTGACGACGGTCAGATCGAGGAGTTCTGCACGATCAACTACGGAGTGACCTTCCCGCTGTCGACCAAGGTGGACGTCAACGGGTCGAAGACCCATCCGGTGTTCGCCTTCCTGAAGTCCCGTGCGGGCGGTGTGCTGGGATCGGGCATCAAGTGGAACTTCACCAAGTTCCTGGTCGCCCCGGACGGCCGGACGGTTCGGCGGTATGCGCCGAAGACGGTGCCGGCCGACCTGGTGGGCGACATCGAGGCGCTGCTGCCTCCGCAGGCAGGCTGACCGAGCCGCGACAACGAGAGAGGGACCGCCTCGGCGGTCCCTCTCCTGCGTTTGGCGACCCCGACCGGGCTCGAACCGGCGACCTCCGCCGTGACAGGGCGGCGCGCTAACCAACTGCGCTACGGGGCCTTGCTGTGGTGCTGGTGCTGGTGCTGCGCATCCCCAACGGGATTCGAACCCGTGCTGCCGCCGTGAAAGGGCGGAGTCCTAGGCCACTAGACGATGGGGACTGACGTGCGTCTCCGTCGACCAGAGTGAAGCCGTTGGCGACCGGCCAAGCATAGGCCAGCCCCCACCGGGGGGCGCAATCCGCCCCCCACGGGTGACAGGGGCCCGCCGGGGCAGGCAGCATGGAGGCATGTTCTCGGTGACCCGTGAGGAGTTCGAGGATCTCGTCGGCGAGGCCCTCGACACCGTCCCGGAGGGGCTCATGCGGCTCGCCGACAACGTCGTCGTCCTGGTGGAGGACAACCCGCCGCCCGGACGCCACATCCGGGGGCTGTATCGGGGGGTGCCGCGGACCAAGCGCGGCCACAACTACGTCGGGATGCTGCCCGACACCATCCACATCTACCGCAATCCGATCATGCGGATGTCGTCGTCGCAGGAGGACATCATCGAGCAGGTCCGCATCGTCGTGGTGCACGAGATCGCCCACCACTTCGGCATCAGCGACGCCCGGCTCCACGAGCTCGGGTACGCCTGACCTACGACGCCGCTGCCCGCCTGAGCCGGTCGGCCACGGCAGCGCCGACGCCGTCCGGCGACGGTGACACCGCGATGACGCGCGTGAGCTGCAGAGCATCGGCCTCGCGCAGGGCGGAGTAGAGCACGCGCGCGTAGTCGTCGGCCGTCGTCGGCGCGGCGAGCCGGACGATGCCTGCAGGTGTCGGCACGTCGGCCAGCGCGAGGAGTCCGGTGCGGGCGTCGTCGTTGATCATGTCGTCGCTGTTGCTGAGGGTGGTGGTGACGTCGCCCGCGTCGACGACGACGACGCGCGCCGCGGGTGCGTAGTGGGCGGCGAGGGTGCCGGGCGCGCGCACGGGGGAGTGGTCGCCGAGCACCATCCCCGTGGCGGCGACGACGTCGTCGGCCGAGACGCGGCCCGGGCGCAGGATCACCGGAGCGTCGCCGGTGCAGTCGACGATGGTGGACTCCACGCCGACGTCGCTGGATCCGCCGTCGAGCACGACGTCGTCGTCCGACAGCAGCGGACCCAGCTCGTCGACCACGTGCTGCGCCGTCGTCGGGCTCACCCGCCCGAACCGGTTCGCACTCGGCGCCGCGACCCCGATCGCCGGGTCGCCGGTGAGGTCGGCCAGGGCGTCGAGCACCGCGCGGAACAGCGGATGCGAGGGCACCCGCACCGCGACGGTGCCCTGCCCGCCGGTGACGAAGTCGCCCGCGCGCACCGACCGCTGCAGCACCAGGGTCAGCGGGCCGGGCCAGTGACGGGCGGCGAGGTCGCGGGCGTAGCCGGGCACGGAGTCGGCCCACTGCCACGCGGCGTCGGCGTCGCGCACGTGCACGATCAGCGGGTGGTCGGCGGGTCGGCCCTTCGCCGCGTAGACCCGCGCCACGGCGTGGGGGTCGTCGGCCCGGGCCCCGAGCCCGTAGACCGTCTCGGTCGGCACCGCCGCCAGGTGCCCGGCGGCCAGGGCCGCGGACGCGGCGCGGGGGTCGTCGGTCAGGTGCACGGGCCCATTGTCCTGCCCGTTGTCCGCTCCGGTTCCGCGGAGTTCGGTGCGGGCGGGGGCCGCGCATTGTTCGGGGATTGTCAGAACTGGCTCCACAGGCCATTCGGGGGGAACGTCCGGCGCTCCGGTGTTGTCGTATGGCTCGGACGGGTCGACTCGGCTCGTCCGTCCGCCATGAGGAGGAACGCGTGAGCAGTCAGTACCCCGGCCCGGCTTCGGGCCCGGTGTCGTACCCCGATCCCTACCACCCGTCCTACGGCTACGCCGAGCGCCCGCCGCTCGGCCCCGCCGGTGATCTCCCGCCCACGGCCCCGCCTGCTGCTCCGCCGCGCCGCGGCCTCGGTGCCGGCGCCGTCGTCGGCCTCATCGCCGGCGCGGGCCTGATCGCCGTGACGGCGGGCACGATCGGCGGCGGCGTGGGCTACCTCGTCGCGCGGGAGACGATCCCGCCGGCGGCGACGGACGCCTCCGCGGTGCCGGCGTCGCTGGCCCTGCCCAGCGTGGTGCCGGGCTCGATCTCGGAGATCGCCGCGACCGCGCAGCCCGCTGTGGTGCAGCTCAACATCGGCGGCGCCGGTGAGGGCACCGGCTCGGGCTTCGTCATCAGTGACGACGGCTACATCATCACCAACCATCACGTCGCCGGCGTCGCCGGATCCGAAGGCAGCATCGAGGTCGCCTTCTCCGACGGCAGCACCGCCGACGGCCGCCTCGTCGGCTCGAACGCGGGCTACGACATCGCCGTGGTGAAGGTCGACCGCACCAACCTGCCGGCCATCCCGCTCGGTTCGTCCGGTGACCTCAACGTCGGTGACGCCGTCATCGCCGTGGGCTCCCCGCTGGGCCTGACGGGCACCGTGACCACCGGCATCGTCAGCGCGCTCAACCGTCCCGTGACGGCGGGCGGCGACGGCGAGCTCGCGTTCATCAACGCGATCCAGACGGATGCGGCGATCAACCCGGGCAACTCCGGTGGTCCGCTGCTCGACGGCACCGGAGCCGTCATCGGCGTGAACTCCGCCATCGCCTCGCTCGGGGCGCTGGGCGGACAGGCCGGTTCGATCGGCCTGGGCTTCGCGATCCCGATCGACGTCGCCAAGCGCATCACCGACGAGATCATCAAGACAGGCACGTCGACCACGCCGATCATCGGCGTGACCCTCGACACGACCTTCACCGGTCCGGGCGGGCTCGTGGAGTCCGTGACGCCCGGTCAGCCCGCGGCAGTCGCCGGCCTGCAGGCCGGTGACCTGATCACGAAGGTCGACGGCATGGTCGTCGCCGACTCCACCCAGCTGATCGTCACGATCCGCTCGAAGGCACCCGGCGACACCGTGGACCTCACGGTCGAGCGCGACGGCAGCCAGACGCAGATCCCGCTGACGCTGGCCGCCCAGCAGTAGGTCCGCCGAACGTGATGGCCCGCGCCCACCCCTCCTCCAGGGCGCGGGCCATCGCATGCGCGGATGGGTGATCGTGCGCACGTGCCAGCGTCCGGATGCCGGCACGTGCGGATGCACGCACGGCCGATCGAGGGCAGGCTGAGCAGGTGGCAACCCTGACCCCCGTCCTCGAGCCCCTGCGCGGCCGCGTCGCCGCGGGCTTCCGCAAGGTGGTGTCCGGGGATCCCACGGGAGCGCCCGAGTGGGCACGGAGCCTGGCGCAAGGGGAGGACGAGGGCTACTTCGGCCCGCGCTCAGCCCCGTGGTTCGTGCACGGCTCCCTGCCGACGATCGTCGGGGGCGTGCGCGCCCTGCTGATGCAGGCCCTGCACCCGGGGGCGCTCGCGGGCGTGCGCCAGCACTCGCGCTACCAGCAGGACGGACTCGGCCGGCTCGCCGGCACCACGCAGTGGCTGACCGTCGTGACGTTCGGCGACACCGCATCGGCGGATCGCGAGTGCGCGCGCGTGCGGGGCATGCACCGGCGCGTGTCGGGCACCTACGACGCCGACGGCCAGCAGCGGCCCTACTCCGCGATGGACCCGGACCTGCTGCGCTGGGTCCACATCGCGTTCACCGACTCCTTCCTCGCCACGCACCGGGTGTGGGGAGGTCCGATCCCGGGCGGGGAGGACGCGTACGTGCGCGAGTGGGCGAAGGCCGGCGAGCTCGTGGGCGTGACCGACGCCCCGCGGTCGGTCGCCGAGCTGCGGCAGCAGATCGCGGACTTCGGGCCGGAGCTGCGCGGCGGGGCGGACGCCCTCGACACCGTGGAGTTCATCCGCAATCCACCGCTGCCCCTGGCCGGGCGGCCCGCCTACGCCCTGCTGTTCGCCGGGGCGGTGTCGACCCTCCCGCCGGAGCATCGACGCCTGCTCGGGCTGCCGACCATCCCGCAGACCGTGGTGCGGCCGGCCGTCAGCGCCCTCCTCGGCGGGCTCGCCCTGGCCCTCGGGCCCTCGTCGCCCTCCCAGCAGGCCGCCGAGCAGCGGCTCGAGCGGATCGGCGCGGAGAACCCGCCGGCCTGATCCGGCACGTGCCCCCGGCCGGGACTGAGGCCCCAGCCACGCCGGTCGGTCCCCGGATTTGGCGGGCGTGGGGGTCCCGGGTGATCATGGGACGGATGTTGCGGATGAGACGAGGCACGCGGACGGCCCCCGGCCGGGCCGTGGTGGCGACGGGCCTGATGGCCCTCGTGGCGTCCCTGACCGCGCACTCGGCGTCCGCCGAGGAGACCCCCGCACCGACGCCCACCCCGGCGGCCACGGACCCGGCCACCGCCCCATCACCCGCCGACCCGGCCACCCCGGCGCCCGCGGCGCCGGCCCCCCTCGTCATGCCCACCGCCCTCGGCTCGTGGTGCACCGCGCTGTTCCCGCCGATGAAGCCGAAGGCCCAGCGCGACGAGGCCCGCGCCCTGCTGGCCGGCACCGTCGACATGGGCAACGGCGGTGTCTACAAGCTCGCCGAGCGGCCCGACTGGCGCCCGCAGAGCGGCACCGACACCTCCGGCGACCGTCACGTGCACTCGCTCGACTGGGCCCTGCCGCTGCTCTACCAGGGGGTCGCGGCGCAGAACCCGACGATGGTGCAGCGCTTCCGCGATCTCCTCTACTACTGGATCGACGACCACAAGGGCTCCCGCAGCTACTGGATCGACGCGTCCATCTACGGCGGACTGCGCACCCAGACCCTCGTGTGCGCGGCGCAGACCCTCAACGACCAGAAGATCATCGACGCGGCCCTGCGCGACGCGCAGACGATGATCCGCAGCTTCCGCGGCAACCGCACCGTCGCGACCGGCACCAACAACACCGACCTCATCCGGCAGACGGGCGCACTCGCGGCCTACTGCTGGGTGCAGGACGCCCCCGGCATCACGCGCTCGTGGCAGAACATCGAGGCGCTCGCGCGCGGACTCGTGCAGCCCGACGGCAGCGACGTCGAGGGATCGCCCGGCTACGCGAAGTACATGGAGGCCCTGCTCACCGACGCCGAGCGCGCGGGCGCGACGTGCGGCATCCCCACCGACACCGTGGTCGGGCTGCGCGGCCTGCTCTACCAGTTCGTCGCGCAGGCCTTCCGCCCGGACTTCAAGCTCACCTCGCTCGGCGACACCGTCAACGGCGAGCTGCGCACCTCGTTCGGCGTCGGCGACTGGCGCGCCGACTGGATCCGCTCCGGCGGAGCGGCGGGCGCCCCGCCGACCCCGGTCTACACGACGTTCGACGGCGGCTACGTGTTCGGCCGCGCCGGGTGGCGGCCGCAGCCCGGTGGCCCCGACACCTACTACTCCCTTCGGTTCTCGTCCTCACGTCCTGACACCGCTCACACGCACGACGACGGCGCCGGCATGACGCTCTACTCGCGCGGAGTCGAGTGGATCGGCGACCCGGGCCCGTACCGCTACGAGAACGGCAGCTCGCTGCGCTACTTCATGAAGTCGCGCCCTGCGCACTCGTCGTTCACCGTCAGCAACGTCACCCGCACGAAGTCCGGCAACGTGCGCAAGGCCTTCGCCAACTCCGACTGGAAGGCCGGCGGCAACGACACCACGTGCCTGGTCGACCGCACCTGGGGCACCGTGTCCGTCACGCGATGCACCACGTACGTGCGCTCCATCGATGCGGTGATCGTCGCCGACTACGTCGACGCTCGGAAGGTCCCGGGCAAGCGCAAGGCGATCAAGAACGCCGCACCGCGCGTGGTGACGCAGCGCTGGCAGCTGCCTCCCGGCGTCGGCGCGCTGTCGTACGAGAACGACGTGATGACGCTCGGCACCGGTGACTCGCGCCTCGACATCTACAAGGCCGGTCAGGGCAGCTGGGACATCAAGACGGCGGCGAACGGATCCAACGCCGGGTGGTTCACCGGCGAGTGGGGCGAGCGCCTGCCCGGTGCCGTCCTGTCGCGCGAGGTCGGCATGAAGCCGATCAGGAACTCCGAGGTCCTCGTGACCGTGTTCGTCCCCCGCACGTCCGCCGAGGCCGTGCCCGTCGTCATCGACGCCAACGGGGTGACTGTCACGCGGAACGGGACGACCATCACCACCCCACTTCCGGCGCCGCAGTAGATCCGCTGGAATAGGGCGGTGACCTCGTCAGCTGCCCAGGGCCTGCTCCTCGACGTCGGCGTCGTGTTCTTCAAGTCGGTCTGGGAGATCGCCGACGACTACGAGCGGCTGCGCGGCCTGCCGCCCGGCACCGTGCAGGGTCGCGGTCCGCTCGGCGGCGAGGACGAGCTGTGGCAGAGCCACTACCGGGGCGAGATCACCGAGCGCGAGTACTGGCTGACGTTCGCGGCCCGTGCCCAGGAGCGCGGGGCCCCGCTCGACGGCCACCCCACCCTGATGCGCGCGATGTTCCAGCAGCCCGGTGTCGACGGGGTGCGCCCGGAGGGACTCGCCCTGGTGGAGGCCTGCCGGGCCGCCGGGCGGCGCGTGGGCATCCTCACCAACGAGCTGATGGACTTCCAGGGCCGCGAGTGGGTCGAGGCGCAGCCGTGGTTCCCGTGGTTCCCGGTGCTGGTCGACTCCTCCGAGCTCGGCGCACGCAAGCCCGACCCGAAGCCGTACGAGGTCGCCATCGAGCTCATGGGCCTGCCCGCCGACGAGATCGTGTTCATCGACGACAACCCCACGTACGTCGAGGGAGGAGTGCGCGCCGGCCTGCGCAGCATCCTGCTCGACGTGCGCGACCCGGCCGCGGCCTTCCGCGAGGCCGCGCAGCTGCTCGGCCTGCCCGCGGTCGATGGCCTTGCCTCTACTGCCACGACGGCCTAGCGTTCAAGGGTGGCGGACCCGACTCCCCAGCAGATTGCCGACGACCGCGCCCGGCGGGCCGCCACCCGCAGCGCAGCCGACCAGGCGACCATGGACACCTACGTGGCCGGCCGCGCCACGCCGCGACCGGCGACCTCCGCGCCCCCCATCCCCGGATCCTCGCGCCCTGCCGTCACGAACATGACCGCTGCCGACACCGCAGGCATGAGCCCGGAGGAGCTCGACCGCCTCGCCGCGCTCCAGCAGAAGGCCAAGGCGCGCAAGGCGGCATCCGTGGTGAAGCTCGCCCAGAAGCGGATGGCCGCGACTGCGCCCGCGGACCTGAAGGAAGTGCCGGCCGGCCAGTACACCCGCGACAAGGCCCTCGCCTCCATGGGCGACCGTGGACAGACGGGTGCGGCGATCAGCGAGGGCGCGAACCAGGTCATGGACGTCGCCGACCGAACCGACGTGCGAATGGTCAGCACGGCGGGGCGGATCATTGCCGGTGGGGATGCCGCCAATGCGATGAAGGCCGGCGGGGTGCTCGGCGATCTCACCGGGCGAGCCCTGGTGGCCAGCGACTCGCGGGTCCAGCACGGCCTCGAAGGCTCCCAGCACCGCGACATCGCGGCCACTGACTCCCTCGCCGACGCCGCCGACCACCTGCAGTCCCTGCCGAAGCCCGCCCCGGGCACGCGGGCCCCGCGACAGGCGGACACCCCGGAGAACGCGGCTCGCGGCGAGGCCCTGATGAGCACCTTCCGCGCCGCCGGCACCAAGCAGTTGACGCAGGTGCAGCTCGGCGTGCACCAGGACCTCGCGATGAAGTCCGGAGCCCGCGACTGGTCGACCGACGACACCCTCGGGGCCCAGCAGGCCGGCGAGCTCGCGCTGCCGACCGGCCACACGGTGAGCCGGGCCGATGCCGACAAGGCGAGCACCTGGGGCACCGCCAAGCGGGTGCTCGAGACGGGCAGCCTCGCCACGGCCGGCAAGCTGTCGCCGGCGCGCAAGCAGCAGAAGGCGCAGATCGAGGGCGACCTCGCGGACCAGACGGCGGACCGCAGGCAGGAGGCGCGCGACGCCCGCACCCAGGTGAAGCCGACGGTCACTCAGTCGCTGGCGACGCTCGCCGTGTCCGGCGGACGGACGACCGTGCTCACGCCTGCCCACCAGCAGGAACTCGCCGACATCCAGCAGCAGCATGACGACCACGTCGCTCAGGCGACTCCGGCGCGGGCCGCGCTGAAGGGGAACCTCGACACGCTCACCTCACAGCAGCCGAGTGCCTTCGCCGCACTGACCGACGCGCAGGCCAGGCAGCAGCGGGAGGCCCTCCAGCCGCAGATCGACGCGGCGAAGAAGGCCCTCGCCGACCACGACACCGCGCACAAGACGGCGCTCGCCGGCTTCGACCAGCAGCGCAAGGACGTCTACGCCAAGGCCGGTGGCGGATTCACCAGCGATGAGCTCGCCGATCGCAAGGAGAAGAAGGGCCAGATCAAGCAGCTCCAGTTGAATGCCACGGCGGAGCAGCGCTTCGTCGCGCAGCACGAGGGCAGTGAGATCAACGCGCACGGTCGGGTCGGCGGCATCGCCGAGGCGACTGATGACGCCAGCAAGCGCACGGGCACGACGTCCGGTGCCCTCGCGCTCGGCGCCCACAAGTTCTTCAAGGGCACGAAGCGGCTGGGTCAGGTGTTCGGGGGCAACGCGGACGACGCCCAGGCCCTCGTCCAGCAGGGCGAGTATGCGCTCGGCGGCCTCACGGCTGCGTCCGCGCTCACCAAGGAGGGCCTTGCGACGGCGGCCGCTTTCGGTGCGCCGGGCACCGGCGCCGTGGCCAGCGTCCCGCAGGCCGCCATCGGCGGCGGGCTCAAGGGCGCCGGCGAGGTGGGCATGGCGCTCACCGACAGCGCCGCGAAGACCGAGCAGCACAAGCTCGATGCCACGGCGGTGGCAGACGGTTCGCGTCGCGCAGAACTGCGGGGCAAGAGCTCCTTCACCATGAATGCGAAGGAGGCGGCTCCGACGGTCGTCGGCGGTCTCGCCGGGATGGCCGGTGCCGCGCTGAGCCTGGACCAGGTGTCCGGCCCGACCATGGACGGCACCGGTGTCTCCGATGTGAAGGACAGTGCCCTTGGAGCGCTCGGGATCGACAAGGCACCCGAGGGCACCGACCCGGGTCATCCCGAGCGGATGGTGAACAACGTGTTCGGCGAGGCCTACGGTGCCACGGCCGATACGGCGCTGGGCAAGACGGCCGATGCCGTCTCGGCGGTCACGGCGACGCCGGAAGTCGCGAACAAGAACGCCGACCTTGCGAGGCCGGTCACGCCGGTTACACCGGCTACGCCGGCGACCCCGTCAGCGACGACGGCGAACCTCACGCCCGCGCCGACGCCCGCGCCGACGCCCGCGCCGACGCCCGCGCCGACGCCCGCTCCGGGGCCTTCACCTGCCCCCACGGCCAAGAAGCTCCCCTGGTGGAAGCAGGCGCTCAACGGAATCAGGGGAGTAGGACGCCGCATCTCCGGTGCGTTCTCGCGAATGTTCGGCCGTCAGACCACGCCCTGAGGCAGGCGCCCGGCGCTGTGACGTGAGCATGATGCGTCGACGCTCCTCAGCCGTCGATGTTGACGAGCTCCTCGATCTCCTGACGGCGCGGCAGCGACGGCACCGCACCGGCGCGGGTCGCGGCGAGCGCACCAGCCGCACTTCCCCAGCGCAGCGCCTCGCTGAGGCTGCGGCCCTCGGCGAGCGAGG
>VFQT010003266.1_pt1 | contig 15051 bp, 14 predicted proteins | sample 3512381 | NCBI WGS metagenome assembly VFQT01 (sample SAMN10412376, study PRJNA504923) | tailings metagenome | isolation source: Relicate 2 Philex TSF3 active mining site | place: Philippines: Tuba, Benguet | collected 2017-08-29 | reverse complement strand
AAGCGGGTGGATTCGGCTTCGGCGGCTGCCAGTCGCTCACGAGCCTCGGCTTGGCAGCATCGAGCATATCCTCGTCGGTGTAGTAGCGGATGATATGCTGTACGAAGCCTGCTTATTATGAAATTTTTTATGATTCATTACTAGTCAAAATTTAACACTTTATCGTATGAATGTCAATTGGTGGTATGTAACGATAGCGAAATAAATCCATGAGAAGGAGCATACCAAGCTGGCATGCTCCTTGGTGGGTAAGGCGAATTGTCTGGTGAATTTATGCGCCTCTGACGACGGGCATGCTGCCTTCGAAGCGCATCACGACGATTTCATCATCAACGTCGATTTCGCCATCGGCGAGGGCCGACCATTCAACGCCGCTGACACGAATGCGTACCTGATTGGCTGTCCCGACGGCGATGCACACCCCACGTTGGCCGATGAGTTGCCCGCGCATGTCGTTGAGTTGTGTTGGCTGCTGGTGCATCCGTGCGTAGATGCGAGTTCCCACCACTGCCGATGCAACGGTTGACAGTGCGAAGACAACGAGTAGCCATGCATCCAAGCTGGGCAACACGAATGCGGCAACGGCCGTAATCAAGGCGGCGATGCCAATCCACAGCATGTAGATGCCTGGCACAAACATCTCGATGGTCAGCAGTATGATGCCAATAGTGGCCCAGATGAATGCATTATTGAGCATTACTTCCCGTCTTTCGCTTGCATGATCTCGGTGAGGGTGGTCAAGGCCCCACCCAGCGAGTTGAGCTCGGTCGGTACGACAATCAAACGGGCTGCTGGTGACTCACCCAGCTTTTGTAGTGCATCCACATAGCGCTGCGCCACGAAGTACTGCAGGGCTGCTTGCGGATTGCCCACTGATTCGACCAACAAGCGGGTGGATTCGGCTTCGGCGGCTGCCAGTCGCTCACGAGCCTCGGCTTGGCGCTTGGCAGCTTCGAGCATACCTTCGGCTTCGAGGATCTTGGACTGTTTGAGACCCTCAGACTTGAGGATTTCGGACTGACGTACGCCCTCGGCTTCGAGGATGCGGGCGCGCTTTTCGCGGTCAGCGGTGAGTTGCATGGCCATGGCGCGGGTGATGTCTTCGGGTGGCAGCACGTCTTTGATCTCGACACGTGTCACCTTGGTGCCCCAGGTTTGTGTGGCATGGTCGAGGGCCATCAAGAGGCGACTGTTGATTTCGTCACGCTTTGATAGCACTTCGTCGAGCTCCATGCTACCGATGGCCGAACGAATATTCGTGAGCGCCAGGTTGATAATCGAGGCCTGCAAATTGAAGACCTGATAGGCAGCAAGTTGGGTTTCGTAGACCTGATAAAACAGCACACCGTCGACACGTACGGTGGCGTTGTCGCGGGTGATGACGATTTGTGATGGAATGTCAAGCACTTGCTCTTGTACGTTGACCCTGCGCCCCACGCGATCGACAAAGGGAATGATGATGCTCAAACCAGGCTTAATGACCATACGGAAGCGACCAAAGCGCTCAATGGTTCATTCGTAGCCCTGTGGGACAATCTTGATACCAACGGTGACAGCAGCCCCTGCCAGTAGCACCAAGAACACAAAACAAAAAACTAATTCCATAGTGTTTGGCTCCTTTATATGACTATTTTCAATACGACGTAACCACGTGCAGAGATGTTGCAGGAGTCGGCATCATAGGCCATTGTACACCGAAACCCGCCCGCATCGTTCTGATGCGGGCGGGCCATGCGTGAGCGTAGCGGTGTGGCGATGATTACGTACGAGTCGTCATCGTGCACACGAACTGATGAATGGCCTGATCGACCGGTGAGGCGAAGGCTGGCTGGGTCTGCGCCACGTTACGGATGCGTGGCATGTACGCACTACCCGTGAGACTACTGCGCAGGAAGTCCCGGAGCTGGTTCCAGGCTTGTTGCTGGTTGCCACCCTGGTTGATCTCGTCGATGCTTTTCACAAAAGCGTGGGGCTCGTTGGGGTAGGTGGTGATGTCGTGTGGCACCCCGGCCTCGGTCAACCCAGCTGCGAATGCGTCGACTTCGCTCTGTGGGATCATGGTGTCGGCCCCGCCGAAAATACCGAGTACGGGCCCATTGAGGCGTTTAAGTTGTACGGGGTCGCTAATGGTTGCTCCGTAGAATACGGCAGTGGCGCGAATACTTGGGGTGTTGACGCTGTAGCGGATGGCCGTACCACCACCGAAGCAGAAACCCATGATGGCGACACGTTGGGGGTCTGCATCTGGTTGATTGTTGATCCACAGCATGACTGCGTCGATGTCGCCATCGACCTGTGTGGTGGGAGTGGTACTGACTTGCCAGATGGCAGTGGGGATCCAATCGGTGGTGTGCCCACGAAACACATCAGGTGCTACGACAATATAGCCGTCTTGGGCCAGCGCGTCAGCTTTGCCGACGATCTCGGATTTGAGCCCCCACCATTCGTGAATCATGATGACCACGGGGAACGGGCCCGTCATGTCGGCTGGTGGACGTGCCACATAGGCGCGGATGGCGGGATTGTTGCCGTTGGGAATCACGGTGTTGGTGAGTGGGTCGAGGCGGTCGACGCCGATGCCACGGTCAATGACAATCGATGCGACGACGATCAAGCAGACACCAGCGAAAATGCCCACAATCCATAGCAAGATGGAGAAGATACGTTTCATGGATAATGTGCCTCCAGGTACATGAATGTGTCACATGATGTACTACGCATGACACGCGGGAAGGATGTATTACGGGGCGATGATGGTAATGTCGGTACCTTCAAAGGAGTTCGACACAAAGAAGGCCTGAATTGTTTCAAGCGATCGTGTGGCAATGACCTGTTCGCGTTGGGAATCAATGGTCGTCGCAACGACATCCCAGCCTTCGTCTTGCAGATACGGCAGGAGTTGTTGGGCGGTGATTTGTGGATTAGCGTTGCTTTCGAGATACAGGGTACCACCATAAAACCGCCGATTCTGCCAGGTATCAGGCAGGATGAGGCTGTCGAGCAGGGCATCGGTGCAGCGTTTGGTGGGGCGAATCGGCAATTGAACTTCGGGTGACCACTGATATTCCCAGGCGATATCGCCCTGAATGACTTCACTAAACGGGAGTAATATGCGCCCAGTACCCGTGCCACTGACGGATGTGAGGCCTAGGTCGGTGATGGTGGCCTGTGATGCGAAGCGTGACCAGCTCGCATTACCCAGGGTGCTGGTGTATTGTTGCGGGTCGTCAGTAGTGGGGGTATAGCCTTGGAGTGGCCCAAAGATGTCACGCATGCTGATGAGCGGGAATCCACTAGCATCGCTAATACAGTCGTCATTGACAGCCCAGCGATCGTCTGACGTGCGTACGAGTGTGACCTGCCCATCTACGGCTGCTAGCCAATCGGGGAGGAGGGTGCCGGTACTCGTGACAATCAGCCACTGAGTATCGGTGCTAGTCAGCATGCGGATGGTATAGCTGCCATTACGGGGTACGGCATTGGTGTCTTGGGCATTGCTGGTGGTGATGGTGAGTTGGTGGGTGCCGGGCACAGTTTCACCATCAAAGGCAACCGTTTGGGCCTCAGTGGTGAGGGTGGTGCAGGCACTCAGGAGCAAAAGGCTACTAAGTGCCAAGGTTGTTAATATGCGATTGAACATTATGTGTGTGTACATCGGTAACTGAGCTAGGGCTGATCGTCAAGCCATTTGGCCATAAAAATATTGTTGTCGATGGCAAAGCCGAGTGCATGATAGAAATCGACCACGTGACGGTTGGAATGACGCACCAACAGATTGACTTTTTCACATCCTTGGCGGCGTAGGCGAGTAGTCACAGCGGTTACGAGTCGGGATGCATACCCGCGTCGTTGGAAATCGGGATGTACGGCCAGGTGATTGATCCACCCACGCCGACCGTCGTCGCTGCCGAGTACCGTGCCAATCATGCGATGGTCGGCGCTACACAGCACCCAGGCCAGATTGCCTGATAGGGCCAAGTGACGCCGCAAGCCGACCTCGGTATCGGTGGGGCTGAGTTGCAGGGCGGCGGCGCGCCACAGATCGAGCATGGCCGGCAAGTCGGCAAGTGTGACTGCACGGAGGTACGTGCCATCCGGGTAGGTTTCGAGGTAGCGGGCGGGCTCGTAGATGCCGACGACTTGAAGCCATGGCGGGTCTGCATGTGCGTTGGTGCGTAGCTCCATACCGATGTTGCGCATGACAGCCTGGGACGCGTGGTTGGTGTGGTCAGTGGTGGCGATGAGGCGGCGCAGTCCGAATGGGCCACAGGCGTAATCGCGCATGAGTGTGCCGGCTTCGCTGGCATAGCCCTGATTGCGCCACTCAGGCAGGATGTGCCAATACAAGCCGACCTCGGCGTGTGTGCGCCCATCATCGGGGGCGGCAATCCCGGCATTGGCGAAGACATCGACACAGGGCACCAACCCGATGGCACCGATGATGTGGTCGGTGGCAGTATGTACGATGGCCCGTTCGCCGTAGGGAGGTTGATCGAGGCGGGCGAGGTAGTATTCGTTGGCCACGTTCCACTGGAGCCAGGCTTGACGCTCTGCGACCATCGTGGGAGGTGCAGTGTCGAACGCGTGTTCATCGAAAATCGCAACTGCCGCAGCAATATCGGCGTGGGTGAAGGGACGAATATGCACCCGTGCTGCGGTAAGAATGGGCATGCGCCGCATGTGGTTAGCTCCCTATGATGGCGTGTACAGTAGCAATAATGGCGTGTAATCCGGGATGGTCGGCGGTGTGCGGCGCATCGGCCAGCTCTTGGGCGAAACACGCGGCCACGATGGTCTCACCGCTGGCTGTGGTGATGATACCACAGTCGTTTTTGAGGTCTTCATCTGAGCCAGTTTTGCCGGCGTAATGCCACCCTGCAGGCAATGCACGGGGGAAGCCGACACGATCTTGCTGGGCGGCAAGGAGTTGGCGGAGCCACTGGTTGGTGGCTGGTGTGCCAATTTGCCCCGTGGCGATGTGGGTCAATAGCCGCACGACATCCTCGGCTGTCGTCACCCCAAGCCCCCATGGTAGGCAGGCAGGGGTGTTGGGGGCAAAGACTTTGCGATTGAGGCGAGTAGACTGCATCCCCAACGATTGTATGTGTTGATTGATATTGTCGATTCCTAGTATATCAATCAGCATATTCGTGGCCGTGTTGTCAGAAATAACCGTCATTAATGTGGCCACATCACGGATGGTGGGCTGAAGTCCGGCGTCCATAAGTTTGAGGATGCCCATGCCGCCTACGGGATCAACTGGCAGATTGAGGCGTTGTTCCCAGCTGAGTACGCCCTGATCGACCAGGAGGGCCGTATAGGTGAGGATGGGCAGTTTGATGATGCTGGCGGTTTTGACGGGGCGTTGGGCATGATAGCTGATGGCAGGTGCACCATTGAGCGGTTGCCACAGCACAGACAATTGGGTGGCGAAACGAGTTTCGATGTGGGCGAAATCTGGCATATACGTCCTTTCGCTGGGGGGAGGAAAGGTGGGGGCAATGTGGCGTGCTGTGTAGCGCATTGGCCACACAGCACGTCGATGAGATGGGGGCTGGTTTAGTAGGCGCGTGCGAACACGACCATCTCGGTGGCCGGTTTGCCGGTGTAGAAGCAGGTGCCACTGCCGCCAGGCTGATCGAGGGGGATACAGCGGATGGTGGCGCGGGTTTCTTCTTGGATGCGGCGTTCGTCGGCATCGCTACCGGCCCACCAACACCACGCAAAGCCGGTTTCGATTTGGGCTTTGAGCTCGTCGTACGATGTGACTGTCTTGGTATGCGCAGTGCGGAAGTCGAGGGCGCGCTGGAAGAGGGCGGCTTGGATGTCTTCGAGCAAGGCGGTGATGCGCTCGGTCAGCCCTTCCTGGGGCACGAAGCTTTTGCCTTCTTTGCCGGGGATATCACGGCGCGCCATGGCCACGGAACCCTTTTCGACATCCTTGGGGCCGACTTCGATGCGCACGGGCACACCCTTGACTTCCCACTCGTTGAACTTGAAGCCGGGCGAAAGGTGTTCGCGGGTATCGACCTTGAAGCGAATCTGCCCCTTCCAACCGGCGGTAATGGTCGCTACGGCTGCCATGACGGCGGCTTTTTCGGTGTCGTTTTTGTAGATGGGCACCACTACCACTTGGATGGGGGCTAGGCGTGGTGGGACGACCAAGCCGTCGTCATCGCTATGCGACATGATGAGCGCGCCAATCAAGCGTGTGCTGACGCCCCAACTGCTGGTCCACGCAGTTTGGATGGTGTTGTTCTGGTCGGTGAACTGGATTTCGAAGGCCTTGGCAAAGTTTTGGCCGAGGTTGTGCGAGGTGCCGGCCTGCAGGGCGCGACCGTCTTGCATCATGGCCTCAATTCCATAGGTGCGCAGAGCACCGGGGAATTTTTCTTTTTCGGTTTTGCGGCCCCGGATGACGGGCACGGCCATTTCCTTCTCGACGAAGTCGGCGTAGACATCGTTGAGGATCATCAACGTTTCGTCTTCGGCCTCTTGTTCGGTGGCGTGTACCGTGTGGCCTTCTTGCCAGAGGAATTCGGCGGTACGCAAGAAGGGGCGTGTGCGCATTTCCCAGCGCATCACGTTGGCCCACTGATTGATGAGGATGGGCAAATCGCGGTATGAGCGCACCCATTTGGCGTAGAAGTAGCCGATGATGGTCTCGGAGGTGGGGCGGATGACGTAGGGCTCGGTAAGTTCTTCACCGCTGGCGTGGGTGACTTCGGCAACTTCAGGGGCAAAGCCTTCGACGTGCTCGGCTTCTTTCATGAGGAAGCTTTTGGGGATGAGCAAGGGGAAGTAGGCGTTGACGTGGCCGGTCTCTTTGATGCGTGCGTCGAGACCTGCTTGGATACCCTCCCAGATGGCGTAGCCAGTGGGCTTGAACACGATACATCCGCGCACAACCTCGGCGTAGTCGGCCAAATCGGCCTCACGGACGATATCGAGATACCACTGTGAATAATCTTTGGCACGGGGCGTAATGCCGTCTTTGGGCATGAGCGGACACTCCTCTGACTACAAGGAAACATACTAGCCGTATTGTACCACGCAGGGATTTAGCGTGGCGTCAGTGCGTGTTGTAATGCTTGATATGCACGTGTGAGATCGCCATCGGCACGGAAAAACGCACTACCCACTACCACATCATCGACTCCAGCTTCGGCGACCGTAGCCAAGGTGTCGAGGCCGATGCCACCATCGACCTGAATGCTGGTCGCAAGGGCCTGGCTGTCGATGTAGTGCCGCAGGGCGGCGATTTTGGCGGTGGATTGCGGGATGTATTTTTGGCCGCCAAAGCCCGGATTGACCGTCATCATCAACACGGTGTCGATTTGGTCGATGATTTCGTACACACTCTGTAGCGGTGTGGCCGGGTTGACGGCGACACCCACAGCGGCACCGGTAGCTTTGATGAGCTGAATGGTGCGGTGTAGATGCGGTGAGGCTTCGACGTGCACACTGATTTGATTGGCACCGGCGAGTGCAAACGCCTCGACGTAGCGTTCGGGCTCGACAATCATGAGGTGGCAGTCGAGATAGGCGTCGGCGCCGAGATAGTGCCGCAACGCGGCCACCATGGGCATGCCCATGGTGATATTGGGCACAAAGCGGCCGTCCATGACATCGACGTGCAGGCGATCGCCTCCGTGGGCGAGGGCGGCCGCCGCGGACTCCCCCATGCGGGCGAAATCGGATGCGAGCAGCGATGGACTCAGGCGGATGTGACGGTGGCGAGTAGGGTGAGTGAGCATGGTATCTCCGGCATGACATGGTGTTATTGGCATGCATCATACCACAGGCAGTCATCAAAACGATGACTGCCTGTGAGGGTGGAGGAGGTAGAATATGCGAACGGCATTAGGCGGGCGTGATGCGCAACGTGTAGGCGGCCGCATCGGCCAACTGATTGGGGCAGGTGACGGTGATGCCGGAGCCGGTGCGTTCCCAGGCGAGTGCGCCATCATGCCCGAGGAGCGTGATGATGCTGTGATCGCTGATGGGCAGGTCGGCGATGGTGATGCGCCCATGTGGCACCCCAAAGATGGTGGCGTACAGGGTATGCTCGCGGGTGGTGAAGCGGATGCTGAGGCCACCATCGGTGCTGCCTTCGGCGCGGCTCCATGGGCGCGTGGCATAGATGGCCTCGCCATTGGTAGTGAGCCACGCGCCCAGCGCCAAGAGGCGCTCGGCCTGCTCGGCCGGAATGGAGCCGTCGCCGCGAGGACCCACGTTGATGAGCAGGTTGCCGTTTTTGCTGACGATGTCCACAAACGAGCGAATCAACTCCACTGGGGAGAGCATGTCGTTGACGGATTCGTTGCGGTTGTAGCCAAACGAAAACCCGAGGCCACGGCACGATTCCCACTTGTCGGGCTGGATGGTATCGAAGACGGCGTATTCGGGCGTGCGGTAATCGGAGTGAGCCGGTTTGGGGAGCATGCCCTCGCTGATTTGCGCGATTTGATCGGGCGATGCCTGTGTGAAGCGATCGTTGATGACGCCTTCAGGGACGGCATTGTAGTAATCGGCGAAGAGGGCACCGAGATCGGAGCCGCGCGGGTAGCCGATGTCGTTCCACATGCAGGCGGGGCGGTAGCGCCGCGTCAGCTCGCGCCAGTGTGCATCGGCGTAGGCCACGTAGTCGTCGGATTGGGGGACAGCCTGGAAGAGGTCGGCGATATCGGCAATCACGTGCGTGTTAAACGTCCAATCAAGGCCGCCTGAGTAGTAGAGCCCCATGGTCAGCCCTTTGGCGCGCACGGCGTCGCTCAATTCGCCGACGAGGTCGCGTTGGACCTGGTAATCGGCGATGAACGGGTTGGGTTGCTCGCTGGGCCACAGCAAAAATCCGTCGTGGTGCTTGGTGGTGAGTACCACGTATTTGGCACCTGCCTGCGCAAAAAGATCGGCCCAGGTGCTGGCATCCCAGTTGGCCGTGGCAACTTTGAAATCGTTGGCGAAGTCGCCGTAGCTCTTGTCACCGAACTGCTCGTTGTGGTACTCGGCTGTGACACTCCCCGGCACGCGCAACGAGTTCATGTACCACTCGGCATACGGGTTGCGCCGAAACCACCCCTGCCAGCCTTCTTGGGCGACCACGTCGTGCAGAGGGCCGGTGGTGGGGGCCCAACCGGGCACCGAATAGAGCCCCCAGTGGATGAAAATGCCCAATTTGGCGTCGTGGAACCACTGGGGTACCTGGTGTTGTTGTACGGCTTGGAGAGTTGCATCAAATTTCATACCAATAAGCTCCTTCGTGTGTGATTACGCTGTGTGAGCGGCGAGTTCGAGGACGAGTATGGCACCATACGTGATGGTTGGGATGGTGCACTGCCAGGCACCGGCCGATCCCGTGAGCGGCAACGAAGTCCCGTCGGGGGCGAGGTATGCACGTGTCACCTGCTCGCTCACTCCTACGGTGACCGTGATGTCGTGCAGTGGGATGGGGTCTTCGAGGTATTCCATGTGTGGCGTGGCCCGCCGGTTGGGCGAGTAGTTGACCACGTGCACCAGGTAGCGGGCCGGGTGCTCTGCGCTGGCGGCCTGATAGGTCACGCTGATTTCACTGCTAAGTGGCGCATTGCTCTGGATGAGACGCTGTGGCAAGAGATTGCCGAGCAGTGTGCGCAGGAGTTCGCGGTAGACCCAGTAGCCGCTTTTGAAATAACTGCCAAACACGGGAAATGCGACTGCGGTCATCTGGTCATTTTTGGTGACCGCCGTGTATTCACTGACATGGTCAAACGGCGATTGGGCGTGGCTGGTGTAGTGCGCCGCACTGCGCTGGAAGAGGGGTTCACCGACTCGGGCGAGCACCTGTGTGCCACCACGCCACTGCGCAGTGCCGTAGTAGAGGGCATACTCGAAATCCGGGATGTCGGGGAAGTGCGTGTGGTCGAGGCACAAAAAGGCCGGTGCAAACGGCGACTCGCCGGCATAGTGTAGCCCTAAATCGGCATTCCAGCAGGTGTCGTGCTCGCCTCTGATGGCCTGATGGCTGGCAATGATTTTGCCGCCCTTGGCCAGGTAGTCACGCAGTTGCTGGGCTAGGTGAGGTGTGACCGTGAGGGTGTCGGGGAGCACAATCAGGCGATAGCGATTGAGCGTGTCGCCGCCTTCGACGATGTCGAACTGCAACTGCAGTTCGGTCAGGAGTTTGACGGCGCCGTAGACCGGGCCTTCCTTTTCATGGCGGCCACTACCACCGATGACCAGTTGATCGCCGATGTCGGTGAGGGGCAAATCGGCGACCACAATCGCCGCCTCGGTGACGGGGGCGGCGCGTATCAGCCAGGGCTCAATGCTGGCGATGTACTGGTAGCCGACCCCGATGGCGGCGTAGACGGCTGGGTCGAGGCGCCCATGGGGTGGTGGTTGATCGCCGATGGAAATCTGCGCGCCGTGGGCCACGATGCCGGGCAGCTCGCTGAGCAGTTGTTTGGGGTGTTTGAGACCACCGAAATCGGCCCACGAGCGATGGAATCTGCCCGTCATGCCCACTACGCTTTGCCCAAACGTGCGGGCATAGCGCACGTTGGTGGGGTAGTAGAGGTAGCCCCAGCCGCCGGTCGGCAGTGCTTCGATGTCCACGTTGTCGAGATGTGCGATGCGTTCGCCCAGCCCAATGCTGGTCTGGTTGTTTTGGTCGACCTGGTAGTCGGGGTTGATGGCGTGTGCCAAATCATGACAACGACGCATAAAATTGGTCAGCAACTGCTGTTTGTGGGCGCGCTGGGCGGCCACATCGAGCGGGTCTTGGCCGTGCGATCGGAAGTATGCCAGACAGTTAGGGCAAAAGCACTCGCCGCCGATGGGGAAGGGCATGTCGTACCACGGCCCATCGAGGTCGTAGGTGGTGAGGAATTCACGCGTATGTGCGAGCACGTGGTCGACGAAATCTGCGTTGCTGAGGCAGAGTCCGGTCCACCCCGGGGTTTCGTCGAATTTGGGCAGGTAGGTGGTGCGGTCGCACTTCCAGACCAACCACTCCGGATGGCGTTCGGCGAGGTAGTGATCCCAGGTAACACAGTAGTAGGCGTACACCTTGATGTTGCGAGCACGGCAGGCGGCAATTTGTGCGCCCATCAGGTCGAAGTCGAGGCCGGGGTGCATGGGGCCACTTGCGGTCGGGTAGTAGAAGTACCCGTGCATGTCTTTGGCAAACACGACGACGGCGTCGACGTGGCCAGCGAGCAGTGTATCGCCGAACTCGTCGGGGTCGAACCGCTCGCCGATGCGGGGTACGTGGTGCGAGTTGTGGAAATCGAGGTGTATTTTGCGGAACCGCCGCGGTGGCTGGTTCAAGAAGGCCGGATCAATCCAGGGCTGTTGCATGACCGACTCCTTTGTCGTGGGCTGGTTATTTCTGCAAGATGGCGCGGCATTCATCGGCCGCATCAGCGAGCGCTTGGGTCACCGATTTGTCTCCACAGACTGCCGCCCATGTCATGCGGCTGAATACTTCGTTGAGGGCCGGGTACTCGGGCAGGGCGGGCAGGGTGTCGATGCCGGTATGCACCTGCTCCATGACCTCGTAGTACTGGAACTGCGCGCGGATGTCGGGGTCGTCCCACGTCGATTTGCGCACGCCACTCCCGCCGCTCAGCGACGTGATTTTGTCCATGGCCGGGCTCGCCGTCTCGCGCAAAAACTGATACGCCAGCTCCGGATTGCGACTGCCCGCGCAAATTCCCAGCACCCAGTAGACGTTGAGGCTGGCGTGGCGCCCATGCGGACCAGCACCGCGCGGGATGGTGGTGCACCGGCTTTTGTCGATAATTTGGCTGGGGGGAAGTTGCGCCACCGCCATGAAACCGGCCCAGTTGAGCATCATGGCGCCTTCGCCGGCCGCATACGCTACTCCCGCCGCCACGCTGTCGTAGCGGAGCGCATGGGGTGAGGTAATCCCCATGGTGGTCAGGCTGTCGACATAAAATTGCAGTGCAGCCTGGCCCGTGGCATCGGCAAAGGTGGGGTTGAGGTCGGCATCAAAGAGTGTGCCGCCACGACTCCACAGGTGGATGAAAAAGTCGTACACGTTGTTGTGCCCGTCGTTGAGCCCGGCGATGACGGCCCCGTACAGACCCTGGTCGGGGCGTGTAAAAAACTGTGCGACCTCGCGAAATTCATCCCAGGTGACGGGTACGCGCAAATCACGGCCGTGTTGCGCCCGAAACGCGGCTTGCTCGTGCGGTGACTCGAACAAATCGGCGCGGTAATGGAACATTTCAGGACCATCGTGGTAGGGCAAGCCGTAGATTTGCCCCTGTGAGCCACGTTGCAGTGCGAGCAGTGATTCGCTCCAGCCGTGGGGCCAGTCGTGCGGTGGATGAGCGGTGATAAACGGCCGCATATCAAGTAGCCCAGATCGTTTTTGTAAATCAGGCAACCAATCGGTGAGCACGAGCATGATGTCGTAGTCGCTGCTGTGGACACCGCCGTGCTCGACCATTTCGGCGTACAACTCCTCGGGCCCAGCATGGCTACTCGTAAAGGTGATGTCGGGGTGGAGGCGTTGGAAGTGCTCCATTTGGGTTGTCATGGCCCGCTCAAAGCCGTCGAATGAACGATATTTGATAGACAGGTGGGGCATATGCATATCTCCGGAGTGGTGTGTGCAGTATCTAGCGACCGCCCATGCCGGTCAACGATGCTCCTTGGACAAAGAGACGTTGTGAGAAGAAAAAGACGACGAGTACGGGTAACAGAGTGATAATTGACACCGCCATTAGCAAATTAAACTGAGTAAAGTTCTGCCCGCGGAAGAGATTGAGCCCGAGGGCCAGGGTAAATAATTCGGTCGAACGCAGGTAGATGAGTGGGTCGAGCAGGTTGCTCCAGTTGCCAATAAACGAAAAAATCGCTACGGTGGCTAGGGCGGGTTGAGAGAGTGGCAAGATGACCTGGGTCAGAATCTGCCAGTTGTTGGCACCGTCAATGCGCGCCGCATTGTCAAGGTCGAGTGGGATGCCCATAAAGAATTGGCGGAGCAAAAAGATGAAAAAGGCGTAACCGAACCAGGCTGGCAGAATCAGTGGCCACAGGGTGTTGGTGAGACCAGCAGCGCTAAACATCAAAAAGCGCGGGATGATGGTAACCTCGCGTGGGATCATGAGTGTGGCCAAGAGCAACAAAAACAAAAAATCACGCCCGCGCCCTTTGAGACGCGCAAATCCGTAGGCTACGAGTGAACACGAGACGAGGTTGCCAACGACATTGGAGAAGGTTACGATCAATGAATTATTGAGAAAAGTGTTGAACGGCAGCACGCGCCAGCCTTTGGGATAGTTTTGCCATTCAAAGCTGTTGGGGAAAAAGCTCGGCGGATAGGTGAATACGTCTTGTGACTGTTTGAGCGATGTCGAAATCATCCACAAAAACGGCAAAACGAAACTTACCGAAAGACCGATGAGCAGTATGTAGATGATGACACGACCGACCACTGCGCTACTGCGAATCCCCAAAAGTGACGGTCGAAGTGAGGGAGTGTTTTGCATAAAAATCCTCGATGGTCTGTTATAAGCCAATTATTGCTTGAGGTCGCCTTCGTAGTACACCCAGTAGCGTGCAATACCGAATTGAATGACGGTAATGATGATGATGACTACCAGGAGTACCCAGGCCAGCGCTGAGGCATACCCCATCATGAAGTTGATGAATGCGGTGCGGTAGATGTACAAGCCGTACACCAGGGTGGCATTGGCAGGGCCACCATTGGTCATGATGTAGACCAATACGAAGCCTTGAATAGATGCGATGAAACCCACAATCAGGTTGTACAAAATGACCGGTGACATCATCGGCACGGTGACATTCCAAAATTTGCCAAAAGAATTGGCACCGTCGATTTCAGCTGCTTCGTAGAGGTGTACGGGTACACTTTGCAGTCCAGCCAAATAGATGACCATCGAGCCGCCTGCACCCCATAGACTCATCAAAATCAGCGATGGCATGGCCCATTCCGGCTGTACAAGCCAACCGGGCCCTTTGATGCCGAAAAACGCTAAAAATGAGTTGATGAGGCCGAAGTCTTGATGCAAAATCATGATCCACAGAATGGCAACAGCGATGCCACTGACCACTGATGGCAAGTAGTAGATTGTGCGAAACAGTGAGATGCCCCAGACGTTTTGATTGAGGAGCAAGGCCAACAAAAATGAAACAATGGTGCCCAGCCCCACACTGCCGATGCCATAGTAGAGCGAGTTGCCCATGGCCTTATAAAACAACGAATCGGCAATGAGTTTGTCGTAGTTGCTGAGTCCCACGTATGATGGTGTGCTGAGTGCAGACCAATCCGTAAAGCTAATGACGAGTGATGAAATGATCGCGCCAGCATCAAATAACAAGAAACCGATAATCCATGGCGCAATAAACAAATAAAATGATATTTCTTCTCGACGCGCCATGCCACCGAGGGTTGGTTTTTTGGATATATGTGGTGGCGATGATGGTTGCGTGATGGCCATGGTTTATCCCCTCCATTTGGTATGCAGTCATGTATTTCGGGTGTATTGTGTGGGTGATAAGAGTGGTATCTACTGGTGGCATCGCCACCAGTAGATACCAGAGGTGGATTTAGCCGCGGTTTTCGGCGACGATGGGGTCGACGGCAACGAAGATTTCGTCGAGGGCATCCTTGACGCTCTTCTGGCCGGCGACGACCAAGTCCCAGATGGGGCCAGCGGCCTGTGTGACGCGCGGTCCAGTGGGTTGGTCGATGATGTCATGCGTGCCAATGCCCTGGCTCATCGCCTCTTCCACGTTCTTGGCACCGGCTGGAGCGAACTTCGAGCCCAAGTAGGCGGGCCAGGCCGACAACCGTGACGGGCTCCCACGACCGGTGCTGGCCCACATGTAGGTCTGACCGGCGGTGGAGAGGTACTCGTTCAGGTAGATCCAGGCGGCGTCCACGTTCTTGCTGTCGCGCGTAATCATGTAGGCGCTTCCGGCCGAGAAGGTGGTGTGGGCCTTAGGACCCTTGGGCCACTTGGCGATGTCCCAGTTGAACTTCGAGCCGGCTTGGATGGGCGGGGTGGCCCATGA
>VFQT010003265.1_pt1 | contig 15052 bp, 23 predicted proteins | sample 3512381 | NCBI WGS metagenome assembly VFQT01 (sample SAMN10412376, study PRJNA504923) | tailings metagenome | isolation source: Relicate 2 Philex TSF3 active mining site | place: Philippines: Tuba, Benguet | collected 2017-08-29 | reverse complement strand
CCAAACATTTTTTGAAATGGCAATTGTTCTGGGTGCTCTTCGACTAATCTTAGCGCATCTTGAATTGCTCTCATACTTGCATCGGTTGCTTCCTCTAACTTTTTAGTTGAGAGATAGTTTTTCCAAGTTGCATAAAACAAATTTTTATTGCTCATCTTTTATTCCTTTTGTACCAAGTAATTAGTTTCTCTTTTAGCAGTTTTCTGTTTATTTTAACAGTTTCTTTAACTTGTTGTAAACTATTTGGTTTGAAAAGAAAATTAGTTGGAGAATCTTTTTGTAAATACTCATGTATCTTTACAAAAAATTCTTTGAATGAATTATTAAAATCATCTTTTGTTAATTGGCCTCTAAATGTTTTATTAAAAGTAACAATACCTCTACCATATGAAATAAGTGAAGAATCTATTGTATGACTATCACCAAAAGAATTGATGTAAAACACGATTGTACCAATCTTTGTATAAGTAACCGTACCAGTTTGTGACCATATCATTTGTTCACCAGTTTGTGGATCAAAAAAACTCATGTAAACGTCAATTGTTTGTGGCAATTGTCTACTAGTTGCGTGTGTTGAAATAGTTTTGAGTTCTAATGGATGAACCAATTGATCTTTGTAGTAATCATTACAGAAAGGTACAAATTGTTGTATTAATTCTTCAAAATCTGGATTTGCTGGATCGTATTCTGCTGGTCTATCGGAAGCATCGTCGTCCAGTAAGGTTGAAACTCTCTTCAAAGTTCTTAATTTTTGTATTACAAATTCTTTTGTTTTATCTAAAATAGTATCTAAGTTGTCAGATGCCCAATTTATAAAATCTAATACTTTATAAATTTGTTCATTTTTATCATGTAGACTAACATCGCCTTTGAATTCAAAAACAATGTTATTATCAATTAAATGTGTTTTTATAGAAATGTTTTGAAAATCTGAAGCTCTAATGGTACTTTTTTCTGGTATTGAGTTTTGTTGTTCTCTAAACAATTTTTGTTGTGAATGGTCAAAAGATTTATTATTGTTATTATAAAGTTCTATTATTAGATCTTCTATTTCTGGTGACAAATTGTGTAATAATCTTCTTGATTCCCCAGTAGTGTCTTTATTTAAAAAGCTTGCTACTTTTTGTGGTAAAGTTACTAGTACAGGACGTTTGTATTGAGATAGATGATAAGCAGGTAATTCAATTTCTTGATCGTTACGCATTTTTGGAAATAGTTTTGGTTTTCCAACGGTATCAGAACTTAGAATGAAACTAAAAACCGTTTCGTCTTTCATAAAACTAATAAAGCTTGGATTATTCTGTATTTTTTGGAATACTTGTTTAGCGTATGATGAAATAAAAGCTGATTTTTCTAAAAAGTTCAATTCTGTCAAGACTTGCAAAACATTATTTTCAAATTCTACCGCAGATGCTGCAAATGTACAAAAAGAATAGGAAGCATTTATCTCTGCTTGATTTGTTATTATTTTGTGGAATAATAAACGAATGGCATTTGCTGGTGGATGGGAGTTAGTTTTTACTTCTGAGATTATTTCTAGTTGTCCCAATTTACTGAACGTAACGGGATTTAGTTCTTTTAATTTTCTTTCAATAAGTTCAAGTTTTCTTGTGTCTTTAATTATACCACCATAGTCTTGTTTTGAAGGTTGCTCGTCAGATAATAATCTGCGATGAGATACAATGTCTGTTCTAAATTCTATTCTAATAGACTCAAACGTATCATCTTTGCATGTAGTAGAAATTGGAATTTCATCAATTTTTGTTGAAGGATTTCTAGCATTCATCTCTAGTGTTGCTACTAAATTGCCAATTTGTGCTACTTGAAGATCACAATCTGATACTCCTTCGTTTGGATCTTCTATACCTTTCCAACGAATTCTGCTTCGTAGTAAAGGAGAATCATTTTTCATTAAATTAGAAATTTCTTCTGGTACTGATGCATTTGTAATTTTTATTATTGTTTTTATTTGTTCAAATAATAGATCATCTGCTCCTGTATCTTCGTAAGAACCGCCAGTTAAAACAAGGTTTGAATTTCTATCAAATTCAAATTTACCATTCTGAACAAATAAGAATTTTTGTTGTTCTGCACACCATTCTGTTAAAGTTTCAAAAAAATTATGAATTTGAATTCCATACTCGGCTTCTTCTGGAACCATGTACTCTATCATCTTCTGAACGTCTACAACTCTTCTTATTCTAAGACGGCTAATTGGAGTGATCATTTCGTCTGGGAGTAGTTCATCATCTTCATAATCTAAAAAACTCATTGGGCTATTTGGATCTTGCTTCTTGGAGAATGTTTTCAAACCAATTTCCAGATCAGCAAAGATTTCTGGTTCTTGAAGCCTTCCAGCATCTATCACTTGTTGTAGTTGTCGTTTTGGCACCACGAAAGCAACAGCACCACCTCTACGAGCTTCTTCAAGAGCACAAATAAAGTACTGACCGCCTTGTCTATGACAGGAACTAATGTTTGGAAAGTCTGACATACGAGCAACATCTATTGGACTCCTAGTGACTACAATAGAATACTGTGGGGAATTTTTTGCACTTTTTAGTTCTGAAGGTAGATCGTAAAGATGAATACTTCTATTCATTTGTTGTGTATCTCTTGTCAAGTAGCTTTGAGCTTTTGACCAAAACTCTCCTGCTTCTTTCATTTTAAATTTATTGAAAGCTCTTCCTAATTGATACTCTTCAACTCTACTTTCGCCCATCTTGTTTTTGTATCGAATTGTTAAAGTTGGAACAGTTATGTCTATTTGTACAGAACTAGCCCCACCATCCATAGACTGTTCTACAGTTTCAGTTTTTCTTTTTATTAAAACATAAGGATTTGTTAATGCACCTTTCTTTTCTTTTTCACGATAAAAAGCTTCTGCTGTATGATGAAGTTGCACCATGTATTCTGCTAAAGTAATCGAAGAATCATCACCAAATGGAACAACTATTCTTAGTTTATCACCAAAAACAGAATTGAATGGTGCTCTACTTAGAATCTCTTTTGTATCATCACCAAGAGAATTCATTACATTTTTAATGTGATTTTCTAGCTTTTTTCTTTCTTTTTCGCTAAGTTCACTAAGAACAGCTTTTTGGTGCCAATTCTTCCAAAGTTTATCGTAGTTTTTCATTACAAATTTCCTTACGATGTAAATAGTTTTGGATACAAGAAAACCGCCAAGGTATTGAAACCATTGGCGGTCTTTTGTGAGTTATTAGCTCAATTTACTGTGATTGTGCGCGTATTTGAGGTCGGTGCAGCAGTAGTAATCGATACTGTCAAAACACCATCTACATAACTTGCTGTCTCACTAACTACTGTTGATTTACCAAGACTGAAATTGTATGTAAATGACTTACAACGGAATCCTTGTGTCTGCTGATAGGACACAGTTAGGGTATTTCCTGTAACATTGATAGAAAACTTAGATTTGTTAGCACCAGCAGCATCAACTGTTGCTGTATAAACTCCTGTTTTACTATCATACACAAAATCTACATTATTCTGATATGCTCTTGGTACTGGATAAGACGCAATAGGAAAGGCGTCAGAATAGATACGGTCTAATGCATTTGCAAGATTCATAGTCTTATTGTCTCCATATGGTACTGTAGTTGAGGAAAAGACCATTTCAGCCAGCCTCACGCATACTCATAAGCACCATAGAAGAAGCGTCAACACCCTCCTCAAGATTTTCATTTAGAAAATTACGAAGTGCCTTAGCCTCACGAATAGTAAGATGGAAAGTGCTCTCACTACGTCCATCTGGAATAGTTACAGAAACACGATTTGAGAGCCTACGCTTGCTGGTGTTATTACGAACAATACGAACACCAAAACTAGAATAGGAACGGTTTACATCAACCTCGATGTTATCATCAATGTCGGTAGTCTGAATAGCGTTGCGTGCGTAGGTCATAGTTTACTCCTCTGTTGTTGTAGTAGTTTCTTCGTTACGATTATAATCATCTTCAAGGCGCACAACATCGTCAAGTTGTGGTGTAGATACTTCCATTAGGTCAACAGGATAGAAACCTGCTGCAAAACGGTGAATCTGATTTGGCATGATGTGGAAGGCTTCTCCATAGCGGAGTGTTACCTTCCTTGTCTCTGTATCATCCTCTGATCGTTTCGTCCATACAATAACCTCTTCTGAGAGGCAATAGATTGTTTCCATTTTTTCTTTGTGATACTGGAGAGACAAACGTTTACCTGGCTCAATGTGAATTTGCTTGAGCACATAATGATCGTTTTTTTGAACAATTTGCTCATAACCCCAAGGTTTCTCAATCATTTCTTTAACACATTTCATCTCATAACTCCTTCGCTCCAAAAATGGGCATTCTTTCTTGTATCTGTCATGAATGTAGCCACAATCTTATCATCTTTGATAGAGAAGGTGAATGGCATAAGATTACCATACTTTTTCTTCTTTCCGCTTGTTTGCGCTGACAGATAATTGATGCAAGCAGCGTAGATTGTCTTATCAGTATAACCTGCTGCTCGGTGCTTATCAAGGTCTGTTTTGATGTAAGCAACAATAGGCCAAACAAGATTATTGCAACCCTTTACGGGGAAAAAGCAACTAGAATAACGACCACTTCTTGTTTCTTTGTCGCTCTCTGGAACAATGCTCATCCATTGAGTTAGTTCTACAAATTCACATTCAATTTGATCATTTGTAATAACTTCAAAAGGATCTAGAGTGTTTTCGTCAAGCTTTTTACGAATTTCGATAGTTTCTTCGTCTACTGTATAGGAAACTTCATCATCACTCTTTTTAGAAGCCTTTGTGATTCTTGGCTTGCGTTCTTTCTTAGGTTCTTCCTGCTTGGCTTCAACTTTTACTTCCTCAGTAATTGCATCTTTAGGCTTGTTCTTTGAGCCTTTTGGCCTACCCATGAATACTCCTATGTTTGTGACTTGATGTAAGTTGATGTTTTATGATCACCAGCAACTACTGCGATAATCATAATGTTTTGATTTTTAAAAAGCCTTGTGGCATCTTCAATAGCCATTTGACCGTTATGAGAACCATAAAAAGTTGTTATGAATGGTGACTCTTTAAGATTCTTATCCTTAACATCGATACTGTATCCTATTACTGTCCAAAGCATCTGTCAACCCTTTAGAAGAGACTTGGTGGAGGTCTGAATCTTCTCGTAAATCATTTCGGTAGAACCAAGTACCGTAATGTCATAATTGCCGCTCCCTCCACGAACGGTAACCCTAGTAAATTCCATACCATTGTTGATACCTAAACCATTTAGCTTACCCTCTGAAAGAAATCCACTAAATCGCCTATCTTCTCGCACCATAACAACATGCGAAGGATTTACAAAAACAGACCTAACACTAAAACCGCTAGCCATGTTTTCTTCAACAATTTCGGTAAGTTTAACCATTTTATTCTCCATAAGTGTAAATGTTTAGCTTATCTGTATCCCACACTATGTTGTCATCCGTTAACACTCTAATGTGGTTATAGCTATCTTCAACAACCCATCCTATCTCGGGTTTCTTTGTTTGTCTATAGTTAGAAGCAGAAGAAATCGAAGGATGAAATAATTCAACAGAAGCGGGAATCTTTACAGGCTCACCAACTTCGTATTTACTCTTTCGATACATCTTCTTCCGTTTCGGTACTAGAACTATAGCGTGCTCTCATGTAGCCGTCAAGGATCGATTGTGCGTCATCTAATTTGAGATCTAATTTAGCTAAATCTCTTCTAAAGAAATTTATGTCTTCTAAAGCACCTTGAATGTTACCTTCTTGAATAAGTTTTACTATGCCTTCAAAAGTTTTATCTAAAGATAAACCAGCATGGTCATGTAAATACTTACGAACTTGATTTGGTACTTCATCAAGTTCTACTGTATAAGAAATTTTTACTTTCACGAAAACCTCACATAACTTTTATAGTAAGTATGTCCCACAATTGTTTAGCGGCAAGACCTATAAGAGCAGTAATTGCAATCCAAGTTACTCTTGTTTGATTTTCTTTCCAACTTTCAATAACTTTAAGTCTCGCATAAATACCGTCATCTGGATGGTATACGGCTTCTTTTATTTTAGTTATGTCTTTTGCTACGTCGTCTTGTTTCTCTTTTAAATTGTCGATAGAATTCATCATTCTATCGACTTTTTTATCAAGAGCCGTTATGGCTTCCTTTAATTCATTTAATTCTGAACCAGTAGCCATAACAAACCCTCCATTTACAAAGCGTAGTTGTATACCTTAAATAGTATCAACTTTGGACAATGGAATAATTAGTTGTAATTAAAGTTCCTGCCGCTGAAGCTGCATTTTGTATTGCACATCTTGTAACTTTTACAGGATCAATAATACCAGTTTCAACCATCATAATTATTCTTCGGTTTAAGAAATCATAACCAGCGTCAAAGACTTCTGACTTAACCATAGAAACTATAATGTCTGGAGACTCGCCAGCATTTAGGGCCATTTGTCTAATTGGCTCTTCTGCCGCTCTAAGGACTATCTTAACTCCTAATGCCTGTTCCTCGTTGTCTGTAACCACTTCTAGACCCTCTGTGGCTCGTAGGAGGGCTACACCACCACCTGGGACTATGCCTTCCTGCTGGGCACTACGGACGGCTTCTAGGGCATCTTCAATACGATGCTTCTTCTCGATCATTTCTACTTCTGTTGCAGCACCTACGCGAATAATACCGATACCAGAAGCAAGACGAGTAATCCGTTCTTGTAGACGCTCACATTCATAAATGTTTTCTGTTTGTTGTAATTCTGCTTTGATAATGTCGATTTGTTTATCGACCTCTTCCATTTTACCTTGACCACCAACAATAGTAGTCAAAGATTTGGCAATTTCAATTTTCTTAGCACGACCAAAATCTTTGAGTTTTACGTCAGACATTTTAGTACCATTTTCTGTGGCGATAAAAGTAGCACCAACAGAAATAGCGAGGTCTTTCATAATGTTTCTGCGCTCTTCACCATAACGAGGGGCTTTGACGGCTGCAACCTTCATGGTGCCTCTCATAGCATTCATAATAAGAGCAGCAAGGGCTTGACCTTCAATTTCATCTGCAACTATTACAAATGGTTTGCCTTCTCTTGCAATTAGTTCAAGAACAGGAAGCATATCTTGTACAGAATCAAATTTACGGTCTGTTACAAGAATGTATGGATCTTCATACTTTACAACGCCGCGTCTTTCGTCATTGATGAACGCCGATGCGAGGTATCCCGAATCAAAACGGAAGCCCTCAACAATGTCAAGAGAAGTATCGACAGACCGTGCTTCTTCAATAGTGATCGAACCATCTTTACCTACCTTATCTACCGCAGTAGCAATTAATTTACCAATTGTTCTATCGTTGTTTGCTGAAATAGAAGCAACGTGTTCAATGTCTTCTTCTGAGGAAATTGGTTTTGCAATTTGTGCTAAACGGGTAACAACAGATTCAACTGCTTTATCAATTCCTCGTTTTAGCTCAATAGGAGAAACACCAGCAGTTAGGTATTTTTGTGCCTCACGAAGAATGGCACGGGAAAGAACAACAGATGTAGTTGTACCATCACCAGCAAGTGTAGCGGTTTGTTGTGAAGCCTGTTTAATTACTTGCGCTCCCAAATTCTCAAATGGGTCAGATAATTCAATAAAATTTGCTACAGTTACACCATCTTTTGTGATGATTGGCGTTTTACCTTTTTCTTGTAAAATTACATTTCTACCTCTTGGGCCTAATGTGGAAGATACATTATCTGCCAACACATTAGCACCCTTCAATAATGCTTCGGACAAATTACGCCCATCACAATACTGTTTACTCATAAAAACTCCGTATGTAGGGATTATTATAATACTATTTTATAGAATGTCAAGAACTTATGTTTTTGATTTATTAGAAAGTTCTTCTGTCATTTCTACCAAGGTGTGTTGTATTCTTCCAGCAGTATCAGAAGCATCTAAACCATGAACTACATCATTGGTAATCATAAAAGTTTTTGCTTTGAAGTAAATTTCATCAACATCTACTAACAATTCTTTCATTTTTTCTCTAAAACTTTGTAGCTCATGCGCTTCTGCCGAACAGATACGGATTAATTCTTCTGTCGATAAAGACAAACTTAAATTTTTAGTACTTTCTGGAACATTAGCCACCGCCAACAATTCGTCTTTAGAAAATTTAAATTTTGTTAATAGCTCTTCACTTCTAATATTATTGTTTCTTAAAACTGTAAGTTTATCATCAGTTGTGTTTTCGTTTTTATATTCTTTCCAAAGCTCTAGTTGACCATTTGGTGCTCCTATTGCAATTTCTCGATTATGATTAGAAGGGAGTTGCAAAAATTCCTTTAAACCAATAAAACAAATTTTAAAATCTAATTGTGTTTCTGAGATTTTATTAACTATCAAAAACCATAATGTATCAGATTCTTTATCTTGTGCGTTTGAAGTTACACCTGGATAACTAAAAAATGCTAACATATTTTCTAGTGAACCACCAACGCTTGTGTTTGGTGCTGATAACTTCAATGACCAAAATTGATCTTGGCTATCTACTAAATCATAAATAGAGTATTGAAATTTAGAAATCTCTGTTTGTCTACCACCCAAAAATTCAATAAATGTTTCAAAAAACGTCCCAGAAGTTTGAGCACTATAGTTTTTTATCATACTAAAGATAGAAGATGCAAACATTATATGTGCTAATGAATTACTAAAAGATGAACCTTCTCCAGATTTAATAGAGTTAATTTTATTTATAAATGTATATAAATTTAATAATAAATTATTTTTTGTAGAAATAATTTTTTGTAATGTTGAATAAAATACTTGTTGAGCTTCTGGCGTATTTAGTTGTTGTGGTGATTGTCTAACTAATTTTTTTACAAAATATTCAATAGGTAAATCGGTAGCGTGTGCCACTTCGCTTTTACTAATTGGCATAGGTCTTTCATCTATTTCTTTCAAAAATTCTTTAGCCTTTTCCATGCTTTCAAATAGAGCAAAAAGCTCATTGAGATCCATACCTTTTGGTTGAGGTTTTGGATTCAAAAAGCTTTCTACTAAGTTGTCTAATTCGTTATTGTTGTTCATGTTATTAAATAGTCAAATCATACAATAATGTCAGCAATTCCAAGCTTTACTGCTTCTTCTGCTGAAAGGTATACGTTTACTTTGCGATTAATCATTCTGCGAAGTTGGCTTACGGTCATGTTTGTTTCGTCTGCTAGAGCTTTTAGATAAGCGTTCTGAACGTAACGAATTTCATCCATCTCGTTCTCAAGGTTATGGAGGGGGCCAGCATTACCACCAATGACTGAATGAATCATAACTCGACAGTTCTTACCAATTCTACGCTGTCCTTTAGTTCCAGCAGCAAGGAGAAGAACACCAGCAGACATTACTTTACCTACACCGTAAGTTACAATGTCACATTTATTTTTGATTACTCGCATAATGTCATAAAGAGCAAACATATCATCAGCAGAACCACCTGGAGTATTTAGAATAAATTCAATTGGTTCATTTTCTGTTTGAATTTCTGATTCTGGATCATCTGGATTAGTTGGGTAGTCAACCTCAGAATTTTCTGCTAGATCAAGCATTACTCCAACGATTTGTGAGATTTTTGCTTCTTCTACTTCGCCAAAAAGACCTACAGTTCTAGACTCAGCTTTTGCACCAACTGGGGGCATAAATAGAGTCATTGGAAGAGAAGCCTTTGCAGCACCTTCGGCGTCTGCCTCATCTTCGTGGTCATGATCATCGGTAACTTTCTTACGAGTTTTGTTGAATAACATTTATACCTCTTTGTTAAATTCTTTTTTCTTTGATAATCTTTTCAACGTATTTAGTAGCACTAGCCCAATCATGAAATTGTAAATCTTTCTTTAGTGGTGGTGGGTAGCTGCTCACAAAATTAATTATAACCGCTTCTTTCCAGTTTGTAAACCATTTGTCGAACAAAAGCGTTTGAAACTGTATTTGTGCCTCTGTAAGTCCTTTCTCTTTCATTACTTCTAATTTTAACTGTCTCAAGTATTCTAATTCTTGAGTAAGCATAATAAGAGAAACTAGAATTCTATCAGAAATACCTCTTGCAAACTGTGATACAACTCCAAGATCTAGTATAGCTGAGAAGATCTTAGAAAACAAGGCCCCTGCAACGAAAAACAAAAACCATGATAAATACATGATTACTCCAAATAAAAAACTACGCAGAGTCATTATAACCCTGCGTAGCTAAAAGAGCAACCTTTATTATTTATTTATCAAACTAATCTACGAATAACACGTTTGAGTACTTCATTTATTACTTCATTGTCTGTAAGTACTTCAATACCTTCTGCTAATGGTTCTTCCTCTTCGTCATCTTCGGCGGGTTCGGCAGAGTCATCACCCCCTTCATCACCTCCCTCCATGCCGAGATCAAGCTCTTCTTCTGGGGCTTCTTCAGCATCCATCTCATCGGCTAAGCCTAGATCTTTAAGAGCATCCATTACTGCATCTTTTATAACTGTCTTTAAATCATCAACTGAATCAAATTCAACTTCGCCGTCGTCGGCTCCCATATCCATATCTTCTTCTGGTTCCATTACTGATGGTTCTTCGCCCATTGAACCATCGCCAAGTTCTAAATCACCACCCATATCCATTTCGTCACCCATTTGGGTTTCTTCATCTTCACGGGCATATGCCATTTCGTTTTCTTTTATTACTTTCTTGTTGCTCTTATTGCTTTCTGTAAGAAAATTCTTTGTTGCGTTTTGGTCAATGTTAGCAAGTTTCATCCACTTTGCGACTTGACTCTCAGATAATAAAGGTTTTTTGCTCATTTGTATTGCTCCTACACGAATAAATAGTATGTTATTTACAAAAATACTTTTTTTAGTCTAAATCTTCAACATTTTCTAAAAGATCAAAAATGTTTTGTATTTCTTCATCATTCAGAGCAAAGTCTTTTTCAAGTTCTTTGCCTTGATTAATTAGTTTTATTTTTGCTTTTAGCCTAAGTTTTGGATACTTAATAGTTGCTAAGTAATTATGCCACCATTCTAAAAATTCTGTATCATCATGCAAGTAAGCATCAGAAACAGCAGTAAAAAACTGCTGTTTATTAACATTATCGTTTTTTAATCTATTAACAAAATCTGCACATTTTACAGTTTTTAATTTAAAAGAAACTTTTGATGTATCATTCATTTTCTATACAAGATGTGTGTGTCTGATTCTCTTGTTCCAGCAGAGGTTTGCTTAACAAATCTTGCTTTGTACCAGAGTTCGTTGATTGTTCTTGCTCCAGAGTAAGAAAAGCCAGAGCGAATGCCGTTTTCAAGTTGGTTGATAATTTCAGATGTTTCTCCCTTGTATGGAATAGTAGTTGAAATACCTTCAAGCGATGAAGACTTACCTCTCCAATCCATTTGTGCATCTTTTGACGCCATACCACGATAGACTTTTGTAGCATCGCCATTCCTTGCTGATACAAAAACCTCACCTGGCGTATCAGAGCTTCCAGCAAGAATTGAGCCGAGCATAGCAAAATCAGCCCTAGCAGCAAGAGCTTTAACAATGTCACCAGAAGTTTTGATGCCACCATCAGCAATAATCGCAACATTATAATTTGTCCTCGTACATTGTATTACGCTATCCAATGAAGGAACTCCATGACCAGTTTGAATACGAGTAGAGCAAATGCTGCCCCCACCAATACCAACACGAATTGAATTAGCTCCCCAACTAGCCAAATTATCAACTCCTTCAAGAGTTGCAACATTTCCTGCCATAAGGTGAACATTGTTTCCTAATCTCTCCCTAAGAGTAATTAGGGCGTTTTTCATCAAAACATGATCACCATGAGCAACATCTAAGCAAAGAATCTTAACATTTGTCTCTATTAGTGCTGTTGCTCTTTCAAGATAATCTCCTGTAATTCCAATAGCACAACCAAATTTGAATGGTCCAATCTCTTCATTGATTTTGTTAGCAATTTCACATTGCTTATCAATAGTATTATAACGATGTACAATGCCAAGACCACCCATTTTGCCAATAGTTATAGCCATTTTATCTTCGCAAACAGTATCCATAGGAGAAGCAATTAAAGGAAGATTAAACCATAATCCTCGTTCTTCATCTAGCCAATTACCAATGTTTACTTCTTTACGACTCTCAATGTCACTAAATTGCGGCTCAAGTAACACATCATCATAAGTAAGGGCTTCACGAAACATTAATCCTCCACTTCATTTACAATCTTGACAAGATAATCCATTACTTTTTTATCGCTAATGTAATAATTGTCTCCTGCTGGAAATCCATTACCGATCAATTGCATCAATCGAAGATCTGGATACTTTTTCATAGCCATTTCAAGCATGTAAATAAGGTTGTGTATTTCAGTTAGTCTTTCTATTTTCATTTAGTCCGTCCAAGTGTTGAATTATGTATTCTTTAGAATAACCAGAAACTGGGTCTGATCCTTCTTCTGGGAAGGGAATGTTGTACAAATCTTCTCCATCTACTATGAACAATTCTGGTACACCATCAATTTTGAACAATTTAAACAATTCTTTTTCTGTTCTAGAGTTAATTTTACCAAACTTAAATTTGTCTTTATACTGTTCGGCTAACTGTTCAAAAATTGGTCGTAAACCTTTGCAAAGATGGCAAGTAGGATTATAAAATTTAATAACATATGGTTTTTTAGACCTTGTTATTTCCTCAAAGTCTTTATAGCCAAGTTCTTTTACTAATGGATTATTTTTTATTACTATTTTCATAATAACTTATTAACCTCTCTGTGTACCATTTAATCTTTTTAAGATCCTCTAGTGGAGTACCTTTGTGTTTGTATCTCATAATGTATTTAAGTACATTACTAGCACAAAAAGCTTCACCTAATCCTTGATCTTCGATTACTGTAATAGCTTCAAGCTGACCAACATTATAATGCTTTGGATGATTTACCATTTCTTTTTGTGTTTCTAGTCTTTCAAGTGCTTTCATCATATCTTCAGAACTTGGAATCGAACTGTATTCGTATTTATAATCATAATTACTCATTTTGTGCCTCATTAACTGTATCTTCTGCCCATGCTTGAACATCTTTATAGCAAGTGGGACAAAAAAGTTTGACTTGTTTACTTTCATTAAACACCATTACTGACCAAGAAAATGCTTGTTCTCTATTGGTTTTATCATAAGGAGCATTACATCCTGTACAATTTTTTGGAATAGCATCAAATAACATTACTTTTTCTTGAATAAGTCTATTTTGTTTCTTTATTTTTCTTGCTGCTGAACTCATACTTCAAATCCTTCAATAGTTTCTGGATTGCCACTAAAGTAAATGTACTCTAATAGATCTGAGCTATTATAACAAACAAAATCAATAAAGTCTTGCAATTCTTCAAAAGATTTAAATTCAATTAGTTTATTTTCATGATAAAGTTTATAAACTCCAACATCTTTGATAATGTCGCATTTGTTTATTACCAAATGTGTAGCTCCATTATGATTTAGTCCTTTTACCATTGAATCTAAATTTAGCCAATTACATTGGCGTTTTCTTCCAGTAGTAGAACCAAATTCCTTACCAAGATCTGCAATAACATTGAAAATTTCTTCTTTTGGTTGAAATTGTTTATTGCCGACATAAGTATCGTAAATTTTAGCTACAGCATAAATGTTTCTAATTTTTTTGGGAGGTATGGCATTTAAAGTTGCAGAACCAGCATTACAATGGCTTGAAGTAACATAAGGATAATCACCCCAATCTATGTCTAATTCAAAACCTTGTGCTCCTTCGCAAAGTATTCTTACATTATTAGATTTACTGTGAAATTCGTCGTACAAATCAATCAGAAAAGGTTTTAATTCTGGTATCTCTTCTGCTCTTAGACCTTTTCTATCGTATTTATCTCTATAAGCTTGACCATTTCCTTTTTTTGTAGTACCAATTTTTGTATCTTTGCAATCTTCTTCAATGTGTAAGTCGGTAATGATGTGTGTATTTTTAGAAATAAAAATTAAGTTTTTTGTATTTATACCATTCTTTTCTAAAGAATCAATTTCTTGAAAAAATTGTTTTACGTTTATAACACAACCAGAACCAATAATACTTTTTATACCATTTACTATACCCATAGGTATGCAATGACCTACAATTTTTTTACCGTTGTGATAAATTGTGTGCCCAGCATTGTTTGAACCAGAAAAACGTAAACAATGAGTGTAATTATTTGTTTTTGTTAGCTGAACAGCTACTTTACCTTTACCACAGTCTCCTGCCCGTACATCTATTATAACATCAGCAAAATCTATCATTTCAACCTTCCTTTGTTTCTTCTTTTGACATAAGTGTAATTGTCGTCTTTCCAAATTTCATTTCTTATTATTTCACTAATAGTTGATTGGCCAATAGGAAACAAAGTAGACAATTCTTTTGTAGTATAATCTTCTTGGTACTTTTGCCTGATTTCGTTGACTTGTTCCCAATTTAATTTACTCCAAGGGGCGACTTTGCCTTTGTATCTATTTTTTAGATTTAGAATCTGTTGCTCTGTAAGTTTTCCTCTTATTCTTTTTTTAGCTGCTTCGCTCTGCTTAGTTCGCGTTTCAAAAGATGGTTTTATACCAAAAGTATTGCCAGCAATTTTAGCTTTATTAAAACCAATACTCCTATCATAAGGTTTATACAAATCTAAATAAAACTGTTCTCTTTCAATTATTAATTTCTTATTTTCTACTATCTCTAGTGTTTCAAATAAGAAACTTTCTTCACCGTATACATTCCAAGCGTTTTGCAAGTGTTTATTCTTATGTTTATTATTTTTTAAAGTGTATTTGTGAGTAGACATTCTATTAGATAAATTAAAAGCAGAACCAATGTAAATTTTACCATTAGATAAACACGTTATTTTATAAATACCAGATTTTATTGTGTGCATAACTAAATGCCCTCCAATAATAAATAGTTCATACCACCGATTTATCTATGATAAATAAATCTTTATAGTTAAAATTCCAAAACTCCAACAAATTCAAA
>VFQT010003264.1_pt1 | contig 15062 bp, 5 predicted proteins | sample 3512381 | NCBI WGS metagenome assembly VFQT01 (sample SAMN10412376, study PRJNA504923) | tailings metagenome | isolation source: Relicate 2 Philex TSF3 active mining site | place: Philippines: Tuba, Benguet | collected 2017-08-29 | reverse complement strand
AAATACTTTTAGAAGACGATCACTATTTACCATATAATCAGCATCTAAAAGTAACGTTTCTTCATAAGGGCTCAATTCGTAAGCCTTGTATCTCCCTTTATTGATCCAAATAATATTTTTTATATTATTCGTAGGGTCGGCATCTGTTAGTATGACCTTATCAAATTTATAACCAGTGCTTGAAGCTGTGGATTTTTCATTTGTGATAAGTGTGACCGGCAAATTTAAAAAATGATTGATTCTATTGGCTGTATATTCAGCCATTCTATAGTAGTCATATTTCGGGCTATTGAATGCGAATAGCACTACCCCTCGACTCATCTTTTAGCCTCTAAAGATTTCCATTCCGTTAGATAGTCAGTCATGACTGATTGGTTGAGAGACTTCAATTTGTTGAGTAGTTCTATTCTGTCTACTTCTACAGGAATACCGAACGTATCTATCAATATTACTGTTTCAGTATCATAAGCAGAAAGATTGCCTATAGTTTCTGTATCGGCTTTCCACAACCCGCCTTGATCAGCTAGTAGTAACTTATCGCTGTATTTTTCTTTTAGGTAGTCTTTTGCAGCGTTGTGCTGAAATCGTGCCTTTGCTTCTGTCAATAACGACTTTATGTCCATCTAAAATACCTCGTCCCAGTATTTAGATGAAAAATTAGGTGCTAGTAAAAATCAAGTTACAGAAACAGAACCTGAAAGAGTGATGGCTCCCCAAGTATTTGCAAGATTTGTAGTCTCGGGTGGCTTGACAGTCAATGTTACTGTTGAACCGGTACCTACTGTGAGACCGTTAGGAACTTCATCCCATACTGTATAAATTGTGATGACATTACCGTTATCGCCGTTGCTACCTGTAGCAGCATTTACTTTTGCTATGACACTTATAAATGTATTCAAGTATCCAGCTGGGCTGCCTGTAGCAGTTTGAGTGAATACTGTAGCATTTGAAGTTGTTAGACCAAAATATCCGCTATTTGTAAGGTATGGGCTAGGAGTGCTACCGCCACCACCTACTTTTGTGAAACCAGTATAGCTTGTTCCTACAATTGTTCTTGATCCTGATCCTTGACCACTGAATACTAAAGAACCAACATTGCTTGCTAGCTGGCTAAACAACAAATTGATACCTGCTGTAGTATTGCCGTGTGAACAAGTAATTTGAAGTTGTCCACCTGAATTGAAGAAATAACGTGCGGCGTCGCCGTTCGCCCATGAAGCAGTATGTGTCCATGTTGCAACTTGTGACCATGTGCTAGTAGTTGATACTGCATTGGTTGTAGTAGAACCTTGTGTTGCAGCATTGAGTCTATTTGTATAAATCGTTTGCAGATTAGTTGGAATAGCTGACAAATATGTTATAACACCGCCTGAAACAGGAGCTGCAACAGTTGTGATTGATGAACCTTGATGGCTAGCTGCGCTTGCAGTGCTATTTACCAATGATGCCCAATTAGTTGCTGCTACTGTTTGACCTGTAGCAACGTTACCTACAGCAGCTTGACCATATCCTGAACCACCGCTGCCGGTAGCCCAAGTAGCGTTGAGTGTGTTTGCTGTTGTAGTAGGGTTACCGCCTACCAAAGTGTTGAAGTCAGATGCTTCTACTAGACCAAATTGTGCGTAACTCATGTTTTTCTAATCCTGCAATGTTGTATAGTATTTATCTAATAGTCACAATAGCAAGGATCTGCCCTTGCTCTGCTGTTTCCTTATTTTCTAAGCTGCGGCCTATTGTATTGAAAGCTGTAGCCTCACCCTCTTTAGCGCCCCTCGCTAAACCGTTACCCGCTGATACTAAACGTTGACCCTTAGTGACAGTACCGATCACATTTACCTTTACTCTTCCTGAAACTGCAACAGCAGGATGTGTTTGATTATTTCCTGCGGCTGAGTTTAGTAGATATGCGGCAGTATTGGAGACTACTCCAAATACATCTTCTGATAGCTCGTATTTCACTGCTGTGACTTCATTGACGCCACCTAGTTCAACAACTGTGCCAGCTTCATAAATGTCATCGCTAGCGAAACGTTCTGCTATGTCGGCATATGTTGCATTCAGTGTAGACCCTACAGTTAGAGTCCATGTACCAGTAATCGTGCCTGCAACGTTAGCTGCGCCTGTTGTGATTGATTGTGTCTCAAAAGTTCCCACGTCTAAACTCACAACACTAGCGTTTTCAATAGTAGCGTTAGCAGAAACACTAATTGTTTCACATGAAATATTTGCTGCGCTTAGATTATTTGTGATAGTAGCATTGTTTGATGCTAAATTACCGGTAACTGTGACTGAGCCAAAAGTGGTTGCTCCTGAACTAGTTGACGCTAAGGCAAACCAGGCATTAGCAACTGTTTCTCCGTCTTCAGGACACACATATAATGTCTGATTATTTGTGTTATACCATAATTGACCGCGTAATGGATTTGCTGGAGGTTCAGTGCTTGCGAAATTTTCAAGCATATGGACCATGTTTTCATCTAATGTCTGTCCATAGCCTGCGTAGTTTCTACCAGGCAACCCTATTGAGGTGCTAGTTGTATTGATTTGTCCGTCAGCGATGGTAGTAAGTACTGTTCCGTCGCTTTTAACAATCGTATATGCCATAGTAAAATAACTCCGCTCTCTTATTTATCTCTATATCGTAATGAGGTTTGTCAAGCTTTGGATCCTGACAGTATAATCTATCTGTATTTGACGGTTTAGTGATTTTTGCACGGGGTGAAAGATAACATGTGTCAATAATCTTGTTATAATATTACCCTCGTTATCAGTTCCATAATTTGCTAATAATCCTAATTCGTCAAAAATATAAGCTGAATCTGTTTGTGTGCTATTATCAAATGCACCCTGACCTGCAGGTTCGCCGTAATCTAATAGACACTGTACAAGTATGTCTGTATACAACTTACCTGAAGTATGATTTACAGTCATCTTGTTACGTGTTGGGTCAAGATTGAAAACGCTAGTGTCGTCAACAATTTTAGCGTAAGTCTCATTGTAAAGTGCTGCGTTTTGCCCCGTAGTGTTTGGGGGTAGGTATGTGATGATACCCGTCTCGTCAACGCTTGCTCCACCGTTACCGAAGGCCATTTGATAAATTTCGCCATACCCGCGATTACTAAGTGTGTCGGCCAACGCTTCACTCATATTTTCATAATTTATAGCGTTCTTTTTATCTACAAAGACTTCCAGGCTATTAGGGTCGTAGATTTTCAAAAATCCTTCAATTTTATAAGATAAAGTTATCATTATTGATCTGCCCTCTTCTGGACGTATACTTCCTTTGTATTAGGGTCATAAATTTTGATATGTGATGAGAAGTGAACTCCACCAAACTCATTTGGTTTCTTTTTGTCAGATTCTACTTTGACATCAGAAATATCAGTATTTTTCCCGTTAGAATTATTTATCATAACCTATTCATCCACCCTTAAGAAACTTGCTCCCGAGCTTAGTGCGATCTGTAGGGGATCTCCCTCTGTTGCATTATAGATTCCTGGGATCTTATTCCAAGTTACGTCATAATTTATCTTTGTCATTTCGTTGTCTTCTAAAAGGCCGTATACCTCTGTATACTTAGGAATATATGTTGATACCATACTTCCGTTAGAACCTCTGCTCACATCGCATATTCTTGTAACTGGATCGACAGATTCTAGTCGCATATATTCTCCGTTGACATAAATCATCTTACCTTCTAATGAAACTATAACTAGTTCGTCCCCTTCTTCTATCCAACGTCCTGCCTCTATCTGAATGTAAGGACCAGTGCCAGTTACTTCTAAGCTTAGATAGTATGCAGGAATAAACCCTTCTCTTGCTGAATTATTATTATATACAGTTACATCTACTATGTCATTCTTCGTTGCTAACAATGGTATCAAATAATATCCTTGTGATTCAGGAGCAGGAGTTATATTTGTCTGTTCGTTTCTGTTAGTGATCTTTGAAATATCTTGTACTTGTATAGTTGTATTGTACTGTCCTACATTCAATGTAGTCCAAGTTCTAGTATTTGAATTTGCTCTGTAAACCTTACCTTCGCCATTTTCATCTACCATATTCAAATATATATTTTCATCCGGTGTTGCAGTAGGTATCATGGTGCTGATTATTACCTCATCACCGTCATTTACGTCAGATAAAATGCTTACTTCATTTCCTGGATTTAGGCGCAATGAACTTGATGCCACGCGCTGTCCGTTGATAGTTACCCATAAACGATCAGTATTTTGTTGCTCCCATTGTGATACGTTTATAGATATTGATGTTGTAGGTGATAAAGTCATCGGTATGCTATTTCGGTCTGCACTAATACTAAATTTGTTATCTTCAATGTTTACGCTATAGACATAATAAATGTCTCCAGCTATAATTTCTGGTATTGAAGTTTCTTCTCCTAATTCTACACCAATCTCTGTAAACATGACAGGAGTGCCGGGTACTAAATTTTCTACAGAATTTACAGAGATTTCCTCTGATCCACAGGCTGTGGCTATAGTATCCTGCAACAACCAAGTTTGTGACAACCAAACATAACCGCCGCTAATATATGTGCTAGCATCAATTATTGGTGCTGATGCATCATAGCTAGTACCTGGAATATATTCAAATATATTGAATTGAGTAGTATTCAATACTTCTATTATGAATGTTCCGTTATTCAATTGATATGAACCTGATATGCCGTCTAGTATTACTACATCATTTGTATTCAAATTATGCGGTATAGCAGTAGTAATTGTAGTTGTTGGATGTGAAACGTTTATCACATTATTGATATAAGAAATAGCTGTGACTTGTTGTGGGATACCGGCAACAATTGTTTGTGTGTTTAGATATTGTCTCTTAGTATCGTTATACGTTGTTATGGCAATTATTTGAGATGATGACGGAGTTAGGCTGTCAAATATAATCTCATTCAATCCTACATCAATACTATATTGATCTGGCATTAGACGTAATCCGTCTAATTCAACAACAGCGTTTATGGCATTGCTTTCGTTTACATAGTTAGTCAACTCATATCTGTTTGTGCCATTACCTGCTATGACTTGAGTTTGCGGCAATGTATATCCAAATGTGAATGGTTCAGTATCAGTCATAAAGCTATAGACTAGATAATCAGTTTCTTGATTATATTGATCAGCAAATATAACTTTGGCTGTATCCTGTCCATCAATCTGTCCTGCTGCAAAATCTTGTGAAATAAAGTTCGCAGTTCCTGTTGCGTTAGATAATGATACGATACTACCTCCTGGAGTAGATGATACTGAAAATTCGGATGCACTGATTACTTCTTTGACATAGTAAGTATTGTGGGCTACCAATCCACCGAATATATTATTTCCAAAAGTAATTTTTATACCTGCAGATAAACCTGCTGTGTTATATGTAACTATGCTGTTATTGCTGCTCTTTGTTCTGAATACAATATTTGTTCTTCCTGCTAGCAATCGATCACCGTTGTGATAAACTGCTGGCTCTGTATAGAATTCTCCTGGACCTTTTTGTATCAACATAGTCATAGATCCAGTAGCATCTGATACTTCAAATACGGGTCCTGCTACTCCATCTACTAGTGTTTCGCTTATCGTGATGCTACTTCTTGCTTCATTTATAGATTTGATGTAGTAAGTTGTATTCTCAACTATATTTCCAAACACATCGCCGGTAAATGAAACGACAGCGTTGAGATTTAGTCCTGCTATGTTTTCAACAGTAATACTTTCTGTTATACTCTCAGTTCCAATCGCTACTGTACTCAATGGTCCTGTTTCTGGTTGTATGATACCTCCACCGTTAGTCCTTAGCGCGGTGTAATTACAACCTAAATAGATTTCAGAGAATCCAGTTGAAGCATTTGTTCTTATTGGATCATTGTCTGTGTTTGATTTGACTAACTGATCACCGTTACCCACTTCATAAACATCGATACGTAATTTTACAGGATCTTCAATATTTGTTATCAACGTTACTGTTTTAGTGATCCAGTCTATAGTATAATCAATATCTTTATATAAGCTAATGGATAGCCCATCTGTTAGTCTGAATACTGAAATCTGCGCAGGTACTTCAACGATATTTGCAAAACTATATTCATTATCTAAGTTGGCAGCAAGTTCTAGTGATACAACATCATAGCCAACATGACCATACTCTGTGGCATCCCAATTAGTGCCGGCGCGTGTTGTCACAATCATAGTCAACTGATCAGATACTATACCCGGTACCATTTCTTCTGGGCCATAACCTGCTTGGAATGGATCACCTTTGACTGTGTATGCAGGTTTTCTTTCTGCGAATACTTGAGTTGTATCCCAATCAGGTGAGCTTATATCAGCAGTTTGTAATACTGTATTGTTATTTCCTACTATTGTCCATTCTGATCTAGAGGCTGTGTAAATTATATTGTTTAGGCGCTCTGTGGTTCCGCTAGATATAGTAGACCAGCTTGCTCCGTCGCTGCTAACACAAACTGTACCGTTGTCGCCTACTGCAACAAAATAATTATTAGCAAACAAGGCTGCGTTTAGGTCTATGCCTCCATTATAAACTTCAGTCCAATTATCAAGTGCTGTACCCTCAAAGATGAGACCTGATGTACCAACTAATATTATTGATGTATCGTTATATGTTATGCCACGTAATCCATCAGCAATTATGTCAGGACTTGATATCTTAGTCCATGATTCACCGTCTATGCTATACAATACTAATGCTAATCCATCTTCATAACCGACTGCTAGATATCCAGTAAAGAAGCTTGTATCAACATATTGGACATCTAGTATTTCACCAACAACGCCGTCATCAAATTTATAAGTTTCGCGCCATACTGACATGTCATCAGTTGTGATGATGTTGTCACCGGCTGCTATATGTTTGTTACCGTAAGTCACACTATTCAATGATAATCCACTTGCGATCAATCTAGTCTTCACATAAGGTATATCTTCTACAGGAGTGTTGATAGGTACATAGAAACCGTTAGTGCTCCAAGCTGTACCATCATTGCTTGACAATATAGGAGTAGCAGTATTATTTGAAGTCATCACATATAGTGAATTGTTTAGAGTCAAATCAGTCAATGCCATTGGTTTGTTTGCTATTTTACCTAATGTCCAATTGTCAGTAACTTCTATATCTGCTACAAATGCGCTGTAGTTTGGTAGATTTGCAGGAGCCAAATAATTAGTACCTTGATACACGATAGCAGGTATGTTTATATTTGTAGGATAGAAAGTTTCATCCTTCAATATAGTATCAATTGGATATGAAAGATTAGGATCAAAATTATTTGCTGCGTATATAGTATTAGGATATGTCAATCCAGAGAACAACTGCGGTAAATCTAATCCAGGCATATTGACTGTAGGTTGATAATAACCTACAGCACGGTCTAGTGCATTCAATCTTATATCACCTGAATTTAGCTCTTGCCATTTACCAAATATAAACTCATCATCGTTGTTACTTACGATACATTCCCAAACTCTGTTATTGTACTTGACAATACTTTGATTGAAGTAGAACGGTTCAGGTAGTAACATGAACGAGCCGGCAGTGGCAACAAGTGCGTTCGTAGCAGCGATAGACACGTTTGATATCGCTATTGGATCACCGCCCGGGTCATTGCTGATTTGTATAGTATTTCCATATTTATAAACGATGTAATATGTAGAACCCTCAGAAATAATGTAATCTTCATTATCCAGTTCTGTGAAAGTAATAGTTTGATTTACGCTAAATTCTGAAGCGTCTACAAGTTCTATATCTGTATAAGGGGTGCCCGGGAAAGGTGAAATATAATTCACACTAACTACATTTGATTCGGTATAACCTTGATAATTGAATGTCAACCCGCTTACTGGTTCAGTCATTCTAGGATCGCTATAAACTTCAAATGATGTTGCAGTACGAACCTTCAAGAAATATTTGTTAGGTATGCCGGGCACCGTGCCTGAACATATAAATTTAGTTACAACACCGTCTGATTCTATAGGCAATGACCAGCTATATGTTCCTGCAACGATTGGATCTATTCTGCTTACTGTCAATGTAACATCATTTGTTGTAGTCATTCCACCAACTGAGTTGCCTGGTATTGTGATTGTATTATTTGTAGTGAATCCCATACCTCCGTTATTGATAATGACTCGGTAACCACCTAGGATATAACTGATGTCCACCAATGGATAAGAAATTATTTCTTGCGTGATAGTGTTTGTAGCTGAACTGTCAGACAACACTACTGTCGCAGTTCCTGTACCGGTACCAAAACCTGTCGCTGTGAATAATTCACCTACTGTGTTAGATGCTGCACCGATCAATGTGAAATCTGTGTCCCCTATCGATCTGATTATGTAGTCATCGCCGATAACAAATTCACCTGCCTCTAGATAAACTTCCATAGATGCAGAACCTATACCTTGCATCACGCCTGATGACACGCCTGTGATAGTAGATGGGCCTGTTTTAGTTACAGAAATAATGAAGCTAGAACTATCAATAATATGTCTGACATAATATTGTTGTCCAATAATAATGCCACCTAATGGTATGCCTTGGAAAGTTATAGGCATCTCATTATAGATAGTATTTGTATCCGAATCAACTGCTACTTCTACAACGCCAGCTTGCACCATCAAATCAGTAGTTGACAATGGATCACTGAAGTTGTAACTAATTAGGTATTCACCTACTTCGCCAGTTGTACCGCTGATTTGTTCTATGACATATATGAAATCAACAATGTCATCTCCTGTGATTACAGAGCCTGGATAGATTTTTCCGTCTCCGGCAAAATTAGTCACAGTCATAGTGACACCATCAAAACTTGCATCGATTGTTGCTGTGCTTACTCTTGTATTTGAGCAGTCTATAGATAAATTTTCAAAATTATCCATGTAATATATTTTTGTATTATCTAAACCGCCTGTTGATTCAGCTACAGTGAACGGTAAACCGATATACAATCTATCATAATTTCCATCAAATGTTACTCTGTTTACAGATGCTAAGATTTGTAGTACTGATTTAGAAACTAGATTTCCAACAGTTGATCCTGGTATGTTAGGATACTGTCCTGATGTTTGATAGAATGTAAATTGTTGACCATTTACCTGCCCTGGGCTTGCAGGTAATTGTATGTTCATAGACATATTACCGTTACTATTTGATAGATTCAATGTTTCTTCTTGACTGGTGAAGAATGCGTATGTGCCGCTATTTTCAGTTACGTCATCTAGTAGTTTCTCTGGACCTCCTAGAGTTTCACTGATCGTGATTACATTGACCCCTATCTCACGTACATAATAAACTTGTCCTTGTATGATGTTTCCGAAATCTGTAACTTGATTACCTTCAATGTATAGATTATTGAAAATAATCTTATCATTTACGTTGAGTCCTACAACACTATCCATGATCAACTGGTTCGCAGCGTTGATACTGATAACCTTTAGTGTCAATGGATTGTTTGTTGTGCCTAATGTGAATGTTTCTGAATCGATCACAGATGTCACGTAATAAACAACGTGTTCTTCTATATTCCCAAAAACATTACCAGTAAAGACGATTGGAATACCTGTGTATAATCCTTGTGTACCGCCTATTCCTATAGGAGATAATGGTACAGTGAGAGCATTATTAGTAGAACTTGAAGAAGTCACAGTTCTGATGCCTGGATAACTTGTATTGATGATAGCAGTATCAATAAGTTGTGCTGTATAAATCTGCATGTCAACAGTAGCATCAGTAAGCGTTAGCTCGCTACCATACTGTGTTTCGCTTATTGTAAAGTTAGATATATCAACGATTTCTTTTACATAATACGTTTGATCGGCAATTATATCTGATCCAGTATCACCTGTAAACTTGACAGGCATGCCCACTGTGAAACCTATTGTTGATCCTGAAGGATATTCATCTAAAGGATCGGCGACAAATGATAGATTGATTTGATTTGAGTTGATAGAGATGCTATTTCTTTCAAATCCTGACCAATCAAATACTCTATCATTTTCAACTGATTCGATAGGCAACACTAATCCTTGGTTGCTTGCCAATATCTTGTTTATGTCTGGGTTCAGTGAATACAATTCTATGCTTGAGCTACTTACATTTTCTGTATTATTGTATGAGCCTGCAAAGAATGCACCATAGAAAGTACCCGGTTTCCAATCTTGTACTTGAGGACGATAAGTTGTTCTATCAAATCGTAATGTGATATTGTTTTCTCTTATCGGATAGCTTGAACTTATTGCGCTTGCTTTTGCACCAAGCTCTAACGTCTGGTCTCCTGTTCCTTGAGACAGTATAGACACTCTGTTAGTGTCATTTACAGCATCTTTATATGTTGTGAACAATGCTAAGATAGTAGTAGGAGTGCTATCTAATACGTTGACATAATAATTTTGATTGTCTTGTAGCCCACCGATATTAGTATCGCCTGCTCTATATTTTACAAGATCACCTGTCTGGAAAGAAGGTGCATACACTTCTATTGTATTGAGCATAACATTGACATTTGCGCTACTAAATGTAAAGGTCTCTGCCGGATCGATCAATATTTCCGGTAACACAGCATAACCTTTACCTGGATTTACAACGTTGATAGCTATCACGCTATCCAAGCTCATTACGGCTTCTAACACAGCTTCCTCTGCTGGAGCAGGATAGAGTAATGGATCAATATATGCTATGACTCTAGGTGGATCACTATAACTACGGCCTCCATCTAATAATACAACAGCGGGTAGATCGATGTAAATCGTTTCACCGGGTAAGTGATCAAACACAGGACTATCATTTAGTCCTCTTGCTAGACCACTTAATGTGTTCAACGCTCTATCTACTGAGCTATAGCTTAGTATTTCAAATCTTGATGGATTTGCCATATCTGCGATTTTTATAGTGCCGTTGATAGGGAAACCTTGCGCATTATCTACGACTAAAAAGTCACTGCCTAGTGTGACATAAGAAGCTAATTTAGTGATAGGATAGTTATCTTGGCCCTGCAGGCTAACACCATAATTTTGTCTCCACTCTGTATAATCACTGTCAGACCAGACAGGACTATCAGGTAAGAATTCGTAATCCGTGTTAGGATTGCTGTAAACTAGTTGTGGGCTTACAAAATTATCAATCTGTGTATCATATTTTGCAGGTAGATCAAAGTCTGTAATATTTCCTTGATACATGTCGCTACCTGTATAATCAAACAAGAATTCTTTTACTACTACGTGATAAGGTTTCACTTCGTTGACATATCCTTCGAGGAAATCTTGGTTATCATTATTGTAGTTTTGAATTGGTTTTAGCTCACGTATAGTATGTCCAACATCAACTAAGCTAGTTTTATTCAACCATGGCAAATAATTTTGATTTTGTAATGTCTCGCTCTGTATGAATTCAAACAACAATATCAAAGCTCTGTTGCGATATATCAAAAACTCGCCTATAAAGATTTGTTCGTTTATAGCTCTTACTATCCATCGTGTCGGCTCACTTGGATATTGGTCGAATGGTGTAGTTGAGAAGAAGTCACCACCGAATCCAAACTTAGCAGCACTATAATCGTAAAGATCACTCTTGAATTTTATAGTTCCGTTTTGTAATCCTATACGAGTCCATATTCCATCCCCGTCATATAAATATGTTTCGCTGAATCCCTGACCGTTTTGTTCGACAGTCACGATTGATCCGACTTGAACAGATAACTTACTTAGGTCGGCGTATAATGGTACCTGTGCTATAGATTTAGTATTGTTATTATATCCAACTGCCCACCAGTTAGTATATTCCCAATAATCTTTTGTATCATAGAATTCCCCCGTCTCATTCAAGAAAGAAGGACTGCGTAATTCTGTTATAGGGAATTGTGACAATATATTATTGCAATATTGTAGATAATTCTTTAGTGCCAAGAATCTATCATAGAAGAAACTTTGTCTTGGTCTTGCCAATACACCACTTTGAACTGCTTTAGGTAAGAATGGATCAGGTACGACTTCTCCCCTTTCATCTACACCTGATAGTCCATCAAGTAGTCGATCATATAATCCTTGAGGTCTTAGTATGCCTTTTGTTGGATCAGGTAATCCAGGCAAGAAGTCACTGTCGAAATTTTCACGTATCAAGCTATATTCTTGGTGTGCAGGATCATCATTTGTGCTAGTTGAATATCCTATATGAAACACAGTGTCATTTGCGTTGATATATGGCTGGCAGTTATATAATGCGAACGCATTCGGAAGAACTGGTGCCATGTATGCTATACCAGAGTTCACTGGATTACTGATATATTCAGCAAGTGTGATATCTGCTAGTGATTTGCCCGGGAATATCAATCCTGTATTTCGTACCCAGAAATAATACACTGGGGTAATCTCATTATTACTGTTGAGTACGGTTTGAACTGTAAACAAGCTTATGTCTCTTGGCTGCCCCTGACCGACGTAATTTGCTGGATCAGTGTTGCTTGCTATCCAACTATATACTGCGACATCGCTTCCAGGAAATACAGTTCCCCAATATCTAGCATTATAATCATTGTCATTTTGATGATAATCTACAAAACGTGAAGTTGTGGTATCATACCAAATAGTACCTACTTGTGCTGCGCCCCATACAAATCCACTTTGAGAATTATTTGCATTATTATATGATGCCGGATCTGTGTTGGAAACTATATCGATATTTTGTTGTATTGCTCCTAATAATTTACCTTGTAGAGGATCAAAATAATCTAGATTGATTAGGGTATTATTAGTTTCTGCGCTATACAATTGAGTATTATTGATTCTATTGATATCTACTGTTGCGTTCGGTTCTCGGAATACAGACCAATCTGTTTCTCCTGATATATTTTCATAAACTATTACTCTACCATCGATAGTATCTGGTCTAAAGTTCGGAGTGCCTATTGTAACGATGTTATCGTTGAAATCTAATGCCGTACCGAAATAAGGCTGTTGACCGTACTCTAATACTGTATCGTTACAACTTTGTGCATAAACATAATTTCCTATATTTGATAAACTTTCATTATAATTTTCAAGATAATCAAACATATATACTGCGCCGGCACTATCAAACTTATCTAAGAATTGTGTGCTATTATTGTCAAACAATGTATCATTATCGAGATTTGCATCATCAATAAAATCAAATGTGGTTAGCGCATATCTCGTGCCTACAGGAGCGGATGTGACGAAACTTCCTCTTTCATTGTATTTTATCACAGTTCCGAACTGGGTTGGACCAAACGCATGGGGACATAATATAACTTGTGTTTGTGATAATAAATCGAAACCTAATTCTGTAAGTGTGATTGTTTCTGTGACACCTATAGTCAATTTTTGATTGACCAATGCTAAGTTTTGATTGATCACACTAATCATCAATTTGCCATTTACAGTCGTTGCTTCTACATTCATGATGTTAGCATTGTTGATAGCACTTGCTGCTAGTGATGCATCACCAGCTGGAATATTTACACTATATCCATTCAATAGAAGTGTTCTAGTTGATGTTACGTTAGTTTCATTAGTTGCAACTATATGTCCAAATCTTGCGCTTCCGTATGTAAATCTAAATATAGCACCTTCTTGATTAGTATTTGATAGTGCATAAGGGGCGCCTACCAAAAATTCTGTGCCAAAACGATTAGATGCTACGCTTGTACCGAATCGTGTTCCTATTCTTGGAGTCTGCTCAGTTTCTAGAATTTGTACAAGTACAAACTCATTTCCTCCAACATAAATCAAATCACCGGCATTGAGACTGCGCGTAAATGTTAGCGTAGTACCTACGACTGTGTACTCCGTAGCCTCAACATATGTTCCATTTACTTCTACAGTAAGTGGTAAGGATGTATCGGGAGCCCATGCTAAAGTAAATTGTTGATCAACATCAGTAATTTGAGCTTCAAAATTTTGTGAGATTCTTTGATAGACATAAGATTTACCCCAGTCTTGTATAGAACCATCAAAATCTTCTAAAGGAGCACCTACTATGAGCATGTCTCCCTTATAGTTTGTTGATATAGAATAAGAGAATTTGTCAATTGAAGTGTTAGGTCCATCTATAGTGTTGACATAGATGTAATTACACTGTCTAACTTTGCCTGTTCCTGTCGCGCTAGCTATGTTAGTTGCTATGAAATATATTCCTACTTTATTTTCAACAGCACCTATCTGAGTAAAATCAGTGTCACCTAGCTCTGTAATTTGATATGTTACGCCGTTGCTAACACTGGTTACATCAAACAAAATATTATTCTTTTTGTAGACATGAACTTTGTTTCTGGCAATAGAAGCTTCATCGTAATCACTTACATAGAGATAATTGGTATCGCCGGAAAATGCTAATGAGCTGCCAAAATTAGTGCTTCCTGTTATCGATGTGAGCGGTGCTACTTGGTATAATACTATATCATCACTTACGTTTGTATTATTGACTACACGTAATTGAATGTAACGATTATTTTGACTTACTCCTTGAGGTTTAGCGATAGCGAAAATATTTTCTGCACTTGCTATAGCAGCTCCATATGAGTTTGGCAACGCACCTGGACCGAATGTCTGGTCGACATTATATTCGTTTGTAAGAGGATCGTATTGATAACGGTAAACTCTACCTAAACCGCTGTCAGAAATCAAAAAATCACCTTTCTGGGTATAGTTTACAGCAGTTCCAAAAGTTATACTATTAGCTTTAGTAAACTCGGCATCAAACATATAATTGTTTGTTTTTCTATATACTGCCCAGTTACCGTTTACACCTTCATCTACCCAAACAGTGTTTTTACTGAATTCATAATTCAATAATGGAAGTGTGTTTATATCAGATGGTTTTGCGACCCTAGCATTATTGAACCCTAAAGCTATACCCTGACCATCTATAATCCTGTTACTAGATCCTAGTGGTAAAAATATAAGCACCTGATAAGGATTCAATACTTGTGTAACTATGTAATACCCATTCACGCTATCATCAAAATTGATTATACTGAAAATATCATTTTCTGATAAATTGTGTGGATTTACAAAAGTCAC
>VFQT010003262.1_pt1 | contig 15063 bp, 11 predicted proteins | sample 3512381 | NCBI WGS metagenome assembly VFQT01 (sample SAMN10412376, study PRJNA504923) | tailings metagenome | isolation source: Relicate 2 Philex TSF3 active mining site | place: Philippines: Tuba, Benguet | collected 2017-08-29 | reverse complement strand
CCGGTCGACCTCATCTCCGGTCCGAGCGCGGTGTCGACTTCCGGGAAGCGGTTGAACGGCAGGACGGCTTCCTTGATCGCCACCCGTCCCCCGCCGAGAACGGACGGACGCAACAGACCCTCGGTTCGCAATTCCTCCAGCGTCGCACCGAGCATCACTCGAGTGGCGATCTTGGCCAAGGGAACTCCCGTTGCCTTGGCGACGAAGGGAACCGTTCGACTGGCCCGTGGATTGGCCTCGATCACGTAGACGTTCGTTCCGGCCACGGCGTACTGGACGTTGATCAGACCGCGTACGTCGAGCGCACCGGCGATCGATTCGGTGTACGCACGAATCACGTCGACGACCCAGGCCGGCAGGGTCTGCGGAGGAATCGCACAGGCCGAGTCTCCTGAATGCACACCAGCTTCTTCGACGTGCTCCATCACGCCACCGATCAACACTTCACCGGTGTGATCGCGCACCGCATCGACATCGACCTCGGTCGCGTCCTCGAGGAAACGATCGACGAGCACCGGCCGCTCGGCCGACAGACCGCCTTCCTTGCCGAGACTTCCGAAGCCGGTCAGCTCCGCCATCGCGCGGGCCAGGTGTTCGCGATCGTGCACGATCTGCATGGCTCGCCCCCCGAGGACGTAACTGGGCCGAACGAGAACCGGGAAGCCGACTCGGTCGACGATCGCCTCCGCCTCGGCGAGCGTGACCGCCGTGCCTCCCGGGGGTTGTGGAATGCTGAGACCGTCGCACAACTCGTTCCACTTCTCGCGATCTTCGGCGAGGTCGATGGATGACGGCGACGTGCCGGCGATCAGCTCGGTCGGGATCTGTCCCGAGAGCTTGAGCGGAGTCTGACCGCCCAACGAGACGATCACCTTGGGAGGAACGCCACCGGATGCTGCCGTCTCGGCGTCGATCACGTTGAGAACGTCTTCGCGGGTCAATGGTTCGAAGTAGAGACGGTCGGACGTGTCGTAATCGGTCGACACGGTCTCCGGGTTGCAGTTCACCATCACGGTTTCGAAGCCGGCATCACGCAGAGCGAACGACGCATGCACGCAGCAGTAGTCGAACTCGATGCCCTGACCGATGCGATTCGGGCCCGAACCGAGGATCACCACACGTGGCCGGGTGGACGATCGAACTTCGTTCTCGTCCTCGTACGTCGAGTAGTGATACGGGGTCTCGGCAGCGAACTCCGCCGAACACGTGTCGACCGTCTTGAACGTCGGTGTCACACCGATACCGGTTCGCGCCTCTCGGACCTCGACTTCGGAGCGACCCCAGAGGTGCGCGAGCTGGACGTCGCTGAAGCCGAGTCGTTTGGCTCGTTTCCAATCGCGAGAGGACAACGTGTCGAGTGACGCCGACTCGAGACGAGCTCGCTCCTCCACGATCATCGACATCTGGTCGAGGAACCATGGATCGACTCGACAGGCGTCGTGAATCGTCTCGATCGACACGCCTCGGTGCAGCAATTCCCCGATCTGGAAGATCCGCTCCGGAGTCGCGACCCCGATCCGGGCCAGCAGATCCTGGTCGGAGAATTCGTCGTATTGCCGCTCGGCCGGATCGGCGTTGAGTCCGGCCCGACCCTGCTCGAGGGAACGCAGGGCCTTCTGCAGACTCTCCGGGAAGGTACGACCGATGGCCATCACCTCACCGACGCTCTGCATCTGAGTTCCGAGCACTCCCGAGGTGCCGGGCAATTTTTCGAAGGCCCAACGCGGAATCTTCGTCACCACATAGTCGATCGTCGGTTCGAAACTCGCCGGCGTCATCTTCGTGATGTCATTGGGAATTTCGTCGAGGGTGTAGCCGATCGCCAACTTGGCCGCGATCTTGGCGATGGGAAAACCGGTCGCCTTCGACGCGAGGGCACTCGAGCGAGAGACCCGTGGATTCATCTCGATCACGACCTGATCTCCGTTGGTCGGGTCGACGGCGAACTGAACGTTCGAACCACCGGTCTCGACACCGACTCGGCGAATGCACGCGAAGGCCGCGTCGCGCATCCGCTGGTACTCGACGTCGCTCAGCGTCTGAGCGGGAGCCACCGTGATGGAGTCGCCGGTGTGGACACCCATCGGGTCGAAGTTCTCGATCGAGCAGATGATCACGCAATTGTCGGCGCGATCTCGCATCACTTCGAGTTCGTACTCCTTCCACCCTGCGATGCTCTTCTCGATGAGGATCTCGCCGATGGGACTGGCGTCGATACCGGCCTGAGCCAAACGGCGGAACTCGTCGGGCGACGAGGCGATACCCGTTCCCCGACCGCCGAGGATGTAGGCCGGCCGAATGATCACCGGAAGTCCGATGCCCGCCATCACCGCCATGGCCTCGTCGACCGTGTGGGCGACACCGCTCTGCGGAACCGACAACCCGATCTCGATCATCGCCTCCTTGAACTTCTCACGATCCTCCGCAGTGGCGATCGCCTCCGCATTGGCTCCGATCAGTTCGGGAGTGCCTGGACGACCCACCAAGCCACGCTCGTACAAGGCCATCGCCGTGTTGAGCCCGGTCTGTCCACCGAGAGTCGGCAACACCGCATCGGGTCGCTCACGCTCGATGATGCGAGCCACCACTTCCCATGTCAGGGGTTCGACGTACGTGCGATCGGCGAAATCGGGGTCGGTCATGATGGTCGCCGGATTCGAATTGGCGAGGATCACGCGATAGCCCTCGTCCTTCAACACCCGACATGCTTGAGTGCCGGAATAATCGAATTCACAGGCCTGGCCGATCACGATCGGACCCGATCCGATGATCAGGATGGACGAGAGGTCGGTACGTCGGGGCATCAGAACTTTCCGTCGGTCATGAGTCGGGCGAATTGGTCGAAGAGGTATCGGCTGTCGTGGGGCCCCGGTCCGGCCTCGGGGTGGTACTGGACGCTGAACGCCGGTGCGTCGAGGACTCGCATGCCCTCGTTGGTCCGGTCGTTGAGATTGAGATGCGTGATCTCCACGCGGCCACCCAGACTCTCGGGATCGATGCAGAAGTTGTGGTTCTGGCTGGTGATCTCGATGCGACCCGAACCCTCGTGTCGCACCGGATGATTTCCACCGTGGTGTCCGAAGGGCAATTTGAACGTATGTCCGCCGAGGGCTCGTCCGAGCAATTGATGTCCGAGGCAGATTCCGAACACCGGAACCTCGCCGACGAGACCGCGAATCGCGTCGACGGCGTACGGCACCGCCGCGGGGTCACCGGGTCCGTTCGAGAGGAACACGCCGTCGGGTCGACGGGCGAGGACGTCCGCCGCTGACGTCGACGCCGGCACGACGTCGACCGTCGCGATCTCCGCCAGACAGCGAAGGATCGTGGTCTTGATCCCGAAATCGAAGGCCACCACGCGGAGCGGACCGCCGGCGACGGAGTATTCGGTCGGCGTCGTCACGGTCGAGACCAGGTCGATTCCGTCCGTTCCGCGCTCGCCGCGCGCCGCGGCGAGCAACTCGTCGTAACTCCCGGTTCCGAACGCTCCTGGCATCGCTCCCGTGTCGCGCAACACACGGGTCAGACGACGTGTGTCGATCCCGGCGATGCCCGGAACGTCGTGGCGACGCAGCATCGCGTCGAGACTCGATTCCGACCGATGATTACTCGCCCGGCGCGCCAAATCGCGCACGATCACTCCGCGGCAATGCGGACGGCGACCTTCGTCGTCCACCCCCGCCGTCCCGTAGTTCCCGATGTGGGGATAGGTGAAGGTGATGATCTGGCCGGCGTAACTCGGATCGGTCACGACTTCCTGATACCCCGACAACACGGTGTTGAACACCACCTCGCCAGTGGCCACGGCGCGGGGAGCACCGATGGCCTCTCCCTCGAAGACGCTGCCGTCGGCCAGCACGAGATGGGCGACCGTCAGGTCCCCATTCGTCGCGTCGGTGTCAGCCACGGCTCCTCCAGTCCTGGTCGGTCGGCCTCACGACCGTCGAGTGAATGATCATACGTCCATATGCATAAACATCGGCAGTTCTCATCGCGTCGCGACTCCCCCGACGACGACGGGCCGACCGGCGAGCAGCGTGTGGCGGACTCGTCCGCGCAGGACGTGGCCGACGTACGGCGTGTTGACACTGCGACTCGCCATGGCGTCGGCAGCCACGGTCCACGTCGCCTCCGGATCGATGACGACCAGATTCGCCGGTTCGCCCACGGCCACCGGTCGACCCTGACGGTCGTCGAGCCGCGCGATTCGCGCCGGTCGCCAACTCAAGGCACCGAGAACTTCGCGTAACGGCATGATTCCTGTGTCGACCAGACGAGTCAGGGCCAGGCCGAGCGCCGTTTGGAGACCGAGCATCCCCGGTGGAGCCTCGTCGAGCGGTTGTTCCTTCAGCCGTGGCGCGTGAGGAGCGTGATCGGTGGCGATGGCGTCGATCGTGCCGTCGGCCAGTCCGGCCGTCAGCGCAGCGATGTCGTCCGGAGTTCGCAACGGCGGATTCACCTTGAACACCGGGTCGAAACCGCTGAGCGCCTCATCGGTCAGCGTGAAGTGGTGAGGAGCCACCTCGGCGGTGACGGGCAGACCCTCGGCCTTGGCGGCACGAACCAACTCGACACTGCGCGCCGTCGACAGGTGCAAGAAATGCATCCCGGCTCCGGTGAGTCGGCACAATTCGATGTCCCGGTGAACCATCAACTCCTCGGCGAGAGCCGGCCAACCCGGAAGTCCGAGGCGGCTGCAGCACGATCCTTCGTGCATGACCGCACCGCGCGTCAGGCTCGTGACCTCGCAATGCTGAGCCAGTGTGATGTCGAGATCACGCGCGTACTCCAGCGCTCGCCGCATCAGTTGCGGATCCTGGACTCCCGACCCGTCATCGGTGAACAAGCGCACGCCGACGTCACGTAACTCGGCGAACGGAGCGAGATGCTCACCGGCACGACCGACCGTGATGCACCCCGACGGGATCACCTCACAGAGACCGGCTCGCCGCCCTTGCTCGCGCACGAACTCGACCACGACTCGAGAATCGTGCGGCGGTTCGGTGTTCGGCATCGCCACCACCGCGGTGAATCCTCCGAGAGCCGCCGCCCGCGAACCGGTTTCGATCGTCTCGGACTCTTCCCGACCCGGCTCGCGCAAGTGGGTGTGCAGATCGACGAGTCCAGAAGTGACGATGCAGCCAGCCGCATCGAGCACGATGTCGGCCTCCGGCAGATCAGCACCGGGCTCGACCACGTGCGACACCGAGCCGTTCTCGATGCGCAGATCGACGGTTCGACCGCGATCGTCGGTCGATGCCGAATCCACGATGCGGCCTCCGCGAACGACCACTCGACCGCCACCTCCGAACTGGTCACTCGCGAACCCCGTGGTCATGATGGGACTCCTTCTCCGGGTGCGGCGAGGAGATCGAACAGCACGGCCATCCGCACCGAGATTCCGTTCGCCACCTGGTCGAGAATGGCGCTGCGTGACGTCATCGACGGATCCATCAGCATTTCGACTCCTCTGTTCATCGGACCGGGATGCATGAGCAGGGCCTCGGGGCGGGTGCGAGACCATCGCCTTTCGTCGAGACCGAAACGGGTCGCGTATTCGCCGAGGTCGGGAACGAGCGCCTCGTTCATCCGCTCGCGTTGCATGCGAAGCATGTACACGACGTCGACCTCGGGCAGGATCTCGTCGAACGACTCGGACGTCGACACCGGCCACACCGACGCATCGGCCGGCAACAACGTGCGAGGACCCACGAGGATCACTTCGGCACCGAGCGCACCGAAGGCCTCGATGCAACTACGCGCGACCCGACTGTGGCGAGAGTCGCCGACGATGGCGATCTTCGTGCCAGCGAGGCAGGTCGGGGATGCCGACACGCCACGTCGATCGAGAATCGTGTAGCAGTCGAGCAAGGCTTGGGTCGGATGCTGATGCTGGCCGTCCCCGGCATTCACGATCGATGCGTCGGTCCAGTCCGAGATCTGCCACGGTACGCCGCTCGTGCGATGCCGAACGACGAAGGCCGACACTCCCATCGCACTGACCGTCTCGATCGTGTCACGCAAACTCTCACCCTTGTTGAGACTCGATGTCGACACCGAGAAGTTCACCGCATCGGCCGACAAGCGACGTGCGGCGGTCTCGAAACTGATTCGCGTTCGAGTCGAGTCCTCGAAGAAGAGGCTGACCACAGTGCGTCCGACGAGGGCTGGAACCTTCGGCACCGGCCGACGATTCACCGAATCCATGTGGCGGGCGACTTCCAGAAGTCGCACGATGCCGTCGACACCCAACTCACCGATGCTGCGAACATGCTTGGTCACGCGGACCTCCGACGCAGAACGACTCCGTCTTCGGTCACCACGACCACTTCGTCGGAACTCGTCGGCAGATTCTTGCCCACGTAATCGGGTCGAATGGGAAGCTCACGGTGACCTCGATCGACGAGGACGGCCAGTTGCACGTGCGACGGCCGCCCGTATTGGTTCAGCGCGTCGAGCGCCGCTCGAACGGTCCGCCCGGTGTAGAGAACGTCGTCGACCACGATCACGCGAGCACCCGTGAGATCGACGGGGATCCGGGTCACGGCGACCGGAGTGATCGGACGCAGCGAGATGTCGTCACGGAACAACGACACGTCGAGTTCTCCGCTCGGAGGAGTCACTCCATCGATCCGAGCCAACGAAGTCACCAACCGCTCGGTCAACCAGACTCCGCCGCGTTGCAGACCGACCAGCACGACGTCGTCGAGACCCCGATTTCGTTCGATGATCTCGTGGGAAATCCGGGTGATCGCTCGCGCCACGTCATCGGAACGGAGAACGTGCACGGCCTCGTCGGATGTCGATCCAGGGCTGTCGGCCCCGGCAGTTGCCGGTTGTCGTGTCATGTCGTCCTCCGTTCGGGCCTCACAGGACCCGTTTGACGGTCGACGAAAAACTAGCAGTCGTCGTCGGCCCTCACCGACACCGGGCGAGCAGTTCTCGTAGGTCGGCCGGAAGTTCGGAGTCGAAGGTCACGACCTCGCCCGTGGCCGGGTGTCGGAAGCTGAGTCGGGCCGCGTGCAGGAATGGACGCTCAGCGACCCAACCAGGCCGCTGACCTCCGTAGGTTCCGTCACCTGCGACCGGATGACCGATCGCGGCCAAATGGACACGGATCTGGTGGGTTCGACCGGTTTCGAGTTCGCACGTCACGAGCGACAACTCGGGCTCGGTGAACGACTGCTCGACACGGAAATGGGTCCGTGCTTCCTTGCCGGTGGCCACCACGGCCATTCGCAGCGGATCGCGCGGGTCACGACCGATCGGCGCGTCGACGGTGCCCACCGGTGCGTCGAATCGTCCCCAGGCCAATGCCACGTAGCGGCGCTCCACGTCGTGATCGGACAACTGGTCGACGAGCGACTCATAGGCATCGTCGGATCGAGCCACGACGAGAAGTCCGGAGGTTCCGACGTCGAGTCGGTGCACGATTCCCGGGCGTTGCGGATCGCCGACATCGGCGATCTCGGGGAACCGTGCGAGCAGTGCGTTGACCAACGTTCCGCCTTTGTGGCCGGCCGCCGGATGGACAACGACTCCCGGAGCCTTGTCGATCACGATCACGTGCTCGTCGGCGAAGACGACGTTCAGCGGTATGGACGCGTCGGGGCCGGGCATCTCCTCCACGGGAAGCGATGACGGATCGATCTCCACTTCCTGACCCGCTCGCAGACGAATCTTGCCGGTGACCGCGACCTCACCATCGACCATGACTCCGCCGTTCGCGATGACGGTCGTCGCATCGGCACGACTCACATCCGCGAGAAGAGCCACGATTCGGTCGAGGCGTTCTCCCGCGAGGGACTCGGGGATCTCTTCGCGCATCGAATCACTCATCGTCGGTTGCTTTCGTCTCGATGCGCTTCAGATCGATCAGGTATCCGATGACGAGGAGGGCCCCTCCGACGTTGATCGCGATATCGGCAACGTTGAAGATGGGGAACCACTGGAAGTCGACGAAATCGACGACCGAACCGTCGAGCAGACCATCACCACGGAACAGACGATCGGCGAGATTCCCGACCGCCCCTCCGATCACCGCACCGATGGCGATCGTCGACAAGGTCGACGCCGTCCGACGCAACGACACCAGCAACCAGACCACGACGAGAGTGGCGACCACTGCGATGGCCGGACCCCAACCTTGGGCCCGCCCGAAGGCCATTCCCGAATTGAACGCGAGATTGAAGCGGAGAGTCCAGGCCACGTCGATCACGTCACCGTCCCCAAGACGGCCGAGAGCCCATTCCTTGGACGCCTGGTCGAGCGCGACGACAGCCGCCGCGATGACCAGCGAAACACCGATCGACCCGGACCTGATTCGGCCCGCCAAGGTCATCGCTGACCGATTCCGCCGACTCGCTCGGAGACCAACTCGACGGCCCACGGAATGAACTCGAGGCGTTCCCGCGGAATGGGCTTGGTCGACACGATGCTGTAGCCGTAATCACCGGTCTCGATTCGGGTCAGAGCGGCTTCGATGTCGAGGACGATCTGTCGATCCTGATCCGACAGCAACTTCGCGCGCTCTCGCTCGACGGCCAAAGTGTCTCCCTCGCCACCGTCTTCGTCGAACTGATCGTCACCCATTCCCGATGCCTCGATCAAAAGTTCGCGTTCACGATCGAGGGCGGCCACCTGTCCGAGATATTGGTCGCGCAACTCGACGAGTTGCGTTCGGCGGGCGCGAAGGAAGGCGAGATCGAAGTCCTTGTTGGCCACGATTCCGTCCTTCGACACCGCCTTCTTCCCCGGCACCGGCGGCTTGACGAACACTGCCTTCTTGGGAGCGGCCTTGACCGGCGCCTTCTTCTCGACAGCCGCCTTCACGGGCTTGATCGGCGCCTTGGAGGGAGCGGGTGACACGGTGGCGACCTTGGGAGTCGCGCCCTTCGCAGCGGCACCCTTCGCAGTCGTGATCTTCTTCGCGCCGCTCACGGCCGCTGTCTTCGGTGTCGCCGTCTTCGGTGTCGCCGTCTTCTGGCCCGTTGCCTTCTTGCCGACGACTTTCACCGGCGATTTGGCCGGAACCTTCTTCGCCGCAACCTTCTTGGCCGGCGTCTTCGTCGCCACAGGCTTCTTGGCCGACGAGGTCTTCGCTGCGACCTTCTTCACCGCAACCTTCTTGGCCGGCGTCTTCGTCGCCACAGGCTTCTTGGCCGACGAGGTCTTCGCTGCGACCTTCTTCGCCACAGCCTTCTTCGCCGGGACTTTCTTCGCCGGGACTTTCTTGGCCGGGACCTTCTTCGTCGCGGGCTTCTTGCTCGCAGGCTTCTTCGTCGGCATCGTCGATCCTTGCTGTCGGAGAGTGAGCGCCATCGAACGAGGTTCGATCGGCGGATCAGGTGGCCGAAGGTTACCTCTCAGGCGTGCGACGGACACTCAGTTGACGCGTTCGACACCGATGTAGACGTCGTCGTCGTCGAGGCGAACGGTCGGTTCGCCGATTCCCCACTGAACCGATTCAGCCAGCGTTTCCGATGCGATGAAGGTGATGAACGGCTGGATCCGACGGCGAATCGCCTCGGGAACACCGAGCGTGAGCACGATTCGATCGCTCACGGCGAGATCGGCGTCACGACGAGCTTGTTGGACGAGTCGCACCAGGTCTCGGGCCGTTCCTTCGGCCTCCAACTCCGGGGTGACCTCGGTGTCGAGAGTCACCACACCGCGGCCATCGGCCATCGTGGCGCTCGCTTCACCGTCGGCCGTCGAGATCTTGAGGGTGTACTCCCCCTCCATCAACTCGATGCCACCGGCCACGACTCGGTCACCTTCCCGTGTCCAGTTCCCCGTCTTGATCGCCTTGATCACTTCCTGGGTGCGTCCGCCGAGACGCGGACCAAGGGCGGCGGGCACCGCCTGAAGCACCATGTCGGTCGATGTCGACACGTCGCCGGACAATGTCACCGACTTCACGTTCACCTCGTCGGCGATGATGTCGGCATACGGCCGAACGCGCTCCGCCCCCGGGAAGGCCACACGGAGTTCCCGCAAGGGTTGCCGGACACGCTGCCCGTGCGCCTTGCGAACCGACAGTGCGACCGAACAGATCTCACGCACACTGTCCATGGCGTCGACGAGGTCGTCATCACCGGGCACCGAGTCACGAGTCGGCCAATCGGTCAGGTGAACGCTGTCGGAACCGGTCAATCCACGGTGAATGTGATCGGCCAGCAGCGGCAGCAGAGGTGCCGAGATCTGCGACAGAAGGACGAGCACCGTGTGCAACGTGTCGATGGCGTCGCGATCACCCGACCAGAAACGATCACGGGAGCGACGGATGTACCAGTTGGTGAGAACGTCGAGGAAGTCGCGCACGGCCCCACATGCCGAGAAGAGGTCGTAGGCGTCGAGATCATCGGTGACTCGACCCAACATCTGCGACGTCTTGGCCAGTACGTACCGATCGAGAACGTGCGCGGAATCGGTTCGGAACACTCCTGTCGTTCCCTCGGCCTCGCTGTAGAGGGCGAGGAAGTACCACGAGTTCCAGAACGGCAGAAGAATCTGACGAACGGTGTCGCGCACCCCCGACTCGGTCACCGAGAAGTCGGCTCCCCGCAGAATCGCCGACGACAAGAGGTACCAGCGCATCGCGTCGGCTCCATGGTCGTCGAAGACCTTCATCGGGTCCGGATAGTTCCGAAGACTCTTCGACATCTTCTGGCCGTCGTCGCCGAGCACGATCCCGTGGCTGACACACGTCGAGAACGACGGACGATCGAACAGTGCCGTCGCGAGGACGTGCAACGTGTAGAACCATCCGCGCGTCTGACCGATGTACTCGACGATGAAATCGCCCGGGTAGTGATTGTCGAACCACTCTCGGTTCTCGAAGGGGTAATGCACCTGAGCGAAGGGCATGGAGCCGCTCTCGAACCAACAGTCGAGCACTTCGGGCACTCGACGCATCATCGAACGCCCGGTCGGATCGTCGGGATTCGGACGAACCAGTTGATCGATCGACGGGCGGTGCAGATCGGTCACGTCGACACCGAAGTCGCGCCGGAGATCCTCGAGGCTTCCGTAGACGTCGATCCGTGGATACTGGGGGTCGTCGCTCTTCCACACGGGAATCGGCGAACCCCAGAAACGGTTGCGACTGATCGACCAATCGCGAGCATTGGCCAACCACTTGCCGAACGAGCCATCTTTCAGGTGCGCCGGAACCCAACGGATCTGCTGGTTGAGCTCCACCATGCGGTCGCGGATCTTCGTCACCTCGACGAACCACGACGAGATCGCGCGATACACCAGTGGTTCGGCGCATCGCCAGCAATGCGGATACGAGTGGTCGTACGAGTCGTGACGAATCACCACTCCCGATTCCTTCAGACGCCGGATCACCGACGGGTTGGCCTCGAAGACGTGCATCCCGGCCCAGTCGCTGATCTCGGCCGTGTACTGACCGTGACCATCCATCGGGCAGATCGTCGGGATTCCGGCCGCCAGGCACGCCACCTGGTCGTCCTCGCCGAAGCCCGGAGCCATGTGAACGACTCCGGTGCCGTCGTCGGTGGAGACGAACTCGGCACCGAGAACGACGAACGCGTTCGGAGTGTCGGCGAAGTACGGGAGCAATGGCGTGTACCGCCGACCCATGAGGTTTCGGCCGAGAATCGTCGACACCACTGTGAAACCATCGAGTTCTCGTTCGTAGGCGCCGATGCGAGCCGTCGCCAGGACGACCCGCTCACCGGCTCGTTCGAGCACCGAGTATTCGATGTCGGGCCCGACGGCCAGAGCCAGATTCGACGGCAGCGTCCAGGGGGTGGTCGTCCAGGCCCAGATGGTCTCACCGGACTCGAGGCGGAAGCCCACGGTGAGGGCCGGGTCCTGACGATCGCGATACACGTCGTCCATCCGCGTCTCGGTGTTGCTGAGCGGAGTTTCGCATCGCCAGCAGTACGCGAGGACACGAAAGCCCTCGTAGATCAAACCCTTGTCGTGCAGGGTCTTGAAAGCCCACATGACACTTTCCATGTAGGACGTGTCGAGGGTCTTGTAGTCGTTGTCGAAGTCGACCCATCGCGCCTGACGAGAGACGTACCGCCGCCATTCGTTGGTGTAGCGAAGCACGCTCGTGCGGCAGTAGTCGTTGAATTTCTCGACTCCGAACTCGGTGATCTCGGGGTGGCCCGAGATACCGAGTTGTTTCTCGGCTTCGACTTCGGCGGGTAAGCCGTGACAGTCCCAACCGAATCGACGCTCGACCCGACGCCCACGCATCGTCTGATACCGAGGCACCGCGTCCTTCACGAATCCGGTGAGAAGGTGGCCGTAATGCGGAAGGCCGTTGGCGAACGGAGGGCCGTCGTAGAAGATGAACTCGTTGTCACCCTCGTCACCGGCCGATCGACGTTCGACGGAACGCCGGAACGTGTCGTCGGCGTCCCAACGGGCGAGCACCTCGGCTTCGATCGCCGGAAAGGACGGTTGAGACGCGACGGAGGGATAGCGGTGCGACGACATGAGTGCCGACAGGCTACCGAGGACGTTCGGACCTAGAGGGCCCGCACCAGCACGTTGAGCACGAGGATCACCACGATCGGCGAGAGGTCGAGACCTCCGAAGGACGGCAGCACACGGCGCACCGGCCCGAGCACCGGCTCGGTGATGCGCATCAGGACGTCCATGACCGCCCGGGCGCCGCTGTTCGACAACGGGAACCACGAGAGGATGACCCGGCCGATGATGGCCAACTCGAACAAGAAGATGATCGTGACGATCAGTTCGCCCATCGAGATCAGTACTCGACGATCGACGCTCGCGGCGACGGCTTCAAGAGGTACACGCCCTTGGCGACTTTCTCGATCTTGCCGTGCAAGCCGTAACACAGACCGCTCGAGAAGTCGACCATGCGACGCGCAACCTCGGCATCGCACCCTTCGGTGTTCAATATGACCGGGTGGCCGTCGCGAAAGCGGTTGGCGACCTCTTGGATGTCGTTGAACCGTAGGGCCTTGACGGTGTACGGCTCGCCGGGAGCAGCTGGACCACCGATCGTGCGCACCGATGACGCCTGTCGAGGGGCGATCGGGCGGGGATGCACCGACGAATCGTCGACGTTCGCTCGTCGCGCCGGAACCGGATCGACGTCACGGGGGGTGACCTGACGGGCGACGGGACGCGACGGTTCGTCCGCCTCGCGGACCGGGGACGCCTCGACGTCGTCGTAATCGTCGTACGCGTCGTCCTCACCGAGGCCGAGGTACTCCATGGCTCGTCGGAAAATCGTCATGGTGAGCGAATGGTAGTACGAGGGCTCAGGTCGCGGGTGGACGGTCACCGAAGATGGCCGATCCGACACGCACCATCGTGGTCCCGAGCGTCAGTGCCAGATCGAGATCGGTCGTCATTCCCATCGACCGGACCGGGAGCCCCTCGCGATCGGCCAAGGCGACCGTGCGACGGAAGGCATCGGCGGTTCGACCAGGATCAGCATCGGTGGGTCCGACGACCATCAAACCCTCGACCACGAGCTCCCGCCGACGAGCCGAGGCGATCAGGTCCGTGACGGCCGAGGGGTCGCAGCCACCCTTGTCGGGCTCACCCGTCATGTTGACCTGCACGAGGATCCTCGCACCCGGGGCTCGCCGCGCGAGCTCGTCCACGAGCGACGCTCGGTCGATGCTCTGCCACAGATCGACCAGGCCGGCCAGGAGTCGAATCTTGTTCGACTGGAGTCGACCGATGAAATGGACCCGAGGTCGATCGAGATCGGGAAATCGGCGGTCGTACTCAGCCGACTTGGTCACCACCTCGTTCGCGTAGTTCTCGCCCACATCGACACAACCCGCCCGCACCGACGATGCCCATGCATCGACGGGAAACGACTTGGCCACCGCGACCAGAGTCACGGGCCGCTCGACGACGGCGAGGCGCCGGCGAATCTCCCTCACCCGAGTGGCGATCTCGGCGTCGGTCAACATGCAGGGTTCGATCCGGAACCCGACGGGCGCGTCGGCTACTTCAGGAACGACGGGACGTCGAAGTCGTCGTCACCATCGTCTCCGAACGACAACGGGTCGTCGGCGAAGATGTCCTTGCTCGGCGCCGGTCGCGCGTCCTTGGGCGTCGAACGTCCGGCCGGGCGGGCGGACGGCTTCACCTGCGGAGCGCCATCCCAACGATCGAAACCAGCGGCGATGACGGTGACCCGAACTTCGTCTCCCATCTCGTCGTTGATCACGGTGCCGAAGATGATGTTCGCGTCCTGATGAGCGATGCCGTGGATGATCTCGGCTGCTTCGTTCATCTCCATGAGAGTCATGTCGGAGGGTCCGGTCACGTTCAGCAGAACACCACGAGCGCCTTCGATCGACGCTTCGAGGAGATTGCTCGACAATGCCTTCAACGCAGCATCACGGGCTCGGCTGTCTCCGCTGGCCGTACCGATGCCCATCAGTGCCGAACCGGCGTTCTGGAGGGTCATCTTCACGTCCGCGAAGTCGGTGTTGATGAGACCCGGGTTGGTGATGAGGTCCGAGATACCCGACACACCGCTGTAGAGCACTTCGTCGGCCTTGCCGAAAGCGGCGATCACGGTGTCACGGGCATCCACGACGGACAGCAACCGATCGTTCGGCACGACGATCAGCGTGTCGACCTTTTCCTTCAACTTGGCGATACCCGAGTCGGCCTGCACCGCGCGACGACGACCTTCGAAGGAGAAGGGTCGAGTGACGATGCCGATCGTCAGCGCACCGAGACTCTTGGCGACTTCGGCGACGATGGGAGCCGCACCAGTTCCGGTGCCACCTCCTTCGCCAGCGGTGATGAAGACCATGTCGGCACCCTTCAGTGCGTCCTCGATCTCGTCACGATGGGCTTCGGCCGCCTGACGTCCGATTTCCGGATCGCTTCCAGCGCCGAGACCGCGGGTCAGTTCACGGCCGATGTCGAGCTTCAGCTCGGCATCGGATGTCATCAAGGCCTGAATGTCGGTGTTGATGGCGATGAACTCGACACCACGCAGGTTGCGTTCGATCATCCGGTTGACGGCGTTGACACCGCCACCGCCGACACCGATCACCTTGATCTGACAGATGTAGTTGT
>VFQT010003261.1_pt1 | contig 15064 bp, 9 predicted proteins | sample 3512381 | NCBI WGS metagenome assembly VFQT01 (sample SAMN10412376, study PRJNA504923) | tailings metagenome | isolation source: Relicate 2 Philex TSF3 active mining site | place: Philippines: Tuba, Benguet | collected 2017-08-29 | reverse complement strand
CTCGCCCTCGGCAAGGAAGTCACCTCCAGCGCCCGCGAGGCGGTGGCCGGCGACCTCGCCTTCGTGACCGACGGGGACAAGGCGGCGGACGAGGGCTATGAGGTCGAGCTTCCCCGCGGCCACCAGTGGGTGCAGGTCGACCTCGGCGCCCCCGCCGAGATCCATGCCATCGCCGTCTGGCATTTCCACCGCGAGCGCCGCGTCTATTTCTCGGTCGTCGTCCAGGTCTCCGACGACCCCGAGTTCAAGCAGGGCGTCACCACGCTCTTCAACAACGACGACGCGGACAAGCTGGGCCTCGGCAAGGGCAAGGATCCCTGCTATATCGAGAGCCACGAGGGTCGCGTCATCGAGGCCAAGGGCGCGAAGGCCCGCTACGTCCGCCTGCATTCCCACGGCAACACGTCGAACCCTTCCAACGACTATGTCGAGGTGGAGGTGTGGGGGGTGGCGGCGAAGTGAGGGAGGTCGCTGTTTCGCTGGGACGCTGACACGCTGGCTCGGTTGTTGGCGGGGAGCAGAATTGGCGGTGTTGGCGGATTGGCGGGAAGCGGAAGTCTCGCTGTGACGCTGACTACCGTTCCTGCGGTGACGGCGGTATCAGCGGTGACTGCGGGCGAGGCGCCCCTACCTGATGCACCTATCCCATTAAGCCATTTAGCCGGTCTCCTTGCCTCCTCCCGGCCAGCCCGTCGGCCATCTGTCCTTTGAAGTCTGTCCTCTGAAGCCTACTTGACCAACTTCCTCACCGTGCCGCCGCCCATCGAGGTGAAGAGGAGCTCGCCGGTCGCGGGGTGCGCGCCGAAGCCCGCCACCGTTGCGTCCTTGGCCAGCACCTGGCCCTCCGTCCAGCGCCCGCCGCGCTCGCGGATGGCGAGGATCCGCCCCGAGGCGAAGTCGGCGAGCACATAGGCGCCCGAGAGCTCGGGCAGGGCCTTGCCGCGGTAGACGATGCCGCCGGTGACCGAGGCGCCGATGTCGCGCCCGTAGTGATAGATCGGCTCGATGAGCCGGTTGTCGCCCTGCCTGCCCTTGGCCTTGGCGAAGGGCTTGTGGGCCTCGCGCAGGCTCCAGCCGTAGTCGCCTCCCGCCACCAGGATATTGACCTCCTCGATCGTGTTCTGCCCGACATCGCCGCAGAACCAGCGGCGCGAGGGGGCGTCGTAGGTCATGCGCCAGACGTTGCGCAGGCCCGTGGCCCAGGTCTCGGTGCGGAGCTTGGCGGGGTCCACGGCCTCGCCGCGGTGCTGGCGGGTCCGCACGAAGGGGTTGTCCGCCGGCACGAGGTAACGCGGCTGCCCGGAGGCGTTGAGGCAGACGGCCTCGTGCGGGTTGGGCGCCAGGTTCCCGGGGCGCCGGTCGACGTCGATCCGGTAGACGCCTGAGAAGAAGCCCCCGTCCAGGCGCCGCGCGGTGTCGAAACGGTCGTCCGCCGCGCCGCCGTCGCCGCAGGCGACATACAGGTAGCCGTCGGGTCCGAAGTGCAGGTCGCCCGCGTTGTGGTTCCCCGCCGGGTCGGGCTGGGAGATCAGGGGCTCCTCGGTCGAGGCTGACGCGCGGCGCCCATCCGCCTCGGCGGTGAAGCGCGAGACCCGCTGATGAAGCTTCCCGCCGACCTTGAGGCTGTAGAAGACGAAGAATTTCCGGTTGGTCGCGTAGTCCGGATGGAACGCCAGGCCGAGGACGCCGCACTCGCTGCCGGTCTCGAGCTTGCCGTCGCGGGGGCGGGTCAGGTCGAGGAAGGGCGCCTTGGTCGGCTGGGTGGTGGACAAGGCGGTCACTTCCTGGATGACGCCGGTCTTCTCGAGCACGAAGAGCCGGTCGCGCTCACCCGGGGCCACGGCGAGGCCGATGGGCTGGTCGAAGCGGAGGCCCCCCAGCGCGTTCTCGGTGCGGTAGGGCAGGTCCTGGGCCGTCAGCACGGTGGCCAGGAGGCAGAGGAGCAGGGCGGGACGCATGGGAGGCAGGAAAACCGCCCGCCGGCGTTTGTCTACCCGATGCGGCAGTCTGCCTTGAAACCCGCCCGGGCCCGTCCACAGTGACTCCATGAAGGTCCTCCGGGCCAAGTCCGCCGGTTTCTGCTGGGGTGTCGAGCGCGCCATCGACATCGCGCGCGACTACGCCCGGGCGGGCCGCCACCCGGTCTACACGGACGGCCCCCTCATCCATAACCGGCAGATGATGGAGGTGCTGACCCGCGAGGGCGTGCGCGAGGTCGGCGATTACCAGAGCACCTCGGCGGTCTCGGTCGAGTCCGAGGGCAAGGACCGGGCGGTCATGGTCGTCCGCGCGCATGGCATCTCTCCCGAGCGCCGCGCCTACCTGAAGTCCCTCGGTCTCGAGTTCCGCGACGCCACCTGCCCCGACGTGGGCATCATCGCGGGCAAGATCCGGCTCCATGCCAAGCGCGGCTTCGCCACCGTGATCTTCGGCGACCCAGCCCACCCCGAGGTGATCGGCCTGCTCGGCTACGCCGAGGGCAAGGGCCATGTCATCCGGCATGAGGCCGACATCGACGCGCTCCCCGCGCTCGGCGACCAGGTCTGCATGGTCTCGCAGTCCACCATGTTCACCGACGAGTTCGCGCGCCTCGCCGACCACCTCCGCCGCCGCTGCCCGTCCGTCCTCGTCTTCGACACCATCTGCGGGGCCACCAAGGACCGCCAGGGCGACATCCATCAGCTCAAGGCCGACGGGGCCGAGGCCGTGGTCGTCATCGGGGGCCGCCATTCGGCCAACACCGTGAAGCTCGCCAAGCTCGTGGAGATGTCCGGCATGGTCTGCTTCCATGTCGAGACGGCCGCCGAGCTCGATGACGCCGCGCTGCGCCGTTACCGCACGGTGGGCGTCACCGCCGGCGCCTCCACCCCCGCCTTCCTCATCGACGAGGTGGTGCGGCGGCTGGAGTCCCTGGGGTAATCGTCGCCTCGCATTGTAACTCCCCGGGCCGGGTCGCGCTTGCGCCATCCGCGCTCCCGGTCATCGTGGCCCCATGGAAGCCCTCCTCATCCTGTTCGTCCTCCTCCTCGTGACGGCCGTCGTCGTCATCGGCATCTACAACGGGCTGGTGACCCTGCGGAACACCTTCCGCAACGCCTTCGCGCAGGTGGATGTGCAGCTCAAGCGTCGCCACGACCTCATCCCCAACCTGGTCGAGACGGCCAAGGGCTACATGGCCCACGAGCGCCAGACCCTCGAGGCCGTGATCGCCGCGCGCGCCTCCGCCACCCAGGCCAACATCCGCGTCTCCGCCAATCCTGGCGACGCCGCCGCCGTCGGCGCCCTCGGCCAGGCCGAGGCCGGGCTGACCGCCGCGCTGGGTCGCCTCCTCGCCGTCGCCGAGAACTATCCCCAGCTCAAGGCCGACGCCACGATGCGCTCCCTCATGGAGGAGCTGACCTCGACGGAGAACCGCCTCGCCTTCGCCCGACAGGCCTTCAACGACGCCGTCCTCGCCTACAACAACCGACGCGAGACCTTCCCGGCCGTCGTCGTGGCCGGCGCCCTCGGGTTCCAGCCCGGCGAGTTCCTCCGGATCGAGAACGAGGCCGAGCGCCAGGCCCCCAAGGTCGGCTTCTGAGCCCGGCCCGGCGGCATGGACTTCTTCGGGGCGCAGGATAGCGCGCGCGGACGGACGACCCTCCTCGTCGTCCTGCTCGTCCTCGCCCTCGTCACGCTGGTGGGCGGCCTCTACGCCCTCGCCATCGTGGCCCTCGGCGGCGCCTCCGGGACCGCCTCCTGGTGGCGCCCCGACGTCCTGATGGGCACCGGCGCCCTCGCCGGCGGCTCCATCCTCGTCGGCGGGCTCGTGCGCCACTCCCAGCTGAGCGCCGGCGGCGAGGCCGTCGCGCTCTCCCTCGGCGCCCGCCGCGTGGTCGGGGGCTCCGCGGCGGGGCAGCGCGAGCGCGTGTTCCTCAACGTCGTCGAGGAGATGGCCATCGCCTCGGGCATGCCCGTCCCGGCGTGCTACGTGATGGAGGAGGATGGCATCAACGCGTTCGCCGCCGGCAACACGCCGTCCGACTCCGTGATCGCCGTCACCCGCGGGGCCCTCGAGCAGCTGACCCGCGAGGAGCTCGAGGGCGTCGTCGCCCATGAGTTCAGCCACATCGCCAACGGGGACGTGCGCCTCAACCTCCGCCTCGTCGCGGTCATCGCCGGCCTCGTCGCCCTCGCCACCGTCGGCGAGTTCGTCCTGCGCGCCGCCGGCCGCTCCTCCGGTTCCTCCCGCAAGGGCGGCGAGGGCAGGATGGTCCTCGCCCTCGCCGGGCTCGCCATCATGGTCGCGGGCTTCGGCGGGCGTCTGTTCGCCCAGGTGATCCAGGCCGCGGTCTCCCGCCAGCGCGAGTTCCTCGCCGACGCGGCGGCCGTCCAATATACCCGCAACCCCAACGGCATCGCCGGGGCCCTCCGCAAGGTCGCCCTGCAGGGGCGCCGCCCCATCGCCGCCGCGCAGTCCGACCTCCAGCACCTGCTCTTCACCCCGACCTCACGCTGGGAGCTCGTCTTCGCGACGCATCCCCCGCTGGAGGAGCGCATCCGCCGCCTCCTGCCGGTGATGGCCGAGGGCCTGGATGCCGCCGGGTCGCCGTCCGGCGCGCCGGCCTCGCCCGCCGCCGCCGGCCTCGCCGGCGCCGCCGCCCCCGTGGTCCCGCGCCCGGCCGACATCCCCTCCGACACCGGCATCCAGGACGCCGTGCGCTTCCGCGGCGCCTTGCCGCCGGCACTGGCCGAGACGGCCGAGGATCCGGTCGGAGCCCTCGGCCTGCTCTTCGGCCTGGCGCTCGTGCCCGAAGGTCCGGCCCGTGAGCGACAACTGGCGATCATCCGCGGGCTCGTGGAGGGCGAGGTGGAGAGGGAGATCCTGCGCGCCGCACCGTTGGTCGCCAGCCTTCCCCCGGGTTGCCGGGTGGCGGTGCTCGACCTCGCCGTGCCCGCGCTCCGGTCGCTGTCGCAACCCCAGCGCCGCCAGGTGCTCGAGGCGCTCGACGCCTGCGCGGCCGCCGGAGCCGACGGCGTCCTCTCGCTGCTGCTCCAAGGGGTGGGACGTCGCTACCTCGCCGAGGGGCCGCCGCCGTCCGCCAAGGCGGGCGAGGGTGCCATGCGGCTCGTCCTCGCCGCCGTCATTGGCGCCTCATCCCAGCCCGCTGCCGAGCGCGAGGCGGCCCATGCCCGCGCGCTGGCCTTGCTCGGCCTTTCGCCCGAGGCGGCGGGTCGCCCCTTCACCCTCGGCGACCTGAGGTCGGCGCTCGCCGGGATGCGCGCGCTTCCTGTGCCGGCGCGCCGCGACTTCGTGCGCGCCTGCGGCGTCGCGATGCTTTCCGACGGGCGGGCCGAGCCTGCCGAGGTCGAGCTTGTCCGCGCGGTGGCGGACAACCTCGAGATCAGCTTCGCGACCGGGCTGAAGGCCTGAGCGGGCTCAGCCGACCCGCAGGCTCTCACCCGTCATCTCGGCCGGCTTGGGCAGTCCCATGAGGTCGAGCGCCGTGGGGGCGATGTCGGCGAGGCGGCCGGTGGGGCGCAGCTTGGCGCCCTTCAGCCCGGCGCCGTAGAGGACGACCTCGACAGGGTTGAGCGTGTGGCGTGTGTGCGCCGAGTTCTCCTCGGGCTCCCACATCTGGTCGGCGTTGCCGTGGTCGGCGGTGACGATGGCCTTGCCGCCGACCTGGTCGATGGCGGCCAGCAGCTCGCCGAGGCCCTGGTCGACCGTCTCGCAGGCCTTGCAGACCGCGGGCAGGGAGCCGGTGTGGCCCACCATGTCGGGGTTGGCGTAGTTGACCACGACGAGGGCGTGCTTGCCGGAGAGGATGGCTGCCTTGGCCAGCTCGGTCACGTGGGCGGCGGACATCTCGGGCTTGAGGTCGTAGGTCGCGACCTCCTTGGGGCTCTGCGCCATGCCGCGCTCCTCGCCGGGGAAGGGCTCCTCGCGGTAGTCGTTGAAGAAGAAGGTGACGTGCGGGAACTTCTCGGTCTCAGCCGTTCGGTACTGCGACAGGCCCTGCTTGGCGACCCACTCGCCGAGGATGTTCGCCATCTTCGGCGGCTTGTCGAAGACGACGTTGGGGCAGAGGCCCTTCTCGTAGTTCGTGAGGGTCGCGTAGAAGAGGTCGAGCTTCCGGGCCCGAGGGAAGCCCTTGAAGTCGGCGTCGAGGAAGGCGCGGGTGAGCTCGCGCGGGCGGTCGCCGCGGAAGTTGAAGAAGAGCACCGAGTCGCCGTCCTTGATGTGGCCGGCGCCCCTCACGCGGGTCGCGGGCACGAACTCGTCGCCTACCATGGTGGGAGCGGAGGGCTTGTCGTAGTAGGCCTTGACCGCCTCGGTGGCGGTGGCGACCTCGGGCGCGGCGCCCCCGGTCAGGGCCTCGTAGGCTGTCTGGACGCGGTCCCAGCGGTTGTCGCGGTCCATGGCCCAGAAGCGGCCGGCCACGCTGGCGACCTTGCCCAGGCCGATCTTGGCGAGCTCGGCCTCGAGCTGGGCGAGGTAACCAAGGCCGCTGGTGGGCGGGCTGTCGCGGCCGTCCATGAAGGCGTGGACGAGCACCTGCGTCAGGCCCTCCTCCTTGAGGAGGCGGACGAGCGCGTAAAGGTGGGGGAGGGTGGAGTGGACGCCGGCCTCGGAGCAAAGGCCCATGAGGTGGACGGCGCCGCCGGTCCTCTTGACGTTCTCGACCAGGCCGCGGAAGGCGGGGTTGCGGCGCATCGCCGCGGGGTCGGTGAGGCCCTTGTCGATGCGGACGATCTCCTGGTCGACGATGCGGCCCGCGCCGATGTTCTGGTGGCCGACCTCGGAGTTGCCCATGATGCCGACGGGCAGGCCGACATCGAGGCCGTGGGCGAGGATCTCCGTCCGGGGCCATTCCTTCGTCAGCCGGCGGGAGACGGGGAGGTTCGCCACCTTCAGGGCGTTGAAGGCGTCGTGGGCGGGGTTGGGGTTCTCACCCCAGCCATCGCGGATCACGAGGAGGACGGTCTTGGACATGGGGGTTTGCTAAGGGGGAAAGGGCGAAAAACGAAGAACGAAAAGCGAGCGCGCGGGGATGCTGGCTGGGCTGGCGGGCAGGACTTTCCGTCGCGCCATCGCAGGCCCTATCTTGCCGGCCAGGCGAGGTCGCGGAACACGTCGCGCGCGAGCTTGGGACGTCCATCCCGGCCATAGAGACCCATGTTCGAGTAGCCGTCGGATTCCGGGTTGGCGGTGTAGGTCTTGCGCGAACGGTAATCGACGAGGATCCAGTAGGTGTAGCCCGCCAGCGGCGGCGCGTGGCGGAGAAGGACCTCGTGCTGGCGGCGGAGGAGGTCCGCCTGCCAGTCCTCGGTGTCCTTCTCGTCGACCCGGCCGCGCTTGCCGGGGCGGGACCAGGCGCCGTTCTCGAGGATGAGCAGCGGCTTGCCCGGGTTCTCCGCGGTCACCCGCCGCAGGTCGGGCTCGAGCAGCTCGAACGGGTCCATCGCCCCGCGGTACTCGTTGAAGCCGACGATGTCCGCGTGGCGGAACTCCGGCTGGCCCTTGTGCGGGTGCCAGGCCGCCCACGACACCGGCCGGCGCTGCCAGTCGAGCTCCCGCACCAGCTCGGTCGCCTTCGCCACGAAACGGCCGTACTCCGGGCAGAATTGGTGCGACTCGTTGTGCGTGCACCAGAGGATGACCGAGGGGTGGCTCGCGAGGTCCCAGATCGCGCAGCGCGCGTGCGACTGGAAGACCGACCTCGGGTCGCGGGTCTGGGCGTCCATCGCCGCCTCGCGATACCAGAAGCCGCCCCATTCGCCCGTGAGCAGCAGGCCCTGGCGGTCCGCTTCCCGGTAGACGAGCGGATGCCGCTGCGCGACCTGCAGCCGGATGAAGTTGGCGCCCGCCTCCCGGGATTGGCGCAGGAGCGCGAGGTGGTCCTCCGGGAGAAGCGCCGCCCCGCGCTTCCAGGTCTCCTCATACATCGCGACACCCTTGAGGAAGAAGGGGCGGCCGTTCAGCAGGAGGCGGGTGCCATCGACCCGGAATTCCCGGATGCCCAGTCGCCCCGACCATTCGTCCATCACGGCGCCGCCCTGTCGCAGGCGCACGAGGACCTCGTGCAGGGCGGGCGAGTCCGGGGACCAGCGGGCCGCATCCGTCCGCAGGTCGCCGTCGAGCCGGACCGCGCGGACGCCGCCCGCGGGCAGCTCGACCTGGGCGAGCAGCGCGCCTCCGGAGAGGGCCGCGCAGCGCAGCTCGACCGTGAAACGCTGCGTGGCGAGTCCATGGTTGGCGAGGATCACGGCCGACTCCAGCCGTCCGCCCGCCGTCCTCAGCAGCGTCTTCCGGACGGTGGCGGGGTTCTCCGAGATGAGGGCGACCTCCCGGGTGATGCCGGCGTAGGGCCAGTTGTCGGGCGCCTTCGGGTGGGGGCCGTGCACTTGGGGAATCTCGGCGGGCTCGCCGCCGCCGGACCGGGGCGCCTCATGGTTGGGGCGTCGGATGACCTTCACCGCGAGCAGGTTCCGGCCGGCGCGGAGATGGTCGGTGACATCGACGGAGAAGGGCTGGCCGCCGCCCTCGTGCCGCGCCACCTCACGTCCGTTCAGGAGGACCCGCGCCCGCTGGGGAATCCCGAGGAACTCGAGCCGATGGCGCCGGTGCGGGGTCGGCGCATGCGAGAACTCGAGCCGGTACCAGGCCGCGCCATCGTAATGCGGCGGATTGGCCGGCGTGCGGTCGGACCAGTCGTGGAAGCGCCCGCCGGGCATCATATCCCAGCAGTGCGGCACCGTGACCGCCGTCCATTGGCCCTTCGGCATGCCGGCGCCGGCCCAGTCCTCCGCCTCGCCGCGGCGTTCCGGGTCGAAACGGAACAGCCAGCCGGAGCCAAGGACCTTCCGCTCGCGCGTCGGACCGGAGGGCGCATCGAAGTCCGGACGGACCTGCCCATGGTCGAAGACCACCGGGACGCCGTCGACCACCCGCGTGCGGACGTCCATCGCATGGGCGAATCCGGGGTGGTCCCCGAGATCGTCGGGCTCCGCGGCGCCGACCACGAGCCGCGAGAGGGCGACCAAGGCGAGGCCGAGCAGGAGGGGCTTCATGACGGGTCCGTGCGCGTCAGGCCTCCACCCACTTGCCGTGCTCCTTGATGAGGTCGACCAGGCGCTCCACCGCCTCCTCCTGGGCGATGTTGAACCTGACCGGCTCCTTGCCGACGTAGAGGTTGATCTTGCCGGGCGCGCCCCCGACGTAGCCGAAGTCGGCGTCCGCCATCTCGCCGGGCCCGTTGACGATGCAGCCCATCACCGCGATCGTCACGCCCTTGAGGTGACCGGTCCGCGCCTTGATGCGCAGGGTGGTGGACTGGATGTCGAACAGCGTCCGGCCGCAGCTCGGGCAGGCGACATACTCGGTCTTGGTCTGCCGGGCGCGGGCGCCCTGGAGGATGTCGTAGGCAAGCGTCAGCCGCTTCGTGGCCGCCGCCGGGACGTCGCAGGCGATGAGGTCGCCCAACCCGTCGACCAGGAGCCCGCCCGCCTGGATCGAGGCCTCCAGCAACTCGCCGCCGAAGCCCGGCTCCGCGAGGGCGCGATGCGCCTCGGCGCAACGGATCCAGAGGGGGTTGGCGGCGCCGGCGAGGCGCAGCGCCTCGGCGAGCAGCCTGTAGGTGCCGAGGGCATGCAGCCCGGGCGCCAGCCGCGTGCAGGTCACGATGCAGGACGGACCGAGGAGCGGCAGCAGGGCCGGGAGCTCCGAGGGCAGGGCGTCGATCGCCCAGGTCCGTCCGGAAGCCTTCCATGCCGCGGCCAGCCCCGGGTTGATGGCGCCGGCGGGCAGCACTGGGATGACCGGCAGGCCGGGGCCCGCGAGCAGGGCGTCGTCGGGGGCGCTATCGCCCTCGAGGAACAGGGCCTGCACATGGCCCTGTAGCCCGTCGCGCAGGGCGGCCACGCCGTTGGCGTCGGCCGGCCCGCGATGCCGGAGGAGCAGCCCCTCGATGCGCGCCTCGCGTTGGCCGGCATGGACCTCGAGCACCTCGCGGACGATGTCGGCCGGCCGGTCCAGGGGCGCGGTGGCGCTGACGACGACCCGCGGGGGCTGGGAGCCGCCCACCTTGCACCCAGGGCTCAGGGCGACCTCGGTCGCGGGGCGCCGGCGGAAGGCGTAGGGCTCGACGGCGTCGCGGGCGTCGCCGGCGGCCTTGGCGGCGTCGGCCTGGCTCCACAGCGCCTCGGCGCGGCGGGCGAGCTCGCGGCAGACCGGGATCTCGTGCCAAGGGTCCTCGGTCAGCGACACGCGGAGGGTGTCGCCGAGGCCGTCGGCGAGGAGGGAGCCGATGCCGATGGCGGACTTGATGCGCGCGTCCTCGCCCTCGCCGGCCTCCGTCACGCCGAGATGCAGCGGATAGTCCATGCCCTCGTCCGCCATCCGGCGCGCGGCGAGGCGGTAGGCCTCGACCATGACCTTGGGATTGGACGCCTTGAGCGAGAGCACGAGGTCGCGGAAGCCGTGCGACTCGGCGATGCGGACGAACTCGAGGGCGGACTCGACCATGCCCATCGGGGTGTCGCCATGTCGGTTGAGGATGCGGTCGGAGAGCGAGCCGTGGTTTGTCCCGATGCGCAGCGCCCGGCCGAGCGCCTTGGCGCGGAGGACGAGCGGGGAGAAGGCCTCATGCAGCCGCTCCAGCTCCTCGCGGTACTGGGAATCGGTGTACTCCCGCACGGCGAACTTCTTCTTGTCGGCGTAGTTGCCCGGATTCACCCGGACCTTCTCGACGTGCTCGACGGCCTCCATCGCCGCCGCGGGGAGGAAGTGGATGTCGGCGACGAGGGGCTGCGCGAATCCGGCGGCCCGGAACTGCCGATGGATGTCGCGCAGGGCGATGGCGGCCGCCTTGTTGGGGGCGGTGATGCGGATGATCTCGCAGCCGGCCTCGGCCAGGCGGATGCACTGGGCCAGGGTCGCCGCCACGTCCTCCGTGTCGGAGGTCGTCATCGACTGCAGCCGGAGGGGGTTCCTGCCACCGACGCCGACACCGCCGACCGCGACCTCGCGGGTCGGGCGCCGGACCGCGCGGAAGCGCGAGACGCAGTAGTCGGGTGAGGGCATGGGAGGGGGAGTGGGAAAGGATGCTGAGGATGCTAAGGATTCCGAGGAGACTAAGGATGCTGAGGAGGCTTAGGGGGAGAGGGGAGGGTCAGTGATGAATGAGCCAAAAGGAACTTCCGAAGGACAGGTTGCAAGATTGGCGGGGAATCGGAAATCAGGAACGCAAAATTGGGGGCGTCGAAATGGGTCCTGGCACGGCTGACCCTCTGAGACGGTCCCGACGCCTTGGACAGGCGTCCTTGCCCGGAGGGTATTTCAGGAGGCCAAGAGCTCGAGGTCCAGGAGCTCCCTGCCAGCGGTGGCTTTGCTGTCCCCTGAGGTCGGCTCCCCGAGGTGGTTTAGGTCATGGATGTGGCCATGACCTTACCCGTCGCAGGGAAGCCGTCCTGCGCCATTCCGTGAAGCCGTGAAGCTGTGATTCCGTGCTCTCCTGCGGCGCGCCGTGCCGCCTCACTTGAACTCCACCGGGCGGACGACGTGGCGCTGGATCAGCTCCGCCTTCAGGCGCGCGTCGCCGTCGCCCGAGCAGCGCCGGACGTCGTTGAGCAGGACGTAGGCCATGAGGCCCATCAGGAGGGCCACGAAGGTGTACTGGGTCCAGACGACGAGGCGGGAGGGCAGGCTGCGCCCCATCAGTCGCTCCACCGTGGCCTGCAGCATGTGGCCGCCATCGAGCACGGGGATGGGCAGGAGGTTGAGGATGGCCAGGTTGATGTTGATCACCACCGAGAACCAGAGCACCAGCCGGAAGTCGTCGGACAGGTTCACGTACATCTTGGCGATGCCGATGGCGCCCATCAGCTGGTTGAGCTGGATGTCGGAGTTCCGGTCGATGAGGCGGTCGAGCGTGGCGAGGGTCGAGCGGAGCGCCTGGCCGGCCTGTTCCAGGGGCGTGCGATGGATGAGCAGCGTGGCCGTGCGGATGTCCGCGCCGATGGAGGGGATGGGCGCCGGCTGGATGACGCGCACCGAGGCGGCCCTGAGGGTGACGTTGCCCTCGGCGCCGCCGCGGCTCCAGAAGACCTGGAAATCGCGCCCGTTGGGCGCGGCGGCCTCCACCAGGTCGTCGACCGTGCGCAGGGCCGTGATCTCGCGCCCGTTGGCCTTGTCGATGACCGCGCCGAGTCGCAGGGACTCGGTGACCTCGGACGGGCCCGTGGCGCTGTGGACCACGAGGCGGACGCGGCCTTCCTGCCCCTCGACGGGCACGGGGATGAGGACGATGCGGTCCTCGCCGGTGTCGCCATGGGTGATCGCGACCACGGGGTTGGTGCGCAGGACCGGCACGGGCTCGACGGCGAGGGCGAGCTCCGAGCCGTCGCGGACCACCACGAGGCGGCGCGGGCCGGGGGCCTCGCTGCGCAGCAGCTGGCGGAAGGATTCCGGCCCGTGGACGGTGGCGCCGTCGACCGTCAGCACCCGGTCGCCCTCGCGCAGGCCCGCCTTCTCGGCCGGGGACTTGGGCATCGGGGCGCCGAGGATCACCGCGCTGCGCGGCTGCATCCCGAGGACGCGGATGCGGTCCGTGGTCTGGGAATTGCTGGGCACCATCTCGGGCCTGGCCACGATCTCCCGCTCGGTCTCGCCGCGGCGGATGGTGAGGCGGGTCTGCGGCGCCCCGGCGTCGTCGCGGAGCTTGCCGAGGAGGATGGCCTCGGTGACCTGCTGCCAGTTCGAGACGGCGGCGCCGTCGATGGCGAGGATCCTGTCGCCCGGCAGGATGCCGGCGGCGGCCGCGGGGCCGGGCACGGTGCGCGCGGCGCCGAGGTCGGCGAGCGGGCCGCCCGCGCCGATGGCGGGCTCGACGTGGCCGACGACCGTGTCCTGCGTGCCGTCCTGCACGGGCTGGCCGGCCTGCCAGAGGATGAGCGCGAGGCCCAGGGCGAAGAGCACGTTGAAGACGGCGCCGGCGACGGCGACCCACATCTTGTCGGCGTAGGAGATGGGCGGCAGCTTCTCGGCCCCCTCCTCGGTCGCGCCCTCGACGGCCGACATGTCCGCCATCTGGGGCAGGGCGACGTAGCCGCCCAGCGGCAGGAGCGAGACGCGGTAGTCCACGCCGTCCTTGCCCGTCCAGCCGAACACGCGGGGACCCATGCCGATGGAGAAGCGCTCGACCTTCAGGCCGCGCCAGCGGGCGGCGAGGAAGTGGCCGAGCTCATGTACGAAGATGGAGCCGCCGAAGAACAGCACGGCGAGCACGATGCCCCAGCTGTTGTCGAAGAGTTCCTGGAAGGAGAAGGGCATGGGGAGGGAAGGGGGGCGGGGTGTAAAAGGTAGAAAGTAAAAGGGAGAGGGGGCCGGCTGGAGGCGGCGGGTAAATTAAGAATTAAAAATTAAAAAGGGGGGCAGGGGGCGAAGGATGAAAAACGAGGAACGAAAGGGCAGGCGTTGCAGGTGTGAAAGGCAGTGTGCAAAAGGGATGAGGATGGGCTGATTTAGGCGGTATGACCGTGAAGGGGGAGGAAAAACGGCTATAGCCTGCGGGGGTAATCTCCGCCGCTTGCCGTGAGATGGCTATCCCAGCCCGTGCTCCTGGGATTCCGTGATTCCGTGCTCCCCGCTTCTCACCCCACCGCCGCCGTCGCCCGCCGACGCGCCTCGGCATCCGCCGCCAGGGCGGCCTCGAGCGTCTCGTCGCCGCGGCTCGCGCCCGCGAGCGTCGCCTCGACCACCCGCGCGATGCCGGTGAAGCGGAGCCGCCGGGAGAGGAACGCCTCCACGGCGACCTCGTTGGCCGCGTTGAAGACCGCCGGCAGGGTGCCACCCGCGCGCGCCGCCGCCAAGGCGAGCTGCAGCAGCGGGTAGCGCGCCTCGTCCACCGGGAGGAGCTCGAGCGAAAGCGCCTTGGCGAGGTCGAGCCGCGGGGCGGGGCAGGCGGGGCGGTCCGGATGCAGCAGCGCATCCTGGATGGGGTAGGCCATCGAGGGCGGGCTCAGCTGGGCCTGCAGGGTGCCGTCCGTCAGCTCGACCAGCGCATGCACGATGCTCTGCGGGTGGATGACGACGCCGAGGCGCTCGGGGGCGAGGTCGAAGAGCCAGCGCGCCTCGATGAGCTCGAGGCCCTTGTTGGCCATCGTGGCCGAGTCCACGGTGATCTTGGGGCCCATCGACCAGTTCGGGTGGCGCAGGGCGTCCTCCGGGGCGACGTCGTCCAGCGATTCGAGGGCGCGGGTGCGGAAGGGGCCGCCGGAGGCGGTCAGGACCAGGCGGGCGACCTCATGCGGCGACTTGCCCCTCAGCAGCTGGTGCAGCGCGTTGTGCTCGCTGTCGACCGGCAGGAGGGCGACGCCGCGCGCGCGCGCCTCGGCTGTGACCGCCTTGCCCGCCAGCACGAGGATCTCCTTGCTCGCGAGGGCGATGGACTTGCCCGCCCGGATGGCGTCCCAGGTGGGCCGGAGGCCGCCCGTGCCGACGATGGCCGAGACCACGGTGTCCACCTCCGCGAGGCAGGCGGCCTCCGACATGCCCGCCTCGCCCTCGAGGATGCGGGTGCCCGGGGTGAATTCGCCGGAGGCGCGGGCCTCGGCCGCCGCCTTGGGGTCCGCCAGGGCGATGACGCGGACGCCATGGGTCCTCGCCGGGGCGACGAGCGCGCGCCAGTTGGCCCGGGCGCCGAGCGAGGCGAGGCGGAGACGGTCGGGATGGGCCGCCGCGACCGCGAGGGTCGAGCTGCCGATCGAGCCGGAGGCGCCGAGCAGGGCGAGGGTTCGGGTGACCATGGTCCGCTCCCGCGAGGCAATCGCGGCGTGGGAGGTAGGCAAGGGGAATGGACGGGATGGGGGCACGGCTTCGCAGCTTCACAGCGAGCGGCTTCGCGGAGATCAGTCCAACAGGTGATAGGTCCACGAATAGGGGGTCGAGCATCTCACGATTGCAGGGGTGGAAGCGAGCTGCCCGCAAAATTGACGCCGTCTCCTCACGCGCCCTGCTGTGAAGCCCCCACCCCGTGAAGCCGCCCTCTGTGAAGCCGTGAAGCCAATGTTCGCGAAGCCCCCC
>VFQT010003260.1_pt1 | contig 15065 bp, 13 predicted proteins | sample 3512381 | NCBI WGS metagenome assembly VFQT01 (sample SAMN10412376, study PRJNA504923) | tailings metagenome | isolation source: Relicate 2 Philex TSF3 active mining site | place: Philippines: Tuba, Benguet | collected 2017-08-29 | reverse complement strand
AGTCGACGTGACGGCCATCCTCGCGCTCGTCCGTCAGCTCGATGTGGACACCGCTGTTGAGGTAGGCGAGCTCCCGCAGGCGATTCGACAGGATCTCCCACTGATATTCGGTCAGCGTGTAAATCTCGCGGTCGGGCTTGAAGTGCACAGTCGTCCCGCGCCCCTTCGTCTCACCGAGCACCTCGACCGGACCAAGCGGCTTACCGCGCGAATATTCCTGCCGATGGAGCCGCCCCTCACGACGGACCTCCACCCAGAGGCGCTCCGAGAGCGCATTCACGACCGACACACCGACGCCGTGCAGACCGCCCGAGACCTTGTAGGAGTTCGCGTCGAACTTCCCGCCCGCGTGCAGCTCACACATGACGAGCTCGAGCGCCGAACGCCCGTCCTCGTGCATGCCGACCGGGATCCCGCGGCCGTTGTCCTCGACGGTGATCGAGTTGTCGACGTGGACCGTGACGCGGACATTGTTCGCGTAGCCTGCAAGCGCCTCGTCGACCGAGTTGTCGACAACCTCGAAGACCATGTGGTGGAGTCCCGAGCCGTCATCGGTGTCGCCGATGTACATGCCAGGGCGCTTGCGAACCGCATCGAGCCCCTTCAGGACCTTGATGCTGTCAGCGTCATAGCTCGCATCGCCCGGGCGCTCGTCGCCGGCTTCGAGGGTCTCGGGCTCGGTGATGGTCTCGGTGTTGCTCATCGGGTGCTCCAGATTGGTTCCAGAGCCACGGTTTGCGCGCCCCGGAGTGAGGGAGCCTCATAGCACGCATCCCGCCTGGACCTCAAGCGCCTTGAACACCCACTTCAACAGTAATTTCAGACACTTACATAAATTTCCGCGAGACTCAGGACTTCTTCGGCGGGATGGTCAGCTTCGAACCCACCTTCAGCTTCTTGAGCTTGACCTGCGGATTTGCCTCCCGCAGCTCCTTGACCGAGATGCGATAGGCCCGGGCGATAGAGGTCGCCGTCTCTCCCGTCTTCACCGTGTGTGTCTTCGACTTGACCTTCTCGGCCTTCGCCTTGACCCCGTCACCGGCCGCAGCGGTGTCTTCCCTCTCCTTTTCCCACAGGGCGCGCGACTTCACGAACTCCACATATGAATCATCGTTCATCGGGATCGAGATGCGCGCACCGACGAAGATTCGCTCGGGGTCGAGGTGTGGGTTCGCCTGCTTGATGTTGTCGAGCGAGACCTTCGACCATTTCACGTAATGAAGCAGACTCTCCCCGCGCTTGACGACCACATCGCGTGGGGTGCCAGCGGTACCCACGACGGCCTCGGGCTCTACGCCCCCCGGAGCGGGCTCTGCAGGTACGACGGCCTGCTGGACACCGACCTGAGCTGGCACGTATGCGGCGGAATATGGCGAAGGACCGGCCCCGCCGACCTCGGGCAACAACGGGTTCTGGGCCCCGCCGATGACCGCAGGCGGGGTCGGATATCCACCCTGATTGCCAGCGGACTGGGTCGGCGCGATAGCCTCCTCGGGCCTCGGAAATCCTTGTCCTGCCACGGGATTCAGCCCCGCGCTCATAATCGGTCCGCCGCGCATGAACACGTTCGAGTCGTCGAGCGCCATGCGGGCCTTCGCCATGAAGTCGCCGCGGATCCGCGATTCGTACTGGTTCGCCCGCCCTTCGGCGAGGGGATGGCCCTCCTCGTCCACGACGGCGAGGGGAGGCGGCTGTCGAAGCCCTGCAGGCAGCGCGGACACGACCGGAATCAGGATTTCGTCGCCTGGCTGCAGGCCGCGAAAATCCGTCTGATTGAACTCCTCGATGAGCCACAGCGGAACGTCTCCGTAGCGCTTCGCCGCAGCTGCAATGAACTCACCCTTTTTCACGCGATAGACGATGACCTTCTCGAAGAACTTGTTCGCGAAGAACGAATCGACCCTCTCCTTCTGGTAGGCGTCGCGCATCCGGTCGAACGCGACCTTGCGGTTCGCGCTCATGGTCACGGTGATGCGGTCACCGATGCGGAGCCACTTGCGGTTGCCGAGCGTCTCGGCGTTGGTCACGATGATTTCCTGGGGGTCGATGCCCGCCCACTGCCCGAGCAGCGCCGGCGTCTCTCCACGTCTGACCTCCACTGGCCAGCCCTGTGGCAAGTCATTCTCGCCCGCGTCCGCTGGCTTCTCGACGCCATCTGCCCAAGCGGGCCTCGCCGCGCCAGCGATGAGCGGCTCCTCCGCCTTTTCCGTCTCGACCGCGGCGGCCGAGGCGCCCGGGCTCGCCACCTCTCGCGCCATCGGCTCCGCTCGGAAAATACGCTGCGCTGCGTTCTGCGCCTGCTTCTCGAGCTCGCGCTCCGCGTTCGCCGTGCGCGGCCCATCACCAATCTGCGGCGCAAGCGACTCCGCGTTGGGTATGGAAAGGGGCACGCCCCGGGGGTCGTAGGCCGGCCCCTTGCAGCCACCAAGCGCAAGGCCGAGCGCGAGACCGCTCGGTAGAACGATGCTGTGAAAGCGAGAGAAGACGGCCTGTCGAATCATGTTTCCACCCCGAAATCGGATGCAGACGCCATTGGGCGCGATGAGACCGTTTAGGCCCGCCGATCCGATCCGTCCAAAAAAGCGTCAAAAAATCGACACGCACCTCCAGGACCGCATCAGTCAACGATTTGACGATACCATCAAGCCCGCTCGGCTCTTCTGATTTGCATCGAGCAGCCCCATCTTGAACCACCTCGCGCTCTCGACTCGCCGCGCCCACCGGGCCGTGATATGGCCGCCCTCGTGAGTGACCGAGACGTTCGAGGCGGCCTTCGTGGCCCCCGTCCACCAGACATCTCGCCCTCCGCGCTAGTCGCGGGGGCTGTTATTTTCTACGGCCTCATGGCGGTGGCAGGATGGGTTGCGCTCGCGCTCTGCGACATGGACCCCATGTCGACCCTCTTCGGCTCAGGCGATAACACCGCAAATACGCTCTCGGGCTCACTTCCGAGCGTCCTGCTCGGGACGGGCTCGGGCCTCGCCATCGTGCTTCTCACGAGACTCACCCGCAACCTCGGCCCGATGCGCCGCATGCAGCGCGAGTTCGCATCGGTCCTCGGCCCCCTCGCCCCTGGAGCCATCACCGTCCTCGCCCTGACCTCCGCCATTGGCGAGGAAGCTCTCTTCCGAGGCGCGCTTCAACCCCTGCTCGGTTTCTGGCCGACTGTCATCATCTTCGGCCTGCTCCACGGCGGTGGCGTCCCGCGGCTCTGGCTCTGGACCACCTTTGCCCTCCTCGCAGGCCTCCTCCTCGGCTGGATGGCCGAGGCGACCGGGCATCTCCTCGCGCCTGTCCTCTGTCACTTCACCGTGAACTTCTGGAACCTCCACGCCCTCGCGGGCTCCCCCACGGAAGACCCCGATTGTTCGGCTCCTGACTCACATCCCCGAGACGACGACGAACCAGACGAGGACCCGCGATGAGCCTCGCGCCCCTCCTGTCAGTCGGCGACGGCACCACGGACTCCGCGCCCACGTGGCACTACGCGGCGTGGGTCGCGCTCGACCTGCGCCTTCTCCTCTTCTCGGTCCTCTTTGCGGGGCTCGTGTCTGCAGCCCTGACTGCGACCCTCGTCAAGTCGGAGCGTCGCCTCGACTACCTCGCCGCGTGGGTGGTCATCTTCTTTGCGATGCTCGTCGCCACGGTAGCGGTGATGAACCTCGTCTCGGCCCACCCGGTCTTCACGGTGGAGAGCTTCTTCCCCTTCCCGTGACCGGTCGCCGAGATCCGCGAGAACAGCTTTGGCGCCAGAAAAACGTGAAGGGAATGTAGCCGTCACTCTACATTCCCTTCGAGGCCCGCCGCGAGGCGAACCCTCCAGCGTTGACCCGCATTGGGGGCCTGCGCTGGAAACGGCTGGTGGACCTCTTCGCGACTGCGCGCCGGAGGCCCGTCGAGGCGGTCATGTCGACCGCACGCTCTATGTACGCACCAAGGTCAGGTTGCGTTCAGTCATTCCACATTTTTTTCTGGAGCCGAGGGAACACCCCCGGTCGGCGCCTTCTCCGGGCTCACGCCCTCGAAGCGCGCGCGCATCTCCTCGAAGCGCGCATGAACCTTCTCGAAGGCCTGTCGCGCAGCGGGAGTTGCGGCAAGCTGGGCCACACCAGGCAGCTCGATGACCTTCGCGAGGCCGAGCTTGTCGACCGCAACCTCGGACCGACGTACGCCATCCTTGAAGAGGCGCTCCGCCGTCTGCCCGACGACCTGAAGCGCAGGCATGCCGAGCTTCGTCTTGACGGACTCGAGCGAGAGGGTCTCACGCAACGTCCCAAGACGGGTCAGCGCGGTCGTCTGAAACTCATCGAAGCTCTTTCGGAGGTGCGCTGCACGACTGCGGAGCTCGGTCTCGACCCCCTTCACGCTCGCCTGAACTTTATCGAAGCGCGTCTTCACGAGGTGCTCGAGCTGCTCGAGACCACGAGCCTTCTTCGGGGCGGACTCCTGCACATGGACTTCTGCTGCTGCGGCCATCTCGATGTCTCCCTTACGTCTCTGGGCGGAACTTTCGCCCTGCGAAGAGTTTTATAACGCACCGCGTTATAAAATTCAAGACGCGAGAGTCACAAAATCGCAAACAATCCGGAACTAATAACAAAAAGCCTAACGCACCGCGTCAGAAGCCGGCACCCGCCGAATCTGGATTTCAGGCGCAACGACCGGCCTGTCGCCCACCTTTATGCTCTCAGAAGTATCGGCGACCCTGTGGAAGCAGCCGGTCACCCCGTCGGTGAGCGCCGCGTGGAACACAAGGATCGCGACAAGCGCAGCCGACATCAGAACGAGCCGAACCCAGGGAGCGCTCGCGCCATCGGTCCGCCCCTTTCTCAGGCGGCGCTCTGACGCGTCGAGCATCGCCTGCGGCTCGATGAGCGGCTCATCCTCGAGGGATGGACGCGACACCTCAGAACTCAGCGCATCGGGAGGCTGGTTCACCGGCTTCGCCTCACTCGCTGCCTTCCTCGGACTCGTCAGCACCCTTCACCTTGGAGGAGCTGAACTTCTCGACGTGAAGGAAATCGCCCTCGAAAGGAGTCTCGACGCTCTCGAGCTTCTGTCGATAGACGAGGGCGAAGTTCTTGCCCTTCGCGTCCCAGACAAGCGCCTTCTGCGTCGCCTTGGCTGCGACCCCGAGCTTGTCCTTGATGACATCGATCGCTCGATAGAGGCTCGCCCTCTCGCCCCGAAGTCCCACGATGAGGAACTTGTCTTTCTTCTGGCCCGTCATGAGCGCAACGCCTTCCTTTGTCGGATGGGCGGCCTCGGCGACCCCGGGCTGGTCGAATAGGACGGGTTGACCGTCGACCTTGACCTTCTTCCCCGTGAGGAGCTGCTTGATGAACTTCTTCTCCTCGTCACTGCCAACCGGGTCCGTCGAGGGAAAGACCATCGGCTTGTTGTTCACCCTCAACACTTCTCCGGTCTTCGTCTCGCGCACCTGAAACATGATGCCCGAGTTCGGATCGTTGAGTTTGAGGAGGATGAGAGAGCTGTCGGTCGACCACGCAACGAACTCCATGTCGGTCGCGCGCAAGGTCGATACGTCCGGTGGCGCAGCATGCGAGGCTTGAGCGAGGGCGAACGACACGAGGAACGAGGTCAACAGTTGCTTCATCGCGAGTCCTTGTCTTCGGCGGTGGGTAGCGTTTCGAGTCGGTAGCTTCCGACTCTGAACGGAGTTTTTAGCACGGGGGCACTAGACTCGAAAAGCGCTCCTGCCCGAGGCAAATTCCGAAGCTCAAGGAGAAGCGATGGCCTCAGAGGACGAGTGTCTGGCTGTAGGTCAGGGGTTCCGCGCCCGCTGGAAAGATCGACCTCGATAGAATGCCTTCTATACAGCCGCTCTTCGTGCTGTTCTTCGTGCCTTCGACCTTCGGGCTGCTCACCTTACCCATGGTCGAGACAGTGAAGTAGACCCGCACCCGCTCCTCGGTGCCATCGCTGCACTTGGCGAACTGCGCCTTCTTCTTCGCGAAGGCCCCGACCACCTGCTCAGTCAGCTCAGTCGCCTTCTGCGCCTTCTTCTCTTCGGCCTCAGCCCGGGCCTTGTCCGCGAGCTTGTTGGAGTCGAAGCCGAGCTTGAACTCGCTCTTGCCCGTCTCGTCCTCGGTCAAAGCCGCATACTGCTCGGGAGTCATCGCGCGCAGCTTGTCGCCCCGCTCGACGGGAGGTTTCGCAGTCTCCACCTTTGGCTTGACCTCCGTCGAGGCGCGCGGCTGGACGATCGCGACCTTCGGCTGCTCCTTGACCTCGGTCGGCTCGGGCGCTTTCTCTTCGGCCTCCTCAACGACAGGCTCCTCGTTGGGCGCGACAGCCACCTTATCCTTGTAGAGCTTTCTCCCAGACGGCCCGCCCTCGCTGTCTCCGCCGAACTTTTCGCTGACGACCAGCACGATTCCAATAACCGTGGCCGTCACGAGCGCGGCAATGAGGCCGATTCGAACCCAGCGCTTCGATTTGGCTTTTTGTAGGCGGCCGACCATCGAAAACTCATCGCGCAACGCGCGCATCTCCGCCCGCGTCGGCACGCGTGGAGCCGTCCCAGGTCGGGCAGCCCGCATCGTCTTCCTGAAATCAGCGCCGTCAGGCGCTGCCGGAGCATTATCGACAACGGAAAATATGTCGCTTGATGGGGGCCCGGCACGAAAGAACGGGTCGTCGTCAAGACCTGCTTGTGGCTCTTTCGCCACTCCCACGGGCGAAGTGGGCTCGGACGCGACCTTGGCCGGCGCTAGCGGCTGAGACGCGGAGGAGAGGCTCGGCTTCGCTGTCTCGGCCTCGGCAGCCCGCGTGGCTCGCGCCTTCACCTCTGCGAGTTCCCTCTCCTTGGCTGCCACAAGTGCCAGCGCTGCGGCCTCGGCCTCTTCCCTTGCCTTCGCACGAGCATCGGCATCAGCTTTCTCGCGCGCGGCGACAAGGGCCTTATGCTGAGCCTCCACCGTTGCGAGCGCGGCCTCCACATCGGCCTTCGCACGCGCTTCTGCGGCCTTCGCACGGGCTTCCGCTTCGGCACGCACCTCGGACTCCGCGCGCGCTTTCGCTTCGGCCTGTGCCCGGGCAAACAACTGGGCTTCTGCTCTAGCGCGAGCCTCCTCCTCAGCCCTGGCGCGAGCCTCCTCCTCAGCCTTGGCGCGAGCCTGAGCCTCCTCCTCGGCCTTGGCGCGAGCCTGAGCCTCCTCCTCAGCCCTGGCGCGAGCCTCCTCCTCAGCCCTGGCGCGAGCCTCCTCCTCAGCCCTGGCACGAGCCTCCTCCTCGGCCCTGGCGCGAGCCTCCTGCTCAGCCCTGGCGCGAGCCTCCTCCTCAGCCCTGGCACGAGCCTCCTGCTCGGCCCTGGCGCGAGCCTCCTGCTCAGCCCTGGCGCGAGCCTCCTGCTCAGCCTTGGCGCGAGCCTCCTGCTCAGCGCGAGCCTGAGCCTCTTCCATTGCCCGGGTCTTGGCGAGGGCCTCGGTCTCCGCGCGACGCCGGGCAAGGGCCTCCGCCTCGGCCCTCGCCCATTCTACAGCCTGCGCGTCGATCTGCGCCTTGAAGAGGTTCCCCCCCGAAGCAGCTTCAGCATCGGCGCTCGGGCGCGCCTCGCGCTTTGCCCCGTCGGCGCTGTCGTTGCGAGCCCCCTCGTTCACCTTCGCCTTCGGCCCGGTTGCGGACACGGGTCTCACGAGCGTGCTCGTAACCCGCGACGGAAGGGGGGGCGGAAGGGGAGGCGGTGCAGGTGCAAAGAGCAACGCGAGCGCTTCGACACCGCCCGCGCGAGCCCATTGTGGCATCCCTGCGGTCCAGACGAGCGACTCGGGGCCGACCTGGCCATCACTGACAAGCGTTGCGAGCTCAGAGACCGATACCGGCCCCCGTTGCTGACCCGAGATCGCGACGAACCAGGCTGGAGCGGCTGGCGTTGCCTGCTCCTCGGCGTTGGGGTCCCGGACGAGCATGATGGTTCCGCAGCTCGAACATCGGACCTTCACAGCTCGACTGGCCAGCTGGGGGTCAGGCAACTGAAGTCTGGTCCCGCAGGATGTGCAACTGAAGAACATGGCTCGGTCTGGTATCCCTCACCCGACGCCTCGCATCGGGCCTCAGTCAGCCTTCGCGGGACGCCATCCTGATGAGGGATGCCACTCTGCGCGAAGGTTCGCTCGTCCTCGACAACGCCGCGCAAACGCACGGCAGCGTCAAAGGTTCTACCACTTTCGAGCGCGGGGTCCAACCGTTCGCGCGAGCGAACGCGGTTTCCCCGAACCTCGCCATCCCGAAGGCCCCGGAGTCGCCCCGCCATCTCGCTGCCGGCTTGTTGGATTCGAGTCGGGGATAAATCGACAAACCGGTCTCTTTGGCGTTTTCGAATTCTCCCCGCAACCCTGGACTTCGCTCCTCTCGGGCGGTTCCGAAAGGGGAAACGCCCTTGACACTGGACTCAGGCCCTGTGTAGCTTTCGCCCCGAAACGGGCAGGGTATTCGCAACCATGCGAAATCAAAAACGTTTCACTAACCCTCGCGCGGGACCTCTCCGAGGATCCTGATCGAGTCACCACCGCCAAAGCCACCGCAGTTCAGGGATGGGTCGGGCGGTACCATTAGGAGATTGCGACATGAGAGCTCCCCATACGCTGCTCACGGTCCTCGCGGTGGCTTCGCTGACCACCGTGGCCTGTGGAGACGACACCAAGCCTTCGAGTGACACGAGCGGTGGTGACACCAACACGACCGACACCAGCGGTGGTGACACCAACACCAATGGTGACACCGGCACCAACGGTGACACGAATACCAGCGGCGACACCGGCGGCCCCGATGCGTCCAACCCGTGCGGCACCCGTGAGTGCGGCACCTTCGCGGGTGTGAACTGCGGCTCCTGCACCGCGCCAGAGGCCTGCAACGCAGCCGGGCGCTGTGAAGCCCCGGGCGCCCCGCTCGGCAGCTACTGCGGTTACACGACGACCTGCAACGCCGACTCGCCCGACTTCCCCGACTGCTTTGACGACCAGTGCGCCTCGAAGAACTGCCTCGTGACCAACCCAAGCGCGCTCGTCTTCCGCAACGTCTGCACCAACGGCTGCCAGATTTACAAGGATAGCGACAACAACGGCGTCAATGACGTCGACGCCGAACTCGACGACTGCAGCCCCGATGACGCCGTCAATGGCCCCGCGGGCGATGTCTTCCGCTGCGTCAACTTCGCGCCTCCCGGCCAGAACCCCGTCGGCGTCTGCGTGCCGGGCTCGGAGTTCGCCGATTGCCGCTCGAACAACGACTGCCCGACTGGCGAGAGCTGTGAGATCACCACCATCGGTGGCGACGTCTCCCTTCGCTGTGTCGCGAACTACCGCGAGACCGATGCCTGGGAAGGCAACACCGTCGGCCTCTCGGAGTCCTGCAACGAAGACCCCGCCTCTGGCGAGGTGAACTTCTGCGAAGGCGGCCTCTGCTTCGGCTTCGGCTGCGTCGCGCTCTGCGACTCGACCGCCACTGACGGCGGCCAGAGCGGCTGCGACACCACCAAGGTCCGCCCCGGCACTGGCTGCATCGAGGGCAAATGCGGCGGTAACCCCAACAAGAGCTGCACCACCGACGTCGACTGCTCGGCGTTCCAGTGCGAGGCCGGCGTCCAGATCTTCTCGAACGCGCCCCAGCTCCTCTTCGACCTCTGCTTCCCGAACAACTGCCAGACCGACGTTGACTGCGGCGGCGGCTTCTATTGCCGCTTCTTCTGGAACGGCGAGCCCGGTGCCGACGCCGGCCTCGACAGCCTCTGTCTCGCGCAGAACCCCGACGGCGCCGACCTCGGCGAAGCCTGCATCGACCCCTCCGAGACCGTTCCGGGCGAGACCTGCAAGAACGAAGACCTCTGCATCGGTGGCTACTGCTCGACGCTCTGCAAGTCCAACTCGGACTGCAACGAGTCGGTCGGCCAGCTCTGCGCGACCGCCGAACTCCCCGGCGACTTCGACGAGGACGGCGAGACGGACTTCGTCCTCCCGGTCAACTGGTGCCAGACCTACCCCGGCTACACCACCGACTGCCTCTCGAACGCCGACTGCCAGGCGACCGAGGTCTGCCAGGTCTTCGAAGTCGCCAACTACAACGGTGACACGCTCAACGCCGACGGCCCCTACACCCTCGCGGGCGTTTGCACGGCCTACGACACCGCAGCCTTCCCGGGTGAAGCCGGCAAGTTCGGTGACTCCTGCGAGACTGGCGCCGACTGCCGCTCTGGCTTCTGCTACCCGCTCGACGACGCTGGCACCGTGCGTATCTGCACCGAGCCCTGCCAGGCCACCTCCGAGTGTGCCAAGGGCATCGACATCGGTGGCGAGACCGCCAACGGCATCTGCGTCGGCCTCCTCTACGGCTGGGGCGGCGAGCTCGCGGACGTCTCGAACGACATCTACCTCGGCCTCTGCCTCCCCGACCTGAGCTCGCTCAACAACTGTTCGGACGACTTCACCTGCGAGGGCTCGGAAGCCTGCTTCCCGAACGTCATCGCAGCTGGCCCGACCACCCCGGCGAAGGTCGAGTACCTCTGCTTCCAGGTGTGGGAGACGGCTGAGGCTCGCGGCACGAAGGTGCTTGGCGCGGCCTGCGATCCGAACGCCGAGGTCGAGGAGTGCGCTTCTGGTCTCTGCGTCCAGGAGCTCGACAGCGACGCCGGCTACTGCGCTGAGCTCTGCGATGTCGGTTCCGACGCCTGCGGCAACGGCACGACCTGCCAGAACACCACCCGCATCGCCCGCGTTGGCCAGTACGAGGGTAACTCCGGCTCCTACGGCCTCTGCCTGAAGGACCAGGATTGCTCCCCCTGTGGCGGTCAGTGGGACTGCCCGGGTGACCTCGCCTGTGTCAACCTCGGCACCACGAGCGCTGCGGACTTCCGCTGCGTTCCGAGCTGCAACGACGGGGCCGACTGCGCTGGTGAGACCGCGACGACCTGCAACGAGGGCGTCGACGCGACTGGCCGCACGGCCAAGGGCTGCTTCGCAAAGAACGCTGGCAACGTGCCGGTGAACTACTGCGGCAACTGAATCACGGTTCAGTGATTTGAACGGGCGTCCCAGGTGACTGGGGCGCCCGTTTCTTTTTAGGAAAACAGCGGCGCAAGTTCCGGTAAACGGCCGCGCTCCGGAGAGGCCTCGACCGTCACGGGAGGCGTTGAAGGGTCGACGCGACCGACGCATGTCGCTACCTTCCCGAGCGTGTGGCTCCGCCGACTCGCAGATGAACTGTCGCGCCTTCGATGGGTCGCAGATGAACTGTCGCGCCTTCGATGGGTCGCAGATGAACTGTCGCCCACTCGGTGGCTCGCCTGTGCAGCGCTGCTCGCGAGCTGCAGTCCAGAAGCCGCGCCAATCGGAACCGAAGACACACCAGTGGCGACAGAGGACATCGTCGACGACGCCGTCGAGGTCGGCGTGAGCGGGTGTCTCACCGATGCCGACTGTGCGGCACTCGCAGGGTGCTGTCTCGAAGCTCAGTGCCGTGAAGGGCAGTGCGTCCCGACTTATGTCCCCGACTGTTGCGTCGAGCCGGGCCCCTGCGCGGTCGACACCCCTCTTCACGGCGGTCTCTGCGAGACGCCATGTGAGGCTTTTGGCTGTGCCCGAAGGCTAGCGCTCAGCGAGGACGAATGTGGCCAGGAAATTTGGTCCATGGGCCCGGACCCGCTGCCGCAATTCACACCCGTCGAGTCCGTCTCGGGCCGCGTCTTCTGGCACCCCGACCCCAGGCGCCCCTTCGACGGACGACCTTCGCTCCGGGTGGGCGACGTCCTCTGTCCCACGTACCATGATGGCCCTCACGATGCGGATTGCCGGCCGATCGGAGAAAGCCGCCCAGTCCGTGCAGGACTCGAGGGCGAATGGTTTACCCTGCCTCAGGTCGCCGCTGTCGCAGAGCTCGCTCTGTGGGTCGATGTCGATCCCTCACCGACGACCGACCGCGCCATCGATGGCCTCGACCTGTTCGTTGTCGAGGACACCGGCGCGTCCCACCAGGTCTGGTCCTCCCGCCCCCTCCCCTTGTATGCCCTCGCGGTACCCGTCGCGCCCGTGCCCCAACGCACATGGACTCCCGTCATCGTCGACCTCTCCCGCTGGGCGGGCACGACCGTACGCCTGCGTCTGGTGTTCGATACCCTTGATGGACGAGAGAACGACCGGGAGGGGGTCGCGCTCGGACGACTCCGCGTGCGAACCCCCTGCCCCTCTGAACGCTCTCGAGAGACACTGTCTGCGCTTACGGCCTGCGAGCAGGTGACAAGCGTCCCCGTCTATCCCCTCGCCGACGCGCTCCTCGTCTCGCTGCCCCCCGCCGATACGAACCACCGCGGCTGCTCTCTGTGCAGCGCCGCCTCTCAATGCGAGCTCACCGGAGATTGCGAGATGGCCTCGTGTGAGGCTGGATACTGTCGCGTGATGACGCAGGCGAGCTGCTGCGAAATGTCACCGACTTGGAACGCAGCGCCTGGGTTCGAAAGCCCACTCGAGGGTTGGGAGACCACGGGCCCCTGGCAAGTCAGCGATTTGCGAGCAGAGTCCGGGACATACACACTCCACTTCGGGATGCCCGACGGGAGTGGACTCGCCCCGGGTCTCGAATCTGCGGAGGGCGAGGCAAAGTCTCCGGTCATGAGGGTCCCGGATGAGGCTCCAGTGTGGTCCTTCTCGTTGTGGCTATCGACAGAGTGGGATGGGGCTCCATCGGTGACGAATCCAGCGGGGGTAGACCTCCTCGAGGCTCTTGTGTGGCTCGATAGGTGGCCCGCATTGCCGGCGATGGTGGTCTGGAGCAGCAGCGAGGTCGGGGGGACGACATCTGTAGCCTGGGAACGCATCGCCGTCGACCTCAAACCGTGGCGTGGACTCGACGTGAGGCTCGGGTGGCGTTTCAGGACCGGGGATAGCGAGATGAACTCACCCGGTGCCGTCTTCATTGACCGCCCACTCCTCCGCGAGAGCTGCCCGGGCTGTGGGGCTCGGGACGAAATGGATGGCGCCTGCGCTCCTCATGAATGAATAGCATTCACAAAACTGTCGACGATAGCGGGGGTACGTTGAAGAGGGGGCCGCGACGCCCCTATCCAGAGTCTACCCTAAAGCCTTGACGCATTCGCAAAGGCCATGGTAGCTGCCCCGCGCTTCGCACGGGTCCCCGACGACAGGGCCCGAGCGTCTTGGAGCAGGCAGACCGAGGTCTGTCGATAAACGACAATCTAGCAGAGGGAAGCCACTGATGCAGATCGCCGACGCCCTGATCGCCAAGAGCGAGGGTGTATTGACCGCAGGCATGGTCGATATCGACCTGTCGCTGTTCTTCATGCTCGGGCTCTTCATCGTGTTCGCAGTGCTCATGCACTACCTCGTGTTCAAGCCCCTCATTGCGGCCCAGGAGGCACGCCACAAGGGCATGGGAGGAGCCATCGTCGACGCGTCCAACCATGAGCTGCGGGCGGCCGAGCTCAAGAACGCCTACGAGGCCCGTATGCAGAAGGCCCGCCAGGATGCTGTGGCCATTCGCGACGTCCTGAAAAAGGATGCCACGACCCAGGCTCAGGCCCGCCTCAGCGCTGTCCAGGATGAATCGAACAAGGGCTTCGAGAGCGCTCGTCACGAGCTCGCCCAGGTCGCAGAGAAGGCCCGCGTCGACATGAAGAGCCATGCGGATACCCTCGCCACCGAGCTCAGCGCCAAACTCCTCGGAGAGAAAGCCCGATGAAGCGACTCGCTCTCAGCACCCTCGCCCTTTCGCTGATGACCTCCCCAGCTCTCGCCGCAGGCGGTCACGGCTTCAGCTTCGCAGTCGAAGGCTTCTACATCATCGACTTCGTGATCTTCGTGGGACTCCTCTGGTTCTTCCTCGCGGGCCCCGCGCGGAAGTTCCTCGCTGAGCGCCACGAGCGGATCAAGGCCGAGCTCGAGACTGCGACCCGCCTGCGTGAGGAAGCCGAGAAGCGACTCACGGCCCTCGAGGCGATGGTCTCGGGTGTCGAATCCGAGATCGCGGCAATCCGAGACCAGTTCAAGGCAGACGGTGAGCGCGAACAGGCCCGCATCCTCGCCGAGGCCGAGGCGAACGCCGAAAAGGTACGCCAGAACGCAAAGAAGCAGCTCGAGCAGGAGATGGCCAAGCTGCGCGAGACGCTCGAGCACGAGCTCATCCGCAACGTGCTCGAGGCGACCGAGGCGAAGGTCAAGGCCCGCCTCGACGCTGGCACCCAGAAGCAGCTCACCGCGAACTTCGTGGACTCGCTCGAGAAGATCGAGCGTCTCGATCGCGCCGCCTGATGTGATGGCCGCATCCGACGAAGGATGCGTGAGGACCCGAGGACCGAGGACCAACCGATGAGCCACTCCCCCCTCGCCAGACGCTACGCGAAAGCCCTCTTCGAGACCTGCAACGAGACGCGCAACCATGCCGTCATCGGCAAGCAGCTCGACACCTTCCACGAGACGCTCGGCACCTCCGCGGAGCTCTCGCAGCTCTTGAGGAGCTCGACGACCACACTGCACGACAAGAAGGAAATCCTCGGGAAGCTCTTCGCGCGGTTCCTGTTTGCGCCGACGACCCGAAATTTCCTCTACGTCCTGCTCGAGCAACAGCGTCTCTCCCACCTCGGAGAGATCGCGGCTGCGTTCAATGAGATGTGCGACGAGCTCGCAGGACGCATCCGCGCAACGGTCACGTCAGCCGTGCCCCTCGACAAGGCTGAAGTCGGCCGCATCCAGGGCGCGCTCGCGCGACTCACGGGCAAGCAGGTCACCCTCGACGCCCGCGTCGACCCGAGCCTGATTGCCGGCATTGTCACGACGATTGGCAACGTCGTCCTCGACGGCAGCATCAAGACCCAGCTCGCGAGCCTGAAAGACCAGCTCACGGGCCCCTGAGAGAAACCCTCTGCGCGGCTCCGCTCGCGCGTTCGTCTTCGAGCTCGATGAGCTCGCACCATCAAAGTTCTACAACCCACCGAGCTCTTGCTCGCCCTCTTGAGGAATCACGCGATGAACATCTCCGTCGCCGAAATCAGCTCGATCATCAAGGCGCAGATCGCCGACTACGATAAGAAGGTCGAGGTC